>QGNH01001142.1_pt2 | contig 16971 bp, 24 predicted proteins | sample 1735481 | NCBI WGS metagenome assembly QGNH01 (sample SAMN09239004, study PRJNA386568) | Viral metagenome, whole genome shotgun sequencing project.
CAGTTTCCCGCCGCCAAAATGAGCCATGAGTGACGACACTAAAGCTGCGATGAGCGATGCTGGTGCAAAAATGGTCAGCACGTTGTTGATTTGGAGGCTGGCCATTCTGGAACTGATCGTCATGTGTGTGCTCACCTACTGCTTTTTTTACCAATCGTGGATGGGGGGAACTGAGTGGGGCGATCTCAGCCCAGGCCGACAAATGACGTTCAAAATCGGTGCTCTCGGTCAAATTGCGCTGGTCGTAAAGGCGTTTCTCAGCCAAACGATCTCCACGTTGAAGAAAGGCGGCACGCTGCCACCTGATCCAAGCGGCGGCACGACCATCTGGCAACGGCGCCAGACGCAGGTGGACACCGTTCAGGAGCGGTTGCCGGCGCCCCCTGCCGCCCCGCCACAGGCTGCCCCAGGCGCCGCGGCCACTGGCGCGACTTAATGAACACGAAAGGAACAAAATGAGACGTATTCTATTGTTGGTAGTTGTCGCCCTGGTCAGCTTCCTGCTGGTGCCGCTGAGTTGTATTCTGACGGCGTGCGTGTGGGGCGTAAACCTCGTGGGGTATGTACATGACTTGTTTTATCTTGGCATCCATCACCGGCACGAATTTGCGCAATGGATCGGAAGCGGTTGCCCGATCACATAAGGTCACATGAGAGCGGCGCACCGATGGTTGCATATTAAAAAGCGACTGGCCGCTTTGGAGGTCAGGATGGCGCGGCTTGAAGCGAGGCGGCGCTGGCTGCGGAAACTGCATCGCTGCAAGCATCGCGCTTGACCCCGCTGCCAAAGGTGATACAAGGGAAGCGTGATTTCCGCGCAAATAGGCGCGGGGAAGAAAGGCAGGTGAGAAACATGACAGTACGAGCAAAATTCAAGGTGGCCAGCCTCAAACAGACCGAGGGCAGCAAAGCGGTCCTGACCCCAGAAGGGAAGCCTGCGCTGGACGCCAAAGGGTACTACGTGACGACGCCGTGCGAAATGGTGACGATTGAGATGTATCCGGTTTACGGAAACGGCGATCCGAACCATGAGAACACGAAGTTCTGGCAGGCCAGCCCCAGCGGCAAGTTGGAACTGAACTGCGTCAATGCGGAGGCATCCGCCCAGTTCAAAGTCGGCAGGGAGTTCTACGTGGACTTCACTGATGCGACGCAGGCGACTTAATGCTCGCCAAAGCGACTGGAAGTGACTAAAGTCGCAACTGATTTCAGATGAAAACGCTCAACAGAGTTCCTCTCGACACCGTGGTGGAGTGCGAGTTCATCCCGCGCGACATGGTGTTCGGCACGCTCTACCACTCAGAGCGTTTTAGCATGATGAACCACCTATGCCTGTGCGGCTGCGGCATGGAGACTCCGCTGCCCATCGCGGCCAACGAATGGCAGTTGACCGTGAAGGATGGGAAGCCGACCATCACGCCGTCCATTCAGCAGCGGTGGCCCTGTAACAGCCACTACATCGTCACGAACGGGGTGGCCAATTTCGTATGATTTTCGACGCCCCCATCCCCTTCGAGGAAGCCGACCAGTATCAGGCCGTCAAGCAACTGCTGCCCACCTCCATGAGCAGCGAGCAACTGTCCGAGCTTCCGGTGGCGATACGTCAGCGCGCCCTGTTCAGCGCCCGCTGCACGAACGCGGGGTTTCTGCAACGGCTGGACGATCTGCTGACGCCGGCCCTCAATTCCCAGGCGCCGCAGCCAGACGACGCCCGCCTCAAAGGCATCGGCCAGGGCAAGATCCGCGCACTGTTGAAGGAGTATCAGGACAGCACGGACTACCAGGCGCCGGAAGGTAAGGAAGGAACCATAGAGGACCTGAGCAGCGACGCCCGGTTGAATCTGATAGTGAAGATGAACGTGGGTTTCGCCCAGGGTTACGGTAGCTGGAAGCAGGGGCAGACAGAGGCCGTCATGGACCAGTATCCCTGTCAGGAACTGTACCGGCGCGAGGATCGCAAGGAGCCGCGCGAGTGGCTTGAACGTTGGACTTTGGCCGGCGGGGAAACGTATGGTGAAGGCGGCGACTACGGCCCGCGCATGATCGCCCGCAAGGATGACGACATCTGGGAATCTATCAGCGCCTTCGGCCTGCCCTACGCCCCATTCGATTTCAACAGCGGCATGGACGTTATGGACGTTGACCGCGACGAAGCCATTGCTCTGGGCGTCATTTCAGAGGACGACGAAGCCCCGGAGCCAGAGGACCGCGACCTCAATGACGACCTACAGGCCGGCGTCGAGGCACTGAGCGCCCTCCTGCAAGGTGCACTGCTCCAAAGCGTCGGCAAAGAGTTCGGCATCGTTGACGGCCTCCTTTCGCTTCTGAACGAAGCTGGCGGCGGCTGTCTCATGGCGCGGATTCCGGAAACGGTGGCGATCCAGATGCGGGAGTTTCAGGGACGCATTGAGGCGGGGACGCTGGTGGCGAATGAGGGCAGCCGCTTCAGTGGTTCCAATTTCAGCGTGCCGATGGCGACGTTCGCCACCGGCTGGGACTACTTGGCCAGCATCCGAACCGCCACCGACGCCGCGCGCGTCAAGGCAGCAGCAGCCGCAACCGACCCCGACGAAAAGAACGCCTTGGAGAAAGGCCACGGCAGCTACTACGGCTCATGTGGTCACAAGCTCATGGGATGCCGATGCAGCAAGGCGCACGCCCGCATCGATGTGGCAACCCCATGCTGGCAATGCTCAAAGGACGCCGCGAACGAAGGAACCAGCGAAGGCGCGCGCAAGGGTTGGGACACGCGCCACTACATTATGGGTATTGTGGACGCCGACGCTGGCCACATTGAATCGAAGGAAGTGGAACCGGAACTGGGCAACCCAGACAGCAGCAACCATGAGAAGGTGTTCAAGTTCACCTCACACGATGCGCGCTGGCGCCACATCAGCAGTGGTGCTGAGGCAAGTAAAAACCGCGTCATCTGGACAGACACGCCCAGCGGCAACCAGGTGGACGCCGTGGAAGATCATCTGGCGAAGAAGGGGTTGACCGCTGGCCGTCACACCGACTGGACCGGGCTTGAGGACTACTGGGGAAGCAAACCGGCCCTGAATGAGCACGCCGCTGGATTGGAATTCCCGCACGTCACAATTTGTTACGGTTTCGAGGGGGTGACCGCCTCCGAGTTGACCGCGGCGATGCAGGAACTGGCTCCTGACCCCATTATAGCGACACTGGGCAAGGTGATGCGGTTCCCCGGAAGCGTCCAAGGAGACGACGGCGCCGACGTGTTGGTAATCTCAGTGGACAGCCCGCAACTGGAAGCCCTGCACGAAGCACTGGCAGCAAGATTCAGCGACAGACTCGCCGCACAGTCGCACCCATATACCTGCCACAGTACGATCGCATACATCCAGCCTGGCACGAATCTGCAACTGGACGGCGACACCACGTTTGAAGGTATCGAAGTCACGTTCGGCAACCTGGTGTTCTCTCAGGACGACGTGCAGCAGTCGCTGGACACGGCGCAGAGACTCAATGAGTGGTCCAACGAAGGCAAGCCCTGTGGCCGCGGCTTCATCGCAGCCGGCGACACCTGCCGCATCGAAGGTGAGACAGACGATGACGACGAGAAGCAACCGACCGGCCCCATCGCCAAGCCGCTGAGTCTGAAACGGGAAGGCGACCAGCCTCTCACCGACAAAGCAGGCGCCCCGTTGCTCGACAAGGCAGGCAACCAACGCAGTGGCGGCGGCAAATGGGTCACGGAGGCCGGAGCGGAACCGCCGCAGCACGTCAAAGACCTGGTGATACCGCCCAACTGGCGCAACGTCGTTGTGTCCGCCGACCCCGACGCCGACCTCCAAGCGAAGGGTATTGACTCAAAGGACCGGCCGCAATCCGTTTACAGCGACTCGCACGATATGCGTACGGCAGCCGCCAAGTTCGCTCGCATCAAAGAACTGATGGAGAAAGCGCCAGCCATCCGCGCCCAAACCGAAGCGGACCTGCACAGCACCGACCACCAGACGAGCGAGAACGCCGCCTGTTTCCTGGCAGTATTCACCACCGGCATCCGCCCAGGCTCAGACGCCGACACGGGAGCGGAGCGGCTCGCCTATGGTGCAACGACGCTGGAAGGGCGGCACGTCATCATCAGCGGCACGGAGACAAGGCTTTCGTTCGACTCCAAGAAAGGGGGCCACACAGACATTCCGGTGACAGACGAAGCCACGGCGGGCATGTTGCGGGCGCGCGCCGCAAAGGCGGGACCGAGCGGGCGGCTGTTCGATACCAGTAATTCCAGGCTGCTCTCGTACTCGCACACCCGCGACGGAGGTGGCTTCAAAACGAAGGATTTCAGGACGGCCATCGGAACCAGGACAGCCATCGAGGAAGTGAACAAAATGGCAACCCCCAAGACTATGGAAGAATACCGAAAGTCCATGAATCACGTCGGCGACATAGTGGCCGCCAGACTCGGCAACACGAGAAAAATAGCTTTGGACGCATACATAGCCCCAGAAGTATTCGCGGGATGGAGGGCGTCGCTTTGAACACTCTCCCTGGCATGAAGAATGACGTCGGCTACGGCAGCGCCGCCTCCGGCCTCCCTGACTGGCGCCTGCTGCTCGCCGATGAATCTGACGCGGACCCGGAGGACGAAGAAGGGCCGACGCCCAGAGACGTGGTGAAGGTGCTGGGGTTTGACCCGGCAGCGGATAGTCTCGCCAATAGCTATTTCGGCCATGCTGGACGCCTAGGAATGCAGGGCGGCTCCCTTCCGGCATCCGCCAGCGTGGTTCAATCCCGGACGGCAGGAAAGCTCACTGGCGTTATGGATCGCAAAATGGGATTCACCTATCACGCGGCCCACCACAAATTTGAAAAGACAGGTTTTGTCGTAGCCTCCAATGCGGACAACACGGGCGCGCATGTTGACTTCGCACAGGAGGACTTTGACAAGGATAAGTTGAAGGCGTTTTGCGACGCCAACAAGGACCTACTCGCCCACGATTCCAAAGCCAGAGTCGGCGCATGGGTGGAGAGCGGAACCAAGAGGCACTACCTGGACATCGTGCATGTTTACGACCGCAAAGAGGCCGCAATGGAAGCCGCCAAGACGCTGCAAAGCCAGCAGATTGCCAAAGGGTTGCCGCCGGAAAAGGCTATTTACGATCTTGGAAAACGCGAGCAAATAGACCTGCCAGGCTACGGAACCGCCAAGTAACCATTTGACAAATCTGCTATTTGTGCTACCTTACCTTATGAACGGAAACATAAAAAAGACAGAAGGCCAGCCGACCATCATCTTCGACCGGGGGGCATCGGTTGACGCTATGTTTGACGCCATCCGCGCCGTTCACCAGAAGGTGTGCGAGGCTGACGGTACTCCGCTCCCTCCGCTCCATCCTTGCGACTCCAAATCCTACCCGGAACCAGTCGCCCCGGCGGCGGTGGCTTAATATCGCAGTTTTCCATTCACGGTTGTCGAAAAACAAGGCCCCGTAAAGGTCATTACAGCGGTTTTGACGACCTATTTTCGCTGATGGGTTTTCATGTCTAACTCATTCAACCACAAAGTCTTAGACAAAGGTCGCCTGTAAACCAATATCAACACACCCAAACCCTCTCTCGAAGCGGTAAAAGGTATCCTAGGACTGTTACGGGCCTATAGTCTTTGGCACACAATAAGCTACAAAGTGGGCAAGGTTATGCCAATCCATGAAAATAAATCTGGAATTATTTTGACGGTGGTTTGACTTTGGCACGCCACATGCCAATGGTGGGTTACAAAATCACCTTCAAAATATAATCGAAAACCATTTGACAATTCCCATCTGTAGATTATATTTACCATGTAATAAAAAATTACACCGGGCCGGCGAATCCGGCAAGAACGCGATGAATATGAAACTTCAAATTATCTGCAAAGAATATGGGCGTGGCAAGGGAAGTTGTAAAACTTTCAAGACGCTGACTGATGCGTCAAAATACATCCAAGACCGTTGGCAGGGTGCTGAATACTGCGGCGGGGAGTACGGGTTTCACACCGACTATAGCACCTACGAACTTGTAGGTTTCACATTGGCCGACATTGGGACATTTGGATGGGATGCAGAGTATCCGGTGAGAACCTTCAAATTTGCGAACCGTGTGGCGGCAAAAACGGAGGCTGTATGACACTCATCACAGGCAACACCTACCCGATCAAGCAGCAACTGAAGGCCCTGGGCGGTCGCTGGAACGCGGCGGCCAAGGGCTGGAACGTGCCGGACGCAGTGGCGGACCAGGCGCGGGCGCTGGTAGGCGGCGCGCCGGAATCGAGCGGCAGGGGCCGGTTCGACTGCCCGGACTGCGGAGCGAAGAACGCTCTCAGTGCCTACCAAGTGGCGCGTCACTACCACTGCGATGCTTGCACGCGGGCTGAAGAAGGCCCCGCTTACGACGCTAACTGCTACTCCTACGCTCAAGATGGGGATGGAGGTGACTGGTGAGCCTTTACATTGATGGCAAACCGGAGCGGCAGTGGGCGATGGAACAGGTCACTCGGATCTTCGGCTTCAAAACGCTGGCTGAGATCAAGTCCGCATTGAAATTCGACGAGGATGGCACTGCGGTTATTTCCAAGAACGGCATGACCATTGTCGGCACGACCAACCAGAAGTGCTGGGCGCCGTTGCGGATCACCTGGCCCGGCGTCGGTGTCACTGCGGAAGCAGCACTCGAATACTCGAAGTGGTATTCAGCATCAGGGAGGCTCGCATGACCGCCGCCTCCAAGATTCTGGTAGCCAAAGCAGCCGGCACTGTTGCTTTTAAGGTTGGCATGAAACGGGTGCCAGCCTTCGACCGGGATGTGGAGATGATCCTGCGTGAGACGCCGGACGCGAAGCAGCGCATTGAGGTGCTGACGGCATGGACGCGGGCCTGGGACGCGGCGAACCTGGCCACTGTGGAAGCGGTGACGCCGTTCAGCGGCTGCTACATCCCGCCGGGGTATCTGGAATCCGCGATGGCGATGGGTGAGTGGATCGAAAAACAGCAAAATATAATTTGACAATATAGTGACGTATGCTACATTAACTATGTGAACAAAAATCACAAACCGGCCCCGCGGATCGGGGAAACAGAAAGCGACGAAAATATGAAAAACGGAGACAGAGTGGTTTTAGTTGGGGATTGCAGGGTATGGGTGTTTTTAGGGCAGGCAACCATCTTCGGGAAGGAGTACGCCACGGTGGCCTTGGCGTTACCCAGGACTGTGACACCTGGGGAGAATTGGACAACGGATAGGCTGTCCGCGCAGGGAATGCACGCCACCGGGAAAAAGTCGCAGGTTTTATTATCGGAAGTGTCCCCGGTTTGACGGAGTGGCATCCTCCCCTCACGCGGGGGAGGCACAAAACATCCCGCAAGGCGGGGGAAAAACAAAGTAAAATATGAAAAACTATACAAATCAAGCGGTCGCTGGCGCAACTCGCAGACTCCTGTCCACGCCTGACTGGGCGTGGCGAAACACCGACCCCTCCGACCCCGCCGAATTGCACGCGGCGAATCTGGCCACGGTGGAGGCGGTGACGCCGTTCAGTGGGACTTACATCCCGCCGGGGTATTTGGAATCCGCTCTTTCAATGGGTGAATGGATCGAAAAACATCAAAATATAATTTGACAATATAGTGACGTATGCTACATTAACTATGTGAACAAAATCACAAACCGGCCCCGCGGATCGGGGAAACAGAAAGCGACGAAAATATGAACAAAGTTACCAAGCCAGTGATGGTCCTGAAAGATAGTCCGAACACCTACGAGATTTGGCTGCTGAATCCTGGGCAGACCTGCAAAGTTGGTCCGGCGTCCTGCCTTGAATTCACCGCCCACAAAACCGCCAGCTTGATTTACGTCAGCAATGGGCCGCACGGCATCAATGCGGAGGAACAGAACGTTGACCACACCGGGACGTGGCAGTGGATTCAGCGGCTAATGCAGTTGGCGATTACCACTGCCGCCCCACCCATGCTGGAAACTTTGGAATTGCTGGCCGAAATGACGCCCAGCGGCCAAGGCCCGGAAGTTGACTGCCGGCGGTTCAATGAAATCGCAGCCGCCGCAGTGGCCAAAGCGAAAGGAGCCGCATGACCGCCACCGAACCAAAGATCAAGAAGCCCCGCGTCCGCAAGCCGCGTGCCTTGAAGCCTGCCCCCGCGAAGGCGCGGTCGCTGCTTCACAAGCTGGAAGCCCTGGCGGCGATACAGAGTCACGGAACCGATGCGGAGAGGGAGGCGGCGAAGAAGAAGGTGGACCGGCTGCGGAAGCGGTTCGACTTTGGAGCACCGCCGCCGATGGAATGCACGGATGTCTTTGCGGGCTGCAAGTTCGTTCCGGCGACCATCGCCCAGCAGGTGTGGAGTTGCGGGCGCGCTGAATACGACGTTATGAGCGCGGTCAAGTGGAGTTTGGAATCGGCGACCGGCATCCAGTGCAGCTACCGCAACGGGGACCTGCTGGCGGCGGCAACGCCCAGCACAGCGACCAAGTTGGCTGAAATTTCAACGCATATCGCGGAGAGTTTCCGCGCGCTACTGGCCAAGTTTGCGGCCGTAGATGGCTGGAATAAGCATGATCGCCCGCTGTTCGTCCGCGGCCTGCTCGATGGCGTTCTTGGGGAGACGAGACAGGAGGGGCAGCCGCTACCGACACGGCACGTTCAGCCGCTGCGCCGCTCCAAGCCCCGCAAAGGCGCGCTGGCGATTGCACCGGGACTGGGCATCCACCCATATCATGCGGCCTTAGAACTTGGGCGCCAGATACGATTCTCTGCAACCGTTGACGACGTGATCGCAGAACTGGATAAAAAAATTCAGGAGCAAATAGAAAATCCAGTTTGACACGCGGACAGAGAACGGCATGGACATGACCTTAAAAGGGAGGCGGATTATTCCTTTGGATAAGTTTGTAAAACGTGGCGAGAATCAAATACATTCAAAACTAACAGAAGAAAAAGTAATAGAGGCGAGAAGATTGCGTAACGGTGGAAAGGAAAATACGGAAATAGCAATACTGATGGGTGTAAACAGGTCAACCATTGAACGGCTGATTAAAAAGAAAACTTGGAGTCACGTCGCATGAAAACACTACGCCTCATTTTCACCGACCTTGACGGCTCCAAGTATTACTCAGATGACCGCGGCGACATCGTGGAACTGGTGGCTGGCCAGCCGCACCTGGTCACGCTCGAATGCGAGGACAACATCCGTCTGATTCTGAGGCAGCAGGCCGCCTGGGACGCCCAGCAGCAGTCGCCGCGAGCGACACGGAGGGCGACATGATCGTGCGCGCCTATTGTCGCAGTTGTTGCCAGGAGGTTCCGACCAAGCTCGACTCCACCGGCGTCCGCTGCCGCATCTGTGACCGGCTGCTGGAACCGCAGCGCAGTTTCCCGAAGCCGCAACGCAACGCCTCCCATGAATCGGTGGCAGGCTTCGCGGCGGCGGCCCGGAGGCTGCTTGACGCCAGCGCAGATTGCGCGTAGAGTAGGGGCGCAATGAATAACGAACTGCCGTGAACTATTACAATGAAAACGATCCTTTCATGGCCGCGTGGCTCAAGGAACTTATCGCAGACGGGCTAATCTCAAAAGGTATTGTTGACGAAAGGAGTATTTCAGATGTCCAACCAAACGACCTCACAGAATTCCACCAGTGTCATTTCTTTGCCGGGCTTGGGGGATGGTCCTACGCCCTCCGCCTCGCCGGATGGCCAGATGATAAACCAGTCTGGACCGGCTCCTGCCCATGCCAGCCGTTTAGCTGCACTGGAAAGCGAATGGGAGAAGATGACGAAAGACACCTGTGGCCAGATTTCCGAAACCTTATCGGCCACTGCCACGCTCCAATCGTCTTTGGCGAGCAGGTTGGCAGCCCGGATGGACGTGAATGGCTCTCCCGAGTACGTTCTGACATGGAAAAGCTGGCCTATGCTTTCGGGGCCTCCGATCTGTGCGCTGCGGGGGTCAAGGCGCCGCACCTCCGACAACGCCTTTACTGGCTGGCGGACTCCGACAGCAGAAGATGGCTCCCGCGGCAGGAACCACAACCCATCGAAGCAGGCAGGGGAATTTGCGTTGAGCACGGAGGTCCACAAAATCATAACACCGTGGCCATCCCCGTCGAGCGAGGGGAGCGCGGGAGAGATCAGCGAGGACTTGGAACGCCGGGGCGAGAAGTGGGTGAACAAAAAGACGGGCAGAGTCCTGCAAACGAATCTGGCGACGGAAGCCAGAATGACGATGGAGCCGTGGCCGAGTCCGCGGGCGACCAGCGGGACAGGGAAATGCGAGCATGGCGATGGCGGCATGGACTTGCAAACAGCCGCAGCAATGACCGGATGGGCCACGCCGGGGATGGCAACAACGGGGACCAACCCGGACGGGTCGCTACGCAAAAGAGTGGACATGCTGCCGCGTCAAGTGACGATGGCTTTTGGGGAAGCGCAATCGTCCGCCAAGACAACGAAGGGAAGTGGCGGCGGATACCTGCTGAACGCGAAATTTTCCCTTTGGCTCCAGGGCTACCCGGCAGAGTGGGCCTTATCAGGGGAGCGGGCAATAGCATCGTCCCGGAGTTAGCCGCAGAATTCATCAAAGCGTATTGCGAATCAGTCATCCCATGAAGCCCTTCACCCCCACCGACGCCCGCCGTTTCCACCACCTCGCCGTGAAGCACGCCCTGAACACAGCGACCATCGCTGAGATTGCGGAACTGGACGCCCTGCAACGGCGTCGGAATCCGCCCAGCCGCAAGGAGGTCCGCTGGCGCAAGGAGCAGAGTCGGCTCACCCAGGCCGTGATTGACACCTGTAAGGCAATGTTGCAGAAGCAGGGGAAGCGGGAGCGGGCGGCCGCCACTAAGGCGATGGCGGATTACAGGGTGTTCCACGAAAAAGGGATGACGTAATTTTCTCTTGACTCCGCTTGCACAGATGCCAGTGTCGCGGCGGGTCGGTTCCGTTTTCCGTTGCTTTCAAATTGCGACGTTGCTCGTGAGCAATCCGAGGTTCGGGACTGGCCCATTTCCTTGACTCTGTTTCTCGTTGACGCCGCCGCCTCAGATGATACGCTCCCGTTCCATGAGCGTTTCAATCCGCGTGACCCTGCTGGACATCATGGCCGGCGACCTCCAACACCCCAACCGTCTCCGTCGCCAGTTGCGGCATCCGATGGGTCCGCAGCCGCACCAGGACCAGAAACCAGAGAAGCGGGTGCCGACTATCATACGGCGCCGGTTCAGGCAGATTGACCAGCCATGAGCGTTGCGATGACCATAACGACGGTGGGCGACGGTGGCCTGAAGCAATTGGACGAGTTGCTGACGCGGACCTCGAACCTGCAAGGCGTCAACGAAGTGATGGGGCGCGCTGGCCGCAACGAGGTGGTCCGCAACTTCGTAGCGCTGGACAAGGTGGGCAACCCCATGGGCGGCACCCGGACCCATTACTACGGCCAGGCGGCGGCAAGCACCAGTTTTACGGCGGACACGGCAGGAGCGACCATCAGCATCGCCCAGGTCGGCGTCAGGCTCATCTTCCAGGGCGGCATCGTGCGGCCTGTGGTCAAGAAGCTGCTGGCCATACCCGCGATGCCAGAAACGCACGGCAGACACCCGTCTGAGTTCAACAACCTGAAAATGCAATGGGGCAGAGATAAAGCGGGCAACATCCGACCTATCGCCCTGGTGGAGAAGCAGATCGGCATGGGCCTGGTTCAAAAAGCCAAGAACATGTTCGTCTATATCCCAGTCAGGCTCGGCAGTTACAAGATTGGTAAAATGGCAGGGCGCCCGATCCATCCCACATGGCACAGCAGCAAGGGGAAAAGTGAGCATGAATGGCCGCGTGTGTTTTTTTGGCTTTCCTTAGAAGCTCACATCGGCGCCCATCCCGACGTTCTTCCGTCCCCCGCAGAGATTCTCGCCGCCTGCCAGGACGCCGGCCTCCGGTATCTGTTGCGGCATCAGGAGCCGACCGACGAAAACCCTTGACACTGGCACGGCTCTGATGCAGTATGGCTCTTTACGAGAGGGTCGGAGTCATAGCCCGACCCCGAATGTTGATAGTGTTGTTTAGTTGCCCCGCCGGAGTGATTTCCTGGCGGGGCTTTTCTTTTCCCATTTTTTCGCTTGCGCCATTGGGCAAGGATGGTACACGCCTGTCTGTGACGACACCTACGCCGAGCATAGACCAACTGCAACCGTTCATTTACGGCAAGTTGCAGAGCGAGTCTTTGTTCGCTTCCATCGTCATCTTCCAGGATCACCCAGAGCGAACGTCGAGCGAAATTGACGAGCGACTGGCCAGCGTCGGCGGTGACAGCCGCCAGGGGCCTGCCAAGAAGCCGGGAGCGGCCATCGTGGTGAAGGAACCGATCTTCGTGAACGTCAACGCCAATGCCCCAGGCCCGGAAGCCTCAGTCTCAATCGTCGTCCAGATTCGGGAGAATCCGCGCATCAATATCGAGGCGAAAGACTCAAACGGCGTCTCCACAGGGACGGGGATCACGGGCAAGAAATGGGCGCAGAACGTGTGGCAGGCGATCCATCTCCAAACATTTCAGGGCATCGCCCAGACGATTTACGCCGTCAGCATCAAACCGAATACGGAGTTTGAGCACCTCGACCTGTACGCTTACGACGTGACGTTTTCGGCCACGTTTCCGTTGCAGGCGCCGCTCAAGGTGCTGCTTCCGACGCCATCAATGGTCGGTACTACGATCACGCTTGCATCGACGATTGGGCCGGTTCCGACCACGAATCCGCAACCGGCCAGCCCGGTGATTTACTACACGACGGACGGCAGTTTTCCAGGGAGCAGCACGGCGACTGCGCTGGTGTATCAGTCGCCGTTCACCGTGCCACTGTACACCACTGTCCAATGGGCGGCCTATGCGCCGGGATACAACGGGAGCGACGTGGGTTGGGCTTACATTGAACCAAAATAAAGGAACTAAACTTATGATGAAAAACATTCTATCGAAACTGAATCGCGGCGGCGGCCTGCTCGCCTTGCTGCTGGCTGGTGTTGTTGCCACTGCTTATTTTTGGATCGTCCCGTGGGCGAAAGCTCAGGTGGTGGCGATGGGCAACGGCGCCCCGTGTCAGGGGACCACAAACGGCCCTGTTGTGGCAACCTTGAACACAACGTTTCAGGTCAAACAGCTTTCAGTGACGGTGAGCGGCGGCACGAACGAGGCCAGCGTTTTCATCGGCAACATCTACGCGAGTCTCAACGGAAGCACGAACGGTGCTTATCTGCTCGGCTCGATCACAAATGCTGTTGGAACAGGGACATTCAGCACCAATGTGCCCGCCTTTCAGGTGTCAATACCTGTCACCTATTTCGTTCAATCCGCGACGCTAACGAACACGTTGAACGAGGGCATGATTTACGGCCCGTAGTCTGCAACTAAAAGGACAAAATTATGAGTGAAGCCGCAATGACAAGAGCCGTGCTGGCCGGTGGGCCGGCGGCACTGACGCTGACCGATGCCGCAGCGACGGGAAGTGTGATCCACCTTTTAGACGACAGCCGACTCGCTATTGACACCGTTATGAGCAACATCACCTCAGCCCTGTACGGCGACGGTGACGAAATTGACACCGACCTGGTGGTGAAAGGCAGCGGGACGCCGATGCTGTACCAGCCGGCAACGACCGCGCGCGCGTTGTTCCCGTTCAGCACAGTGGGTAGCAGCACATTGAGCATCGTACCGCAAATCGGAAAGTCCATCTTTGGATCAACCTTTGGGGCGTTGACATCTTCGAGCGCAGCCGATGCAACGGCCCTCTGGGCGTCTCCAAACGGCGACACGTTCCTGATTGCCAATTACGGCATCACGAAGCCGCCGGACCTGAATCTGGGAACGAACAAACCAATCTTTGGGCCGATTGAAATAGCGGGCATCATCTCGACGGCATCTGGTGCTGGCGGCTTCTTTGATCCAAGCGTGACGAACGCCTATTACACCACCGCTACCGGAGTGGCATTCACTCCAGCCGCTCTGGACACAACGAGTCTTGGCCGCGGCAGCTACACGGCAACATGGGCGGGCAAAACTATCACGTCGTCCCAGACTCAGGACGGTTTCCAGATCACGCATGAATACAAGGTGGAATCGCGCCAGGCGCTTGGCGGCCGCACTTGTGACATGATTCTGGTGTCGTGGCGAGTGATGTGCAAATTCATCCCTGTGGGGGCCAATGCGACAATGACGAACATCCAAACCGACCTCGCTTCCGGCGGTGTGGTGGGGTCAATCCAAGGTGCCCGCCGCGGCAAACTTGCAGCCGCTCTCACTCTGACCGGCCCAACCACGGCGTCGGGAGCGGATAAATTAGTGACCGTTGTTTTGAATAATTGTGTTCTAAAATCGGCTGGCTTCGTTTTCGGCAACAAGCCGCTTCGCAACGGTGAACTGGGCTTCGTCTCGACCTGGGGAACGGCGGGACCGGCAGGGACGACTTACCCTACTTTGATGACGCTCACCTAATGAGGAATGAACATAATCTTGCTACCGTATCAGCAGGTGGCCGTTGCAGGTGGTGCATCGGCAACTTTCGGGACGCCGTTTACGATGGCGGCTGATACGACCGTCATGCCGATCAAGGTTGCGACCGCTCCGTGGACCAATGGCATCGGCGGACTCTGCAAGGAGGGATTCCAGCCAAAGCAGCGGCGCAGTGTCCAGGCGGTGGAGTATTTCAGGGGTTTGTTCAAGGGCAACATCGCCCGCGGCCAGTTCGAGAACAGCTTAAAGTTCACGGTGCAACGAACTTTCGACAACTTGGACCTTTGCATGGCGTTTCTGGCGGTTCACGCGGACACCGTGCCAGACGAAGGCTGTTTGCAGGTGACGCTCACTGGGGTTGGGACTCGGTTCCTCCCAAACGCTCAGGTGCAGGATGTGGAGTGCGTGAAGCACATCGGAGCGTCCTGCGACATGATGTATTCGCTGGTGGGCAGCTACGATCCCGTGCGCGGGACGGGCGGCCCCTGGCAGCAAACAAAAGCGTAATATGGGCGCCTTAACCGTAGATCGAATCAGATTTCCGCTCGCCAAGACTGGCATCGGTCAGGACTCGCTGACTGGCCAGCCGCCCAGCTTCTTTGTCGGCACAGACATCCAATTCGAGTTATCCGATGAGATCGGAGGGGTGCTCACAGACGACAGCGACCTGGCGACGGTGACGCTGGCGATCAAATTGGCCAGTGACGAGGACTCAGCCGCCATCATTTCAGCGACAGTCACCCCAGCCAGCACCGGCTGGAACGGCAACCCTGTGATGGACGCTGGAACCAACGCAGTGCCCGGTTACGCTCAATACTCAGTCGGAGGCAGTTATAGTTTAGGCGTCCAGCTTGGCGCGTCGTACACATGGACGCGCGGGGCAAACGATCTCACGCTGTCGAACAATGGAACCAACGTGACCCCAGGCAACCTCGTTCCAACGGGGCACAATTATGCGGCTGGCAGCTACAGCATCACCGGCCTTTTGACGGCAGTGGCGTTTTACCAATGGCTGCCAGGAACGGCCTACGATACGGGCATCAATGGAGCGACGCCAGCCACCGGATTCTTCCTTGCGACCGGAACTGACACGTTGAATGGGAGCGGGACGAATGCCGTTACCGCCCAGGTGTATCCGGCGGCATTGGGGAGCAACATTGTGCCGGGAGCCTCGACGTATCCGACCACGGCGACGCTGATTGCCACCGGCTCAAATTTGGTTCCAGGAGCGGCGGCATACGTTGCGGCGATTGCACCAGCTATCTACGGCAGCTACACGCTGACTGGATTGACGTTGGGGACGACTTATGTTTACACCCTGGGCGCCAACGAGGGGCCGGGGACCGGGGCGACAGTCAACGGTATGACGGCCGCAACTGGCTACTTCACGGCAACGACGATCAGTATTGTGCTGACCGGCATCCCGTCAGCAACGATCAAGACGACCATTTACGCCACAACCCAGGCGACGCAATCAGCCACACTCAACGTCGTTTCCGGCCAGACCTACTATTTCGTCCGCAACACAGATGCGACCGTCAACGGCTCGACATCGGCCACCGGCTTCTTTACGGCGACATCGAACCAGATCACGCTGACCGGCCCCGGCTCCGCCGCCGTCACCGCAACCGTCCAGCAGGTCAGCCAGGTGACGACCGGCACTTTCATCGCCGCGGCCAACACGGTGACGTTCACCGGAACCGCATCCGCCTCCGTGACCGCCCAGTTGATCGGATCGGTGGGCTGGAATCAGGGGACTGACCAGCTTTGCGTCATCCCATTTGCGGCCTCTCAGACGAAACTGAGCACACCGGACGGCGGCCAGACGGCTTACTGGATGCTGGTGACGGCGACCACGCTGGCAGGAAAGGCGCTGGTACTCGGGGCGGGGCCGGTGAATGCGGTTGACGCTGGCCAGGCAACCGGAGTACCAGCAACGAACAATATCGCCGTGTATCCTCAGGTGGGTGGAATCGGACTCTCTGCGGCGACCTACGATGGGAGCGGCAACGTGACGCTAACGCTGGTGGCCGGCTACAACTATTTCTGGACGAAGGGCGCCCATGATTTGACGGCGCCGGGCCTCTCAGCTTCCGGGACCTTCACGACCAGCAGCAGCACCGTCGTCCTGACCGGGACACCGGCGGCCACAGTGACGGCGACCGTTTACGCGGTGAACACGAAGCCGCTCACCATGATTGTGCCGCTGGACGCCAATAACGGGACGAACACGTTCACCGTGACCGGCTTGGCGCTTCCGTTCACGCCGACATGGGCCACTGCTGATGTGGGGTTGCCGAACAGCAGCGGGACGCCGTTGACGGCCTGGGTGGACCTCTCGACACTGACCACGGCGGGGGCGACGTTCTACCTGCAAACGAACCTGCCAGCGACCGGCTACAAGGCGAAAGTCACCTTTTTATGAGACGCACCATCCCCATCCTGATTTTCATGCTGTT
>QGNH01001431.1_pt2 | contig 16952 bp, 18 predicted proteins | sample 1735481 | NCBI WGS metagenome assembly QGNH01 (sample SAMN09239004, study PRJNA386568) | Viral metagenome, whole genome shotgun sequencing project.
CCAGCACCTCGAAGTCGACTTCGTTTTGATCACGATGAGCATCTTGAGCACGCACTTCTTGCACTCATCTATGGTTTCATATTCTTTGAAGAAGTTGGCGACATAGTTACTGGACCTGGTGGCAGTCTTATGTGGCAACTTACAAAACTTGCACCACGAATGCCTCAGTCAATTTCAAAAATCAATCTTGACCCAGTGGGTGAACTTCTTTCAATCGCACAATACCCGCGCACTGGTGATCCTCGCGACGGTCTTGTGATTCCTGCATCATCACTTGCACCATACGTTTGGGGCAAAGAAGGTGCAAACTGGTTAGGACGTTCGCTACTTCGTCCTTGTTATCGACACTGGCTTTTGAAAGATCGTCTTATTCGTGTTGATGCAATGAAGAATGAACGATTTGGAATGGGTATACCAGTCGCTACTGCACCAATGGGTGCGACTCGGGAAACGGTCATGCAGTATGCATCAATGGCCCGTGCAGCGCGTGGTGACGCACAGTCAGGTGTTGGTATCCCGAACGGCGCGAAGATGTCTGTGGAAGGTATTAACGGGACGCTACCTGACATCCTTGCATCAATCAATTACCACGATGAACAAATGGCACGGTCATTCCTTGCGATGTTCCTCGGACTTGGACAAGCAACACACGGTTCACGAGCGTTGGGCGAGTCGTTCGTTGACTTCTTTAAGATGAGTGTTGATGCAACTGCGGGTTGGTACAAAGCACGCACGAATAAGCACGTGATCGAAGACATTGTGGATTGGAACTTTGGCATCGATGAGAATGCACCTCTTATCACCTGGGACGAAGATCCTGAATCTCGAATGGATGCAACTGACCTTGTTGCATTGATTGATGCAGGTGCCATTGTTGTCGATGAAGAACTTCGCACTTGGATAACTGACCGCTGGGGTGTTAGCGACCCTGGTCCTAACACACCTGTTCCTCCGGGTCCGAGCCCTGCAGTGCAAACAGTTCCTGCACCACTACCAGGTGAAAAGATTCCTGCACTTCCTCCGGGTGCCGCTGCCGCTCGCGCGCATCGTGCAGAGATGCGACGTCGTGAACGGTGGGATGCGCAGAACAGTGGATGAGCACTAGAGAAGTTCCAGTATGGGAACTCTTTCCGCCTGTTAAGGCTGCCGGTTTCAATGAAGATGAACCTCGAGGTCCGGATGGTGAGTGGGGTGGTGGCGGTGGCGTCGGTAAAGTAGTGACTACCGCAGGAAGTTACTCATGGAATAGGCATATGAGCAATGATGCAAAGATGGATTCGTGGACAGAGACATCTTACACTAAAGTTGCTGCATGGTTACGAGATGTGCCGGATAATGCACATCATAATCCACTAAAAAATTTGACAGGTAAGAATGGTCCTTCATATGATACACCAGCATGGCACACAGCAAATGTTGATGATGTGATGAGACATTCGACAACAACGGAAGATGCCACAGTGTTTCGTGCATTAGGAACAAACAGATGGTCGAATGGATTAAAGGTTGGTGACTCATATAAAGATAAGGCGTTTGTGTCTACAACAAGCAATGAAAAATCAATTCATTCATGGGCATCCAACTGGCTTAAGGGTGGTGGTAAGACACAGACACCTGTGTTTGCAAAAATCAATGTTCCCACTGGCATGCATGCGTTCTATCAAGCCAAAGGATTAACGGCTGAAGAAAAAGCAGACGGTGTACCTAAATCAGAAGGTCGTGACTTTGATGAACTTACACTTGACCGTGGTTTGACATTCACAATCACAGGATTAGAAGAACGTACAACATATGGTGGATATAGATTACTAACAATAGATGTGAGCAAGCCATGACAATTTATGCTTGGATTGGTGAAGATGAAGTTGTGATGTTAAGTGAAGAATATGATAAAAATGAAGTAGAGGTTGAAGTTGAGGATGAGGATGAGGATGAGGATGAGATCAATGCATCTTCACAAGATCAGCAACAATATGAAGCATGTATCCGTTTCATTGACTCTCCACAATTCTTAACTGCATCAGATGACGTCATTGACGGAATACACGCATTCATCATTTCATACTTCCCAAACAATCCTCAAGTCCGTGCAGAGTTCAATGATGATGAACCACGTGACGATAAAGGTGAGTGGACCAAAGGTGGAGGTGGCGACGGCAATAGCACTACCGAAAAACCGAATGCGCCGTTGGCACAGACGAACGTAAGAGGTCGATTACAGGCCATTGCAGTTCTAGGACGCCTTGACTCAAACTTGCCAAAGAATGCATACGCTGAAGTCGCCATCATGAAGACGCAAGTGTACAGTCCGACACCACCATGGACGTCACACACGGCGATTGGCGATGAGACACCTGTGAAGATGCAAGACTTGCCGACCGCTGCATCAAACACGGATCTTCAAGCAGCGGGTGCAGTGGTGCATATGTACGTGTACACGAAAGACGCGAACGGAAACAATGTCGTGGCAGGTACATATGTGGGATGGATAGGAACAAAGGATCAACCACCTATTCTTCTAAATGTCAATGGCACAGACCTTTATGACAGCAAGGGTGTCCCGATACCTGGACTTGTGATCCCACAAAAGCCAGAGAGTTCACCTAAGCAAGGTGATGAAACGAAAAAACCAAGTGGCGGCACCACTAAGAAACAAAAAGACGTGTCAGAGTTCTCCGGCAATAACTACGCCACACCTACATATGACCTACACACTGCAAGAATAAATGCAAGTGAGTTTGGTACGAACCTTGAAAAAGTGCAATTAGCGGTGGCACCTAATGATAATGGTAAGTTTGTAGATAATGGAGCCCTTAAAGCATATGTGTGTAAGAATATAGCGGAACGTATGGGCAACACTTATGATGCGCAGTTGTTTCCTATTGTTCGTGTAGTAAGTATTCCTGATGGCGCCCCTTGGGCAGACCGACAAATAAAAGAAGTTTCTGCCGCAGATCTTCTCACAAAGGATGATGTGTGGCAACAATCAGGATCTCCTGGCGGCACTATTAAATATTCGTATGTAGGTAAACTCGGTGGAGTGACGTATGATTATGTACCATATTGGGATAAGACTGTGTATAACACACCTAGTGGCATGAAAGAAACACCAATCACTCTTGGTCACCAGTCAACATCTAGTGGTATGAAAATAAACATGACTGGTGATACACCTAAGATCGCAACAGCATTACGTGAAGAAGGTGTAAGTAATCTCGTTCACCAATGGGCAATGACATCAAACGACCAGCACAACACATCACTCGCGCTACAGGAAGCGGCTGTGAAAGAGTTTGGACTTACGAATACGAAAGCATGGGGTAAAGGTGGTGCTGCATTAAAGACTCAAGTGCAGCAAGTTCTTGATGTGAAAGAACCAATGCTACGGGCATTCCTACGTGCACAGTATGAACTTACACAAGAATCATTCAAAGCACTGGGCGTCACTAAGGTTCAACTGTTCCGAGGTTTCAGTGCCAGTGTGAAATCATTACATGCTGCACCAAAAGGTGCACAGGTCGAAGTAACGATGCGACCTCTTTCATCGTTCTCTTATAGTCGTCAAACCGCAGGAAATTTTGGAGGTCATAGTAACAATGCTGTTGTGATCGCCGGTGAAGTCCCAGTGGAGAACATTCTCTCCACGCCACTCACAGGTAACGGATGCCAAAACGAGTCAGAACTTGTAGTGCTCGGTGGTACAAACGTCTTTAACTTAGACAAAGGTAAGAGTGCATGGTAGATGAAATCGAAACACTTGAGTACAGTGATGATGAAGATGAAGAGACGTTAAGTGAAGATTGGTTGAAGCCATTCACCTGGGATGTGTATCGTGTCAGTACTCTAGTGACGACACTTGACGATCTTTTCTATGTCATGGACCTCGTAGGCGCAAACCTAGATGATCAAGTCGCAGCATTGGAAAACCTCATTGTGTTACCAGCGTATGAGGCTGTGCCACCAGAGTTAGAGACTGAGATAAACAAGTTCTTAGATGATGCGCACGCGCCTGCACCACTCATCACGCATGCACGAAAGCAAACACTACACACGAACAAGATTGGTCACCGTGATCCGTCGCCAATAGAAGCAAAAGCGAAGACGAACTTTGCGACCATACAACAACAATGGCAGAACAACACAGATGCACTTGTGCAAAAGTGGTCGAGTGTGCGTGATGCACAGATTTCAGAATTGAAAGATCAGATACAAGAAGCAGTAGACAATGGCGATGTGGATGCTCTTGCATCAATTATGGCCGACACAACTGGTGAAGATCTTATTGCACAACACATGACGCAGATGATGGAACAGGCAATAACAACAGCACGTGCAGAGGCACAATCACAGGGTGTGTCAATTCCTTTACTTAATACAACTAACCTTGCAAAACAAATGTCAAAGCAAGCGGGTGCAGTTGCGAACATAATGAATAGAGGAATCTCAAACACTGCGGCAACACAAGCGCTTATGCGTTATGGTATTGACAACGTGTCTGGTGCTGAGGTTGCAAGTGCAGTAGGAGATCATCTTGCTGATCTTAGTCCTACGTATCTCAATGATATGTTAGGAGGTGCGCTAACACAAGCGCAAAATGCAGGTCGCATTTACACAATGCAACAAGCGCCAGGTACCTACTATTCCTCAGAATTATTGGACGAGGCCACTTGCGAGGAATGTGAAGCAGAGGACGGAACAGAATTTGATTCTTTAGCAGATGCGCAAGACGCTTACCCCGTGGGTGGTTACTCAGAATGTCTAGGTGGACCAAGATGTCGTGGCACGATTGTGGCGGTGTATGTAGAAGCAGACTCATCAGAAACAGATGACACGAATTCTTAAGAGTCTATGCTATAGTGATTTTCGATTCTCTACTAGGAGGAAGTGTAATGACTTTTCCATTTATTCCGTCGGATACTCCGAGTGCCTATGTCAACCCGGACCCGACGCCAACCATTGAAGAGTTCAATGGCACACTCGTTGCGAACACTGTTGACACAATCACATTTGTGAACTCACACGCTGGTGTGAAGATCACAAGCATCAGTGGTTCCGCAGTTATCCAATACACGGTGGATGGCAGTACGCCCGCCGCTGGTACGTCGCCTGAATTGGCTGCAATCGCTGGTGCGTCAGCCATCATTCCGTTTGATGGTGAAGACCTCGCGGTTGTGAAGTTGCTTTCAACCGGCACCCCCACTATTGCTGTTGAAGGTCTCGATGAACTTGAGTTGCACGAAGATGAGGCGACTGACAATCAGAGTTCTTTCTAGCCAATGACATCGGAGTGGGTTTCCACTGATGCGATAGCAGAGGTTGAAGTAGAGCGTGTTCCTCCATACGTTGGTAGTCAAGTCAATCCTCCCTGGGAGACGTATATCGAACCAGGTATGACGCCAGTTGTAGGTGCTCCAATGCCTGACGATATTTGGTTATTGGCTGATTACGACCCGCTTTTCTATGTAGGCTTGATGGCGAAGTATGGGTACACAATCAATGCGTGGAAGACGATTAAGAACCCACCACAACCCATCAAGCCTTACATCCCACCTCGTCCTGTGCCAGTGTACATAGGAATTGAAACTGGTGTAGGAGAGTTCACAGGACAGAGTGCACCGGAGTTTTCAGCATGACGCATAAATCAATGCACTATGTAGTATCGTCTTTGAATATGAAGGACATCACGAAGCCTACACTGGTGCGCGCATCATTGTTAGCGCCTGAGGCTCCTGTGGTTGAACAACCTGCTCTTGTCACAATCCCTAATGTTGAACTTCTTGAAGTTGGTGAAGATTGGGCAACATCAACGGGTACATTCACTTGGAGCATTGAGGACTTGCAATCCGCAATCACATCGCAAGATGACCCATTCGTCCGTACTCCCATCCTGAAACTTGGTCACGTCGATCCTCGCTTTGATGGCCAACCATCACTTGGGCAGATTGAGAATTTACACTTATCTGAAAACGGACAAACACTTTTGGGCGACTTGGTTGGCACACCACTTTGGTTGGCACAGTGCATGGCGTCTGCGTTTCCACGTCGTTCGATTGAGGGCTACTTCACGTATGAAACGAAAGCCGGTAAGACATGGCCGTTCGTACTTACTGGTCTTGCGCTTCTTGGAACCGCGTACCCAGCGATTGATAGTCTCGCAGATGTGAAGGCTTTGTTTAACGGTACGCCGCCTGTTCTTGTCCCAACTGAGGAGAACCCACTTATGCTCGCAAGTGTTGATGGTGGACCCACGATTGCATTCCCATTGAATGACAGACCACTCTTTGTGAAAGCAAGTGCACCTACGCAAGTTTTGGCTGATGTGTCAGTCGATGACATACGGACTGCCTTTTACGATGGACCTGCCTCTGGGCCAGACATGTTCTGGTGGTGGATACGTGAAATTCGTATTGACCCAGCGGAAATCATCGTGGACGATGATGCAGGAAATCTCTACAGAATTCCTTACACCATTGATAGCAGTGCTCCCGCTACTGGTAGCAGTAGCAGTGCAGTTACGTTTGGACCTTCACAACAGGTGAAGGTGCAGTACGTGGATGTTGTTGCAGCGGGTCAAGTTGTGGCAAAGAAATTTGGTAACCCAGTTGCCGCAGGTCGCCCACGCGCTCGTGTTATAGTTCAATCATCGGAGAAGGAAGGTAATGATATGCAAGTGTCCGAAGAAGTTCTAACGGGGCTCGGTCTTACGGCTGAAGCAACGGAGGAAGAGGTCAATGCTGCGATGCTTGCAAAGTTGATGACACCTCCTGTTGTTGAGCCGCCCACTCCTGTTGCTGAGGTCACGTCGATCACATCTACGGAACCAGTTGTGCCAGTGGTTGAGCAGATTGCTGCCACTGCACCTAATGTTCCTGAAGGTATGGTCTTGATCGACCAGGCGACCCTTGACGAAGTCAAGCGTGGCGCCGCGATTGCTGCATCACTGCAAGGTGAGCGCGATTCCATGGCACGAAACCACGTTCTCGACAACGCCATCAAGGCCGGGAAGTTTCCACCTGCTCGACGTTCGCACTACGAAGCACTCCTCAAGGCTGACCCGGATGGGACGACCGCGATGATTGAGACGCTTGCATCTGGAATGATTCCGGTCACTGAGCGCGGGACTGACGGCAGTCCCGACACTGAGGCAAGTGTCGCTGAGACTTCGGCTTACCCCGATAACTGGAAACCGCAAGTTGCTGCCGCTCGTCTATCAAATGCATCACTAGTGAAAGTGGGGCGTGACTAATGCCAAGTAACATTCTTATCCCGTACTTCGATGATGGCAACAACGTCACCGGTACAACCACCGCGGCTGTCACCGGCAAGACGTGTCTCGACATCAGTGGTAACCTGGCGTCGGACAACACGTTCTCTGTGGCCACATGTGCCGCAGGCGCAAGAGCGTTTGGTGTCGCTGAGTATGATGCTGCGAGTGGTGCATTTGTTGGAATTGTCCGTAAGGGCATTGTTCCAATTACCTGCACCGCTGTTGCACTTGCTGCCGGCGTGGAAGTTGAGGTCGGTGCCAACGGACTTGTTCAGGTGTGGGGTGGAACCATCGCCACAGCACGGATTGGCAAGTGTCTCACCGCTGCAAATGCATCAACTGATGCGATGATCGCACTCTACCGATAAGAGGGAGAAATGAAAACAATCACACCACGAATCACTGAGGACTTCGACCTCCCAACGCTTGTGTCGGCAGGTAAGAAGGGTCGGTGGAACTACGACTACGGCAACGGACTCATCTTGCCACAGGTCCACGGTTCAATGGCCGACTTGACCAACCCGGTGGAGCACCCCCTTGGGCCTCCCACGATGTCAGGTACGAGCATCACTGTGGACGTCATGCTCCAACAGCCGACACGCGTCACTGCGTTCCTGATGGACATCACGCTTACTCGATTCATTCTTGACCGTATCTTCACGTCAAACGGCGGCGTCACTGGTGGCGCGGTTGTGTATGACGTGATCGTGGCCAACGACATCTACACCTTGCGTGACGTCGACCCGGTGGCACCAGGTGCTGAGTTTCCGGTCGTCACCTCGGTCCGTCGTGTTCCGAAGGTCGCGTCCGTCGTCAAGTACGGTGGTAAGTTCTGGATTTCGTATGAAGCGCGAGACCGCAACGATCAGGTTGCGTTCAGGAACGAACTTGTGCGATTGGGTAACACCATTGTTCGCAAGTTGAACACGGCCGCAGTAGCCGCACTCGCTGCCGCCATTGCCGCCAACAATGGCATGTCACAGTACGTCGGCAACAACTGGGAGACTGCGATTCCGAAGGGTGCAAACCCGACGCCACCGCCGCTTACTCCTGGTGCTGACTTCTCCAAGCCACAGATGCTTGCGGACCAGGCTGAGTTGGGAATTCAGTTCGACACGATGCTTGTGAACCCTGTGCAACTCAACTCACTCCGCCTCTTCTATGAGGATGGCCTTGAGCAGATGATCAGTGACGCGGGTTACTCCGAGGTGTACGCTTCGAACCGCGTTCCTGTCGGCACTGCATATGCCGTTGCGTCAGGTCAACTTGGTGAGATGCGACTGGAGCAGCCACTCATGACGGAGACGTGGAATGAGACAGGTCGTCAGGTTGCGTGGACCCAGTCTTCTGTGCGCCCGGTCATGTTTGTTCAGAACCCTTGGGCTGTCATGGAGATCACCGGAATTTAATCCGGAAGAGAAGAGAGGATGCAAGAAGATGGGGCAATACAAAATTCGTCATGCACTCGCGTCATGGGTGGATGAGACAACAGGTCAGCAGGTTGGTCACACGGCATTCCGAGGTCAGATTGCAGAGATTCCTGAAGACGAGGCAACTCGCTTGAAGGCGTATGGTGCAATCATTGGTGCCGATGAAGAGTTGCCACGACCTGGGAACATCGCGGAACTATCACCATCACCAACTGATGAGGAACTCATCGCTTGGTTGAGTGCAGCGAACACTGACGAAGTCGTCTCATTGGTTGCTGAACGTCCTGAACTTCGACCACGTATTGATGGAGCATTGGAAAATGTGACGCAAGCGCAAGGTGCTGAAGCGGTTCACCTTGAGGAAGTTCGTCGAGCGATGGCTGGTATGCCACCTGTGAGTCATGACGAAGACATCATCATTGATGTTAAGGGTGCACCGACGGGTGGACAAACTGACGTCCTTGGTGGTAACACGCCGGCAACTGGTGCAGACGACACCACGCCAAATCCTGATGATGTGAATGAAGACATCATCATTGATAAGGGAGAGAGTTTCGCTGTTCCTGTTGACTCGGGTGCGCTTGATGGTGATTCAGTTGAAACCAACACACCACTCGAAGAAGCACCAGTCGCTCCTCCTTCCAATGTTGACTATGCTGCACTCGTGACGGGTCCAGCGGATGGTGTTGCAAGTTACATCGCAACACACCCAGCCGAAGCCGACGCCGTTCTTGCTGCAGAGACACAAGCAACGAATGGCGCACCACGCGCACCCATTGTTCTTGCCGCACGTTCCGCGGCACAGTTCAATCCTTCGGGTAATTAGTTGGGTAGGTAGTTATGCCACCGTCTTGGGCGCCAGCAGTGCAGGATGTTGCGAACATCCTACGCGCCCGAACCGTCAGTACCAACGGTGCAGAACTAGGATCATTCTCTAGCGCCACACGACCTACTGACACCGCAGTCACAGACCTCATCACCGCGGCGTGCAACGATGTCATCGATGCTATCGGTAACACAGATGTACCGACTGACTTACAAGCAAGTGCAGGTTCACTTGCTGCCATTGGCACCGCGATGTTGGTGGAGATGGGGTATTATCCTGAGCAGGTTAACACAGGTCGCTCAATTTATCCACAACTTGCGTTGCAATACAAGGATAAGTTAAATCGTTTGCAAAATGCAATCGTAAGTGAAGGTGGCAACCGTCCTACCGCTGAATATCAAACTCCCGCGGGTTCATTTGGTGGTCCACCCGTTCCTGCAGGCTGGATTCTTCCAACATGGTGACATCATGCCTGTAACAATTTCGCTAGAAGTGTTTGGTGAAGCAGCCATCTCACGTGAACTTTTACGATTCAGCGAACGTGCGCTTGATGCAGCACCTGCATTTGAAGAAATCTCTAAGATGTTCTACGACTCGGAGACGAAACAGTTTGATACCGAAGGCGCTTGGGCATCGGGTGGATGGACGCCGTTAAAGCCTGCGACAGTAGCAGCGAAAGCGCGTAAGAATCTTCGCACGAATATCTTGCAACGCACTGGTGCATTGTACGAATCACTTACAAGTGATGGTTCTGATTTTGGTCACAAGATTATTGGTCCTTCATTTATGGAGATCACATCAAGTGTGCCATACGGGAAGTACCACCAGCAAGCCGATGGCCCTGGGAAAGGTATCATCCCGATGCGAAAGCCAGTTGAACTTCCTGAAGGTGTAAAGGTTGACATGGTGAAGGCGTTACAAGCATGGATTGTTGGTGGTGTGAAGTTTGGCAATGCGGTAACAGTATGAGCATCATCAATCCACATCAAATATCATTTGGTGACTATGTCACAGCGCACGATGTTCGTGATGCATTGCAATCGACCATTGAGAATTGGATTGTGACATACCTTGCAGAAATGTCACGGCACGATAGTCAAGATCCGACTACTAGTGGAGGAACGCTCCCAGCATTCTTGTCATACCCTGATTCACTTGACATATCACGATACCCGGAAGAGCAACTTCCTGCATGTATCATGGTCGTGCCAGGACTCACTGAACCTCCAAGAAAGACGGGTGCAGGCAAGATCAATGCTAATTGGAGTGTTGGGATTGGCGTTGCAGTGACTGGGCAAAACAAATCCGACACACTCAAACTTGCGCAGTTGTATGCAACCGCGGTGAGACTGATAATTCTTCAGAAATCATCACTTGGAAACTTCGCTACTGGCGTACAATGGTTACGTGAAGAGTACACCGGAAACATTCTCCGCTCTGACGATTTACGAACGATGGCAATCGGTGTGTTGGAGTTTACTGTGAGTGTTGACAGTGTGGCTGATGAATCACAAGGTCCTGTGGTTGCGATAAGTGACAATGAACCTGTGCTTGGTTGGGATACAGTAGAAACACCAAGCATTACACTTACAGGTGACACGACAGAACAGGAGTTGTAATGACAATTGGAAACGTTCTTTGCACGAGTACACATCCTGTCGATCTCGACAGTGGCAAGGTACTTGGCCCGGGAGAGCATGCTCTTAGCATTGATCTCGACCACCCGCACAACGCTGATGTAATCGCCAACGGACATCTCATCGTTATCGGTGATGCACCGGTTATCACACCACGGACTGAATCTGGTGAGCCTCACCCGAGCACACCCAGTGTTGCATCAGCACCTTCAATACCTGCAACATCAAAATCGTCAACTTCGACAGGAGATGAGTAATGCCAAACACACCGGGTGTAAACGTTATCAGTCGCACGTCTGTCACTGCACAGACTCCGCCGACTACCACCGACACAGCATTCATTGTCGTGGCAAGTCTTCAAGGTCGAACTGACCAGCCTGTTCTTTGTCGTTCCTTGAACGACTTCATGAACAACTTCGGAATCCGCACTTCATACAGTATTGCGTATGACTGGCTTGATGCCTTCTTTAATGAGGCGGGTGGAGGTCAGGTCTACGTGTTGCGTGTTGTTGGTCCTGCTGCCGCGGTTGACACGCATACGTTCAATGACTCTGGAGCAAGTCCATCAATCACAGTCACATCAATTGGTGCTGCTGCATCAGGACTATCGGTTGCGATTGTCTCAGGCACGCAGAGTGGTACGTACCAAATCATTGTGACTGGCTTGCCGAACGGCCAAACGCTTCAGTCTTACAACTTGACAACGGTCACGGATGCAGTGAACTGGGGTGCAAGCCAAGCGCTCATCCGTGTTGCGTCAGCGGGTGTGAATGCACCAGCGAACATCGCGGCAACTGCACTAAGCGGTGGTCTTGATGACCACGCGAACATCACTGATATCATTCGTGTTGCTGCGCTTGCGAATATCACCCGTGGTCTTGGTGCTGGGCAAGTTGCGATTCCGGGTTGCACAACTGAGACCATTCAGGCCGGGCTATTGAACCATGCACTCACTAACAACCGTTTTGCACTTCTTGACACTCCTGACTCAAGTTCGACTAGTACACTCACCGGTCTTGCCGCCGCTGCACAGGTTGACACCAATGTCAATAGCACTGGTCTTGAGTACGGAATGATGCTGTGCGACTGGCAAGTGATTCCTGGCATTGTTCCGAACACAACGCGGAGTGTTCCACCATCAGCGATTGTCGCTGCACTCATTGCACGCTCTGACCGTAAGTCATTGAATCCGAATAAGGCCGCGGCTGGTGCGAACGGTCAAGTGTTCTACGCCATCGGGAAAACACAGACTGATTGGACTGATGCACAAACGAACACACTTGTCGCTGCCGGTGTGATGCCGTTCCGAGTCATCTATGGTGGCGAACGGTTCTATGGATTCCGCACACTTACAAACAGTGTCACTGACCCAGTGTGGATTATGGCACAGGCTTGTCGCCTACGCATGGCCATCGTGGACCAGGGCTATAAGATTGGTCAGACAGTTCTCTATGGCCAGATTGATGGTCAAGGCCATGAGGCTGCGAAGTACAACGGACGCATTTCTGCAATGTTACTTGGTTATTACAACATGGATGCGCTCTATGGCGCGACACCGGCAAATGCATATCTTGTTGACACTGGTCCTGACGTGAACACACCTACGACGATTGCCAACCGAGAGTTACACGCTGCTGTTGGAATTGTTCCATCACCAGGCGCGGAAACTGTTTACTTTGAACTCGCATCATACACCGTTGCACAAACCGTCTAAGGAGGCGATTAGTCATGACCACAACTGCACGTACCGATACATGGCTTAACACAGTCACAGTTGATGGCAACCCCATCGGCACCTGGGATGCACTTAAGGGCGGTGACAACGATTCGACAGTGACGAACTATCGACCTGGTGGAATGGCGGCAACGAAAGTTGTTGGTGGACAAACTACTGTGTCGCCTGTCACTCTTGACAAATCACTAGAGATGGAAACTGACTGGGCGATCATGAGCAACTTGCTTCGTGCAAGTGTTGGCGTGAGCCAAGTCGTCGTGTCAAGGCAACTTCTCGACCAGAACAAAAATCCTTATGGTGCTCCATTGATTTACACCGGTATTCTTAAGCAGGTTCTCCCAGGAGATACTGACTCAATGAAGGCCGACCCGCAAATCTGGAGTATCGTAATGGTGCCTGCCGGTAATATCGGTTAAGGCATAAACGACAATAGATAGAAAGAAGAATGAGATGAATGAATTGCAACCAGATGAGTCACTGCCAAGTGCACCGCCAGAACTTACGCCTACGGGTGTGATTGGAATGTTGGCACAGCGGCGCCAAGAAATTGTCAATGAACAGGTGTTGAGTTACCCAATTTCGCGGTGGACAAGTCCAAGACTTGTTGCTCACTTCAGGCCTATTGAGCACAAGTTCCTCAAGCGCGGTGCTGAGACGCAAGAGCGTGTGAACAAGGATCATGATGCTGACAGAAGTGCAGCGACTGAACTTGACACCAATGCTGATGTTCTCATCAACGCGTGCATCGACATTGTTGCGGTGTTGCCCGATGGCACTGAGGTTGGTGTGGGTCCGAACGGTCGTAAGACGCAGTTCGATATGGACATGGCAATTGCATTAGGTATGCCAGAGAATGCAGGCACACGTGCAGTGTGCAAGGCAGTTTTTATCACTGATGGCGACTTACTTGCTGCTGCAAAACGACTTGGTGAATGGTCAGGCTACCGTGAACAGTCAGTGGATGAGTCGCTAGTGGGGGAATCCTAGACCGCCATGATGCATGGATTCGGCTTGCGGCGGTCTCATTGCGACTCGGATATGATCCACTTAAGTTGTTGTCACTCGAAGGTTTGGAACTGACAGTGATGAAAATCGTACTCGAACGTGCAAACGAATTACATGCACAAGAAATGACAGCACAGTATCAGCACACAACGAATGCAGTGCAAATAGGGGTCGCACGTGCGTTCGGCGTAAAGTAAGAGAGGAGTTCGTATGTCTGCAAGTGACATAGGCATACGGATGTCTCTTATTGGTGGCAAGGCTGTTGCTGACCAAACCGCGATGGTGGCGGGTACAATAGATGATCTCGGTGCATCGGCAGCGGCAGCGACACCTGCAGTCACGGAACTTGGTGGTGGTCTTGATCTTCTAGGTGCTGCAGGCTCACGTGTTGCGGGCGTAAGTAGCGAAGATACAATTTCATTTCTTCGTCAGTCAGTCGCAACCGACACACTCATAGGTTCGACTACTGACCTCATTGCTGAAACGAACATTCTCAACGCCGCAGCATTGCGGTCAAATGAAGAGTTCATCGCACTACAAGGTAGCACCACTGGGCTAAGTGCACGTATGGCTTCAATGGGAATAAGCACAGCAACGGTCGGTGCTGACTTCGCCAAGATGGGCAAGTACGCTGGCATTGCACTCGCTGCCACTGCCGCGATTGTTGCATATGAATCTGTGAAGATGGCAGTATCATTCTCTGGTGCAGTTGCATCAGTCGCGGCAAGTGGTAACATAAGTGTTAAGGCAGCAGGTGCAATTGGGAATGCATTCTTAGGTCTTGCTGGTTCTACTGAATACAGCGCACAAGACATGATGACGGCGTACTCCGGTGTTGCTGGTCAGTTATCGACGTTAAGTGGGAAAGCACTTAACACAAAGCAATCACTCAACTTCATGATCACTGCAACAAAACTTGCCGATGCATCAGGTCAAGATTTAACATCCACAACTGCTGCACTTGGCAGCACGATGCAGGTGTATGGATTCAATATCAACAAGGCTGCATGGGCATCAAACATTCTCTTTAACACAAGTCGATTGACAAACAACTCTCTTTCATCGTTGGCAACTGTCACAGCGAGATTACACTCACGCCTTGGTCAAGTCATGCCATCGTTACAAGATACATCTGCATTGATTCTTGACCTCGCTGAGCACGGCGCAAAGGGTGCACGTGGAACCCAGGTTGTGGTCAGTGGATTGAACACTTTGCTTGGTGGTTCAAAGAGTGTGAACTCAATGTTAGAAGTTCTTGGTCTTACAGCAACATCATTCGTTGGACCTAATGGCAAGTTCATTGGTATGGCGAATGCAATTGCATTACTTCAACCACGTCTTGACAAACTACCTCAGAACATTCAACTTATCGCTGAGCGAACACTCTTTGGTGCAGGTGCATCGCAACTCTTAGGTAAGGTTGTTCTATCGGGTGCAGGTATGTTCGATACCGCAAGTAAGTCAGTAAACAAGTATGGTGTTGTGAACTCCTCCGCCGCGAAACAAATCAAATCTGTGGATGGCCAGTTGCGTGTGATCAAGGGTGCAGTTCATGACTTTATGATTGAGGTTGGAAACTTCTTACTTCCGAAACTCATTGCATTTGGTCGATGGATGCTTGCACATAAGCCGATTCTTGAAGGATTCGCAATTGCGATTGGCATCACACTTGTTGCTGCATTCGGCGCGTGGATTGTGAGTCTTGGCACAGCGACAATTGCGGCTGCGGCGTTTTGGGTCGCTATGACAGGTGGCACCATTATCGCCGTCACTGCATTGATTGCGGGTGTTCTCTGGTTGTCAACACACTGGAAACAGACGTGGACTGACATTCGTAATTGGATTGATGACGCAGGTCGATTCATTGACAACATCATGCATAACAAAATAGTTCTTGCACTCATGGGACCGATTGGCCCGATGATCTATCTTGCTGAGCATTGGAAAACAGTATGGAATGGCATCAAGACTGTTATCAAAGATGTGTGGCACTTTATTGAACCTATCTTTCATGCAGTTGAAAAAGGATTGGGCGTCATCGGGAATGTACTAAGTAAAGTCGGTGGATTCCTTGGTGGTGCAGCACACATGCTCGGATTCGCGGAGGGTGGTGTCGTCCCTGGGCCAACTGGTCAGCCTATGATAGCAATGGTCCACGGTGGTGAAGTTATCGTGCCACCATCGAACATCTACAATTCATCAAGTGTCTCGCCAACACTTTTAGGAATGGCGGCGAATAGACTTGCACCCGCAGGAACAGGACAAAGTGTAGTCCCAAGTCAAATTCTTTCGGGTGGTGGTCTAGGAACAGGACAACCGATTCTTATACAATTGGTTGTGGACCGTAAGGTACTTGCACAGACTGTGTACCAACAAATGGCGGCAGATTATGCGAGACGATAATGAGTAACACACCAGCAGATACAATCATCATCACAGCGGTGGACCCTGCAGGACCAAGTGTCACATGCGCGCATGGCGATGGAACATCGAACTTTACATCACAAAGTGGATGGCAGTTCACTGCACGACCGCGACGTTCTTCATTCTCTGAATTCATGGGTTATGATCCGTACACACTCACTGTACCTGTCATCTTTGGCAATGGATTTGACACAACGGTTAACATCGAAGCAGACTTAGAAGTTCTTCGTGGCATTGCACGTGATCAAGTTGGCCCGCGAAATGAACCTGCAGTTGTGAAGATTGATTGCCCAGCGATTCCATTGAACTGGCTTAAATGGACGATAAATGACATCAAATTTAATACGCAGTATCGAAACAACGACGGGACACGATACTATGCACAAGTGGACATCACGTTCTTTGAGTATGTTCCTACCGATCTTGTCGCCACGCAAGCGCCCACGTCAGTCGCGCAAAAAGTTGTGGCGACGGCAAAAGCAAAAGCAGCATCATCGCAAATCACAACTGCCGCTGTGTCAACATCGCCAATTGGTACGAACCGTGTCATCATTGGTGTGTCTTCACCCGCTGTGATTGCTGCCGCAGGTCCATGGCAATCAGGAAACACATACACTGTGAAGAAGGG
>QGNH01001526.1_pt1 | contig 16935 bp, 17 predicted proteins | sample 1735481 | NCBI WGS metagenome assembly QGNH01 (sample SAMN09239004, study PRJNA386568) | Viral metagenome, whole genome shotgun sequencing project.
CCCTTGGCGTTGGTCCAGAACGGCCCAACCTTATTATGTCGTTTACACACTTGCTGTCAGCCCGAAGGCATCGAGACAAGCCAACGCACCCTAAGCCGAAGCTTAAGGTGCGTTAACCCTAGCGTTTTGGGTTTCCGACCCAATCACGCAAGCGCGGTTTCTTGTTCGTGCCAGGTGGCGGCGGCTTTACAACCGTCTCCGCGCGGCGCTGCAATTTGCCATCTACAACCTTGCCAAGCACGCCTTCACTTCGAGCACTCATGCTCTCGGGGTTAGGCACACCGGACTTGGGCGCATGATAGCCAATGCTGAACATAGTGTTCAACGGTGACCTTACACGGCCCTGTTGCAGCTTGGCGTCATCCGCACCGTTAACCCGCGATTTCTCTTGGCGTCCAGCACGAGTGCTCTCAGCCGCAAGCTTCGCAAGTCTCCGGTAGCGGGAAAGACGCTTGCTCATGGGCAAGTCTCCCTCGCTAGGGTTCACCAAGGTCCACGGAGGCCCAAGGCGGTCATGAGGATGTCTCCCTCTGACAATGTGACTATGCGCCTGGTGAGCGTTACTTGCAAGCTTGGTATTGTAACAGATGGTATCGTTATTCGATGAATGCATATCGTTTATCGATATGGTGCGATCACATGATTGTGATGCACTTGTGGTACCTGGTAATGTTCACGTTGTGTTCCCGCTGGCGTTACCAGGGGTACCGGTATGGGGGGTACCGTGAACTTGGGTGCTGTTAGACGCTATCTGGGGTCACCTCAGTTGTTACATAAAAATACAACATTTTCCCCCGATGTACGTACGATTATACTTGACAGAGTTTCGGCGGGAGTATATAATAAGGATATAAGAAGAACACCTAATGTACCTCTAGAGGTACAACTATAATCAAACATATTATCAAATATAAATTACATCAATAACTAAGGTACTCATAGAGGTACATCTAGAAGTAAGGGATGGATTTTTTGGGCGGGGAGATTTTGTTGTCTGATCCTTACACCCGGGCACCCCGGTGTACATATAGGGGTTGACATCCACAACCAAATGATGTATAATGGTGGTATAGATGGAGGATAGAGTTAATTGCCATACCTGAGCATTAAAGACGGCCGCACCGAGTCAACTCGTAAAGATAAGTTTGGCCGCAAGCTGACTCCAAAGATGATGTCGTTTATTAACGCCTACTTCGGCGCTGCTAACTTCAATGCCCTCAGGGCCATGGAACTGTCTGATTACAATTGTAAGACCAAGTATAGCATCCACCAAACCTCAGCAGAGTTGATGAACCACCCACTAGTGGTGGCCGAGATCGAGAAGCGAATGGCCAAGCGGGAACAGAAATCAGAAGTTAAAGCAGAATATCTGATCCAGAAGTTGATGGAAATCATCGACAACTTGGACGATCTGGAAAAGACATCAGACCGCCTGAGAGCCATCGAGCTAGCCGGTAAGGCAATCGCTCTCTGGAAGGAACGTCAAGAGGTCACCGGCGCCGATGGCGAGGCGATCAAAATCGAACAGGAGCGTAAAGCGTCAGTTGCAGACTTCACCAGCAGAATATCTGGCCTCGTTGAGCGAGCAGGATCGGACAGCCCTGTTGTCGTCCCTTTCCGAAGCGGAGCTAGCGGAACTTAAATGGCATTGGCTCTTCTGGGCTCGCCCGAATCAAGTTGCCCCCGAGGGCACCTGGAACACCTGGCTAGTTTTGGCCGGACGCGGCTTTGGCAAGACGAGGATGGGCAGTGAGTGGGTTAGATCAAATGTGTGCGGAACATCGCCGCTGGCTGCACCAAGAAACGGGTGGCACCGAATTGCACTGGTTGCAGAAACCGCAGCTGATGCCAGGGATGTTATGGTCCTGGGGGACTCAGGAATCCTGGCCTGTCATCCCAAGGATTTTCGGCCTGAGTGGTCACCAACCAACAGACGCCTTACCTGGCCAAACGGAGCCCAAGCCTGGGTTTATAATGCCACCGAACCCGATCAATTGCGGGGACCACAACACGGACACGCATGGGTTGACGAGCTAGCCAAGTTCCGCTACATGCAGGAAACCTGGGACCAACTTCAATTTGGCCTTCGTCTAGGGGATCATCCACAATGTCTAGTGACGACGACACCCCGCCCACTGCCACTGATCAAGAGACTCATCGGAGACTCGGACACTGTGGTCACCCGTGGTGCCACGCTAGACAACCAGGCCAATCTAGCTGCGAATACTGTGAAACAACTGTACGAGAGATACGGGGGTACCAGATTAGGCCGCCAGGAACTAGCGGGGGAAATTCTGACTGACATCCCGGGGGCTCTATGGAACCGGGACATGATCGACGCAAGTCGGGTCAAAGAGGTCCCCGAAGATATGGAGAGAGTCTATGTGGCAGTTGATCCAGCAGTCACAAACACTGAGGACAGCGATGAGCACGGCATCATTGTGGTCGGACTGGCTCGCGATGCTAGTGGTTATGCTCAGGGTTACATACTAGCGGACGGCTCCTGCCGGGGCAACCCAGAGGACTGGGCTCGCAAAGCTGTTAGTCTTTATCGTTACTGGTCTGCAGACAAGATCATCGCAGAAAAGAATCAAGGCGGCCTGATGGTCGAATCTACGTTGAAGGCGGTTGATCGGTCTGTACCGGTTGAACTCGTCACAGCCACCAGAGGCAAGGTCGTCAGGGCCGAGCCGATCAGCGCACTGTACGAACAGGGAAGAATCCACCATGTCGGCTCTTTTGACATTCTGGAAGACCAGATGTGCCTATTCAGTATTGATTTTGTTCGATCTGCTGCTAACGGTAGCCCCGACCGTGTGGACGCTCTGGTTTGGGGTCTGACCAAGATATTTGACAAGATTACTGGTCGTCGTCTGACAAAAGAAGGCGCTACCAAGCAACAAATCGAGCGACAACAGACTTTTGACTGGGTTAGACAAGATAGCCCAACAGGTTGGATGGCTAATTAATGGCTAATGACGGTTCACCGAACAGCGTAAAGGTGTCGAAGGAGAAGCAAAATCTCCGGCGACCCGACCTTATTGAGGCTGAACCGGTAAAAGCTGGCTACGTGCCTGAGGGTTTTGAGTCTGCCGAAGCCTTTATCGGCGATATGCGGGAACAATATCAGCACGATGTCAACTTTGACCGCATTAATCGGTACGAGGCCATCGACGATCTGCGTTTTGCGGCGGGGGAGCAATGGGACCCCGTAGTCCTTCAACAGCGGAAGAGTCTTCCGTGTCTAGTCATCAATACTATTCCCCAGTTTACGGCTCAACTGGTTGGTGATTGGCGGGAGTCCAGGAAGGCTATCAAAGTTATCGCGTCTAATGACGATGATACCGATGTCGCATCTGTCCGTGAAGACCTAGTTCGTAATATCGAGATGCAGAGTCGTGCAGATCGCTCATACGATCAGGCCTTTGAGAGCATGATCCAGTGCGGGGACGGCGCTTTCAAAGTTGCAGTTGAATATGCCCGGGACGACGTGTTCGACCAGGACATCTACATCCGCCCAATCGAAGATGTTATGGCAACTGTCTGGGATCGCTACTCTGTAGACCCCACCGGCAGGGATGCTAGACGTGTCTTCGTTGACGACCGCATTCCCAAGGATGAGTTCAGCCGTAAATGGCCCCAAGCTGGCGGCGGCTCGAACCTCCTTGAGACGGATAAGATCGACCGTGTGACCCTTGCGGGCTGGATGGAAGAAGATTCCTATCGAGTTACCGAATACTGGCGCATGATTGAGCGACAGAAGACCCTCGCCCTCTTTGAAGATGGCCAGATGCATGAGGTCGAAGAAGACGCCGATATCCAAGAACTGATAGAAAAGCACGGAGAAGTCCAGAAGACCCGGATCGTTTGGTGTCGTTATGCTCAGATGCACTATTGCACGGGCTGGTGCATCCTTGCAGGCCCTTACGAGTATCGCCTGAACCGTCTGCCCATTATCCGCATGGCGGGCCGTGTGGTCAACGTGGCGGGCAGGCGTGTGCGTTATGGCCTCGTGCGCTTTATGAAGGACCCCAGCAGACTCAAGAACTTCTGGAGATCGATTGCCGCCGAACAACTCGGCTATGCCCCGAAGGCCCAATGGTTGGCCACTCAGGACGCTATCGAAGGCCGTGAAGACAGCTTTAGGCGGGCCCACCTAACCAGAGACCCGTTGCTTGTCGTCAATAATGAGGCAGTCATCGGGCAGAATATTCAACGTATTGAACCCCCAGCACCGCAAGCCGCCATCTTCCAAGAGGTGGCAATGAATACCCAAGACATGAAGGACGTGTCAGGGATTCAGGACGCCAGTCTCGGTATTCGTTCGAACGAAACCTCTGGCAAGGCTATTATGAACCGTCAGCACGAGGGGGACATCGCCTCCCAGACGTATTATGATAACGCGGACGCTGCGCTGTTGGAAGCTGGCGATGTGATCAACCAACTCATCCCGGCCATCTACGACGGTACTCGTACCATTCGTCTGATCGGTAAGGATGAGTCGATCAAATTCCAACGCATTAATGACCCTATGGACCCAACGTCTCCCGATCTGAGTGTCGGTATGTTCGATGTGGCCCTGACCTCTGGTACGTCTTACACGACCCGTCGCGAAGCCGCTGCGGAGGCCATGATGGACGCCATCCAAGTGTGGCCGCAACTCATGGAAATCGCCGGTGACATTGTAGTCAAGGCTCAAGACTGGCCCGGTGCGGATGAACTGTCCGCCCGTATCCAGAAGACCATGAACCCGGCGTTCCTGACCCCCGAACAGCAAAAAGAGAATGGTGGTCCTCCGCCCATTCCGCCAGCCCTGGTACAGCAAATGCAACAGGCGCTACAGCAGTTGCAACAGGAGAACACACAACTCAAGCTCGATAAGACTATCGAGTTCAAGAAGCTGGAGATTCAGTCTTACGAGGCTGAAACTAAACGCATTGGTGCGCTTAACCAGGACCAAGGTAAGGAAACCCCGAGTGATCAGGGTGCCCTCGACAAGCTTCTGGACGGTGCCAAGACGATTGATGAACACGATATTCAACGTGCTCAACTCGAACATTCGGTCTACATGGACCACGCCAAGATGGCCCTTGAACACCAGAAACTGGGTGTTCAGGTCCAACAAATGGCGCAGCAACATGAAGTTGCTATGAAACAAGCTTCGGTCCGGCCCGCTACCGCTTCATCCGGCGGGTCGAAAAAGACTGCATCCCGGAAGAGCAACGGTTAAAGGACCGCAATTTCCCTATGAGTGAGACACAAGTATCCACTGAAGGTACTATCGATATTACGGACGATCTTGACGCTTTCTCGGCTGACTTCTTTGGTCAGAAGAAGCCGGAGACCACCGAGACCAAGGTGGAGGCGGAACAAGATAACGATACCGATACTGGGGTGGAGACGGAAGCTCAAACCGACGAAGAGGACGAAGCTGAGCTTGAACAGGAAGTAAAAGAACCTGTCAAGAAGAAGACCGTCCAAGATCGTATCGATGAGGTTGTACGTCAACGCGAGGAAGCTAAGAGGGAAAGTGAGCGTCAGCTTGCCGAACTCCGGGCAGAAATTGAGAAGCTTAAGAATCCGGTAAAGGCTGCAGAGGTCGCGCAAGCACCCAATGAGCCACGACCGGACGCCGTAGATAAAGATGGCAACCCCGTCTATGCCCTCGGTGAATTTGATCCGCAATATATTCGGGACCTGACCCGGTTCACTCTTATCGAAGAGCGGACGAAGGTGGAGGCTGAGACTGCTCAAGCTCAGCGCCAACAAGCGGCTCAAACGGAGCAACAAGTTCTCCAAACTAGTTGGAACGGCAAGCTTGAAGAGGCTACTAAAGAGTACCCAGACCTGGTTGAAAAGGGTCAAGCACTCCTTAATAACTTCAACACCCTTGATCCCAACTATGCTGGCTATCTGTCTAATGTGATCATGCAAATGGACAAGGGCCCTGACGTTCTGTACTACCTCTCTAACCACCCTGATGAAGCTACCCAGATCGTAAATAGCGGTGCACAGAAAGCGACCCTCGCGCTAGGTCGGATCGAAGCTAGGTTCATGCAGAGTGAACAGGTTGCACCAAAACCGAAGACGACTAAGGCTGCCCCGCCGATCCCCGCAAGGGCACAGGCCAGGGGCACCAATGGCGCTTTCATCTCGGTGGCACCTGACACAGATGACCTTGAGGCATTTGAACGGGAGTTCTTCCTGCCTCGAAAGTACTAACACTCATAAAGGAGTAACTATATGTCTTTTACTGGTGGCGCCAATGTTGGCGTTGATCAGGCGAAGCTGGTCCTGAACTCGTTCGCCTCGATCTTCCAAAATAACCTGACTGCTGCTGAACTCGTCACTTGGCGTAAGTTTGATAGCGAAATGACTGACCGAAACAAGTTGACGGTCGTCGAACAAGTTGTGCCCCGCTACCTCGTGACCCACACGACCAATGCGGTTAACAACCTGACCACCAACGATGTGCAGGATACCGTCTTCGGTTCCGAGCAGTACCAGGTGCAGGACATCTTCGGCTCGTCCATGGGTTGGCAAGACTTCGTGAAGATTCGCGACGTTGGTGCGGCTCGTGAGTCGGAAGCCCTCAAGGGTGCTGCGATGAACCTCGCGGAACAGATCGACGCCTATATTCTGGGTTTCGCTGTCAATGCGTCCAACAACTATATCGGTACCCCGGGCGACCCTGTGTCGCAGTTCAACGATGTGGCCAGCGGCTATACCCGCCTGAAGGAAGAAGGTGTTGAAGACACTGATTTCCGTGCTGTCCTGTCGTATTACGACAAGCAAGCTCTCGGTGCGAACATCGTCAACCAACAAGGCATCGGTGGCTCCTTCGGTCCTGCCGGTAACGCGTCTCTGACTGGCGAAGGTCCGGGCGTCTTCCGTAAGGGCTTCACTGGCTCTATCGGCGGTATCCCGACTATGTTCACCCAGCAACTTCCCGCCCTGACTTTCGGGTCTCGCGGTACCTCGTCCGTTAACGGTGCGAACCAGTACTCCGACTACCAGTCGGTCGCTGTATCTACCGCTCCGGGCAACTGGATGACTCAGACCATCAATCTGACTATCGGTGTTGGTACGGAAACGCTGAACGATGGTGAGGTGTTTACCATCGCTAACGTGTACGCCTGGGATAACCGTCTGCAAGCGGTCCTGCCGCACCTGCAGCAATTCCGGGTCATTGGTAACTACACCGCTGCTGGTGGTGCCGTTGCTAACGTTCGTATCTTCCCGGCGATTATCGTGCAAGGCGCTAGCCCCTCGGGTGCTGACTTCAACACGATCTCGAACAACACCGCTCACGCGACTGTTGGTACGATCCCGGCCAACTCGGCCTCGATCACCTGGGTGGGTACCCTGAGCACCACGGTTCGTCCTCGGGTCATTTTGTCCAAGGACGCTGTTGTGGTTAGCACGGCCGATCTGATCATGCCCGCTACCGGTATTGGTTCGCGCAAGTCGCTTACCAAGGTTCCGCTCAGCGTCCGCATGTGGCAGAACTCCGTGTTTGCAACCGGTGAACACCAGGTACGCTTCGACGTGGCTCTGTCTGCTAACGTGGTTGACCGTCGTCGGATTGTCCGTATCAACGGCACCTCCGGCACCGATCAGTAGTTAATCTAGGGGGAGGGGTAACACCTTCCCCCACCACTTTAGGAGAGTCAAATGACTACTGCATCTACTAGTAATGTTCAACTTGTTCCCGGTGGAGGTTGGACCCTGGTCATCACCGGACCTGTTATCGGGTTCTTTGATATTCGCCACTTCCCTAAGGAAGTCCCGGTGTTCTACACTGTTGCCGCATCTCTTCCGGCTGCCTCCGTCAAGGGTGGTCTACGGGATGATCAGGGCGAGTTCTGGGCTAATGGCGCACTAACCGGCCAGAATATCTATGCTCGAATTCAGAATAACGCAAATGATGTCGTTAACCTTTCGGTGTATCAAAACTAATGTCAACCCTCGTTACCAGTATTATCTCTGATGCTCTGCGGGAGACTAATCTCATTCCGCTGGGCATATCCCCTTCGACGAACCAACAAGCGGAAGCTTTTGGTAAGCTGACTTCTGTTGTTGAGAGCGTACTTGGTAACGAAGTGGGCGAGAATCTTCGTCCATTCCCCCTTGGTCGTATGGGTATTAATAACCCGTCCGGATTCCCTTGGTGGGACAACCAAGTCCCTGGTAACATTTTCGTTCCAACTAATCTTCGTATTATGTGCAACCTAGATGGTGCGGGGTTCATTAACCTTCATCCGATGCCGCATGATGGTGCCCGTATGGGTATTGTCGATGTGGCTGGAACCTTTGCAACTAACCCGCTAACCATCTATGGTAACGGTCGTATGATCGAAGGTGCCGCGTCTATGGTGTATAATACCGCTAACGAAGTTCGTGAGTGGATGTACCGTGAAGACCTTGGGAACTGGGTGGTCGTTAGTCCAATTACTCTAACTGGCACAATGCCCTTTGGCCCCGAGTTTGATGACTTCTTCATTATTAGCCTGGCTATGCGGCTTAATCCGCGCTATGGTCAGATCATGCATCCAGCATCAATGAAGACCCTAGAAGAACAGACGACCAAACTCACTGCACGGTACTCCCAAGCTACCACTCAAGTGGGTGTTGAAGACGGGCTCTTGTACACGACCAACTACTACAGGTTCTTTGGCACTAATCGCCCGCCATACGGTGACCCCAACTCTGGCTTCCTCAATGGATTTCCATTCTAGATGACATCAGTTCCGCTAGGTAAGGGGGCTTACGAGCGTCTTTACGCTGGTGCCCCTCTTGTTGAACTAATGAACCGCTGGTTGGAGGCTAACCCCGCCAACCTGCGGGAGGGTACCTCTGTGCTGGCCCGTCCGGGTACCACCCAACTGGCAGCCCTCAGTCAGGGTACGTACACGGCTCAAGGACCGATGCGCGGTAACTACGCCCTGCAGGGATTGTTCAACAATAGCCTATTTGTTGTCTGCGGAACTAACCTGTACGAAATCTCAGAGAACTTGACAATCACCCAGATTTCTGGTACAATTAATGGTACCGGCACTCCTGAGGTAGCTTGGCAAGCTGGTATCGGTTATCAGCGTCTATGGATTTCGGACGGGGTAACTCTGCAATATTACGGTGGGTTGTCTGGCTCCAGTGGTGTTCTGAACATCAGCATCGTTAGTGCCACGGGAACCTTGACTAAGATCGGTACTATTGCCGATAGCGTGGACACCTTCGAAATTGGTGGTGTGTACTATGTCTGGAGTAATATCGTTAATACTGTAGGCTCCGGTAGTGTGCCAATCGGTACGGCTGCTAAGCCATATGTGATCAATCCGACTAATACTAGCAATGTACTGGACCCGCTGAACCAACTAGTTAAGACCATCAACTTTACGGGTATCGGTGGTGTTGATTACAGCAATAGTATTACAAGTGCTAATCCAAGTGTAACTGCTGCCAGTAATGGTACCGTTCCTGCGACATCAGTAGTATTCACGGCCGGATCACCGGGTCCAGCCGGAGCCAACATCTCCTTCGCGGTTACCCACGGTAGTGCACTCTCTGCATCTGGCTCGGGTAATCTAGTGTACTCTGGATTTACTCCTGGTGTTGATACCTTTGAGGTTGGTGGTGTTTATTACACCTGGGGTAGCACCTTTACTAGTTCAGATGCGGGAACTTCGTCGCATCCATACATTGTGAATCCAGTGCCCGTTGGCGGTGGATGGGACCCACTCAATCAGTTGATCTTGGCGATTACCGAGACTGGTACATCAGGTATCGACTATAGTACTACACTAACCCTACCCAACGCTTTCGTGACCGCGACTAATACCGATCTTGATTTGTCTACCGGTTATGCAATTTCCCCGTCTACAAACATTACTCTGACTGCAATCACCCCGGGGACTAGCGGTAACTCGATTACCTTCACAGTGACCGCTGGTAGTGCCTTGACGGCCTCTGGTAGTGGTGTCCTCGTTAATACTGGGCTTAATGCACTGCAAGTCTGTGCGATCCCGGGTAATGTCGCCCCGCTATCGCTGACCCAGGTGAGCAGCTATGTGTTGGTGTCTGTGTCTGGAACTAATCAGTTCTTCTGGGTAAATCCCGGTGCCACACTTATCGGTGCCCTCGACTTCGCCTCTAAGGAAAGTTCGCCCGATCCGATCATCTGTATGAGAGCTGTTGGCGATCAGGTGATGATCATGGGATCAAAGTCAACTGAGAACTGGTATGCGACCGGCAATCTAAATGCCCCATTCGCGCCTATTGAAGGTCGCGTGTACGCCCGGGGTGTAGTGGCCGGAACACCAGTTGTTGTGGACGACGGTATTGTTGTCGTCGGTGATGATGGTCGAGTTTACAATATTGGTTTCCAACCGGGCGATTCTACAGACGTGCCTTGGGGGGTCAACAGAATCTCTAATAACGGTATCGAAGAACGTATTCGATATCAGAACCGCAGACTGAACCCCGTCTAGAAGGACCGAATATGCGTTCATTTCTCATAGCTGCGTTGGCCGCGCTGAGTCTTGCCATTCCGGCGTATGCTCAGGTTGCCACGACTGTTAGCCAACTTCCCACCAATCCATCCCCGACTGGTGCAGACTATCTGTATGTTGAGCACGGTAGTGGTCCTGCTGGTGCTGGTTGCCCGGGTACACCCACCTCTACACCGTACACTTGTATCGGTTACAAGATCGCAATCAGCAGCCTACCAACCACCTCTGGCAGTCCTACAGGTGCGGCTGGTGGTGATCTCGGCGGCAGTTATCCGAACCCGACCGTTATATCCATCGCTGATGTTAGCATCGGTACTCTGGGTGTGGCTCATGGTGGTATTGGTGGCACTACTCTAACCTCTGGTGGTGTCCTGTATGGTGCTGGTACCTCTCCTATTGCTGCTACGGCAGCTGGTAGTGCGAATAACGTACTGACCTCTAATGGTACCATCCCGGGTTTTCAGTCTGTAACCTCTCTACTGGATTCTGTATTCGGCTCTAGCCAAGGTGACGTACTCTATCGAAATGCTACTGGTTGGGTTGCCCTTCCGCCCGGGACTCTCGGCTATGTTCTGACCACTGGTGGTGCTTCTGCTAATGTAAGTTGGACAGCGCCCACAGTTGGTGCCACGATCTCTGGTACACCTACTACTGGTCACTGCGCCCAGTGGGCATCCGCTACTGCACTGAATGATGCTGGTGCGGCTTGTGGTGGTGCTGGCGGCCCTCCGACTGGTGCGGCTAGTGGTGACCTTGGTTCAACCTATCCCGGCCCGACCGTTGTCAGTGTGGCCCACGTTACGACTGGTGATCTAAGTGTAGCGAATGGCGGTACGGGTGCGGCTACGTTTACTGCTGGTGGGGTGCTGTGTGGTAATGGTACAAGTGCAATTCAGGCTACTGCAGTCGGTACTGCAGCCTTTGTTCTGACCTCAAATGGTTCTGGTTGTCCAACCTTCCAGGCCCCAGCCACTAATGGTACGGTTACGTCCATTGCCACTAACAACGGTATTACCGGCGGTACGATTACCAACTCTGGAACCATTGGGTTGGCTACGATTGCTGCCGACTCCCTGTTGGGTAATAGCACCGGCAGTTCGGCCGTTCCTTCTGCTGTTACATACTCGACCCTGATCACTGCCTTTACTGGTACCACTTCTGGTACACTGGCTGCCGGTAATGATAGTCGCTTTGCTGGTCCAAATCAGAACTCTCAGAGCACCAATTACACCTTCGTATTGTCCGATGCTGGTGGTCAAATTCTCCACCCGACTGCTGATACTACTGCTCGGACATTCACCATCCCAGCCAACTCTGCCGTCGCGTATGCAGTTGGAACCAAGATTGAGATTGTCAATCAACTCTCGGCGGGTGTAATAACCCTGGGAATTAATACGGATACTCTAACTTGGTATCCTGGTGGCACCACTGGTACACGTACTATTGCGGCTGGTGCTCTTGTTGAGTTGACTAAGATTACTGCAACTAGTTGGATCGTTACGGGTGTCGGTATTACCTAATGAGACGTTATGCTAATCTAGCACTTGCACTAACTTTATTCGCTAGCACGGCGAATGCTGTCCCTATTTCTTGGAATGCTGGTGCTGCATTTCTTACGCCATTTACACCGATTACTGATAGTTATACTACAGTCGGTACATACACTGAGACTATCCCCACTGGGGCTACTCATCTTGTAATTGAGGATTGCGGGAATAGTTCATCTGGTGGAGCTGGTAGTAGCATTCACTCCGGTGGTGGTGGCGGTGGTGGTGCTTATTCTAAAAAGACATTCACACTGACCTCCACCAACTGGGGCCAAACATTTACAGCAGTAATTGGGTCTCAGGCACCGTCATCTGGGATTGCTCCCAGTTCTGGCAATAGTCCTGGCCTGAACACTGTAGTCAATAATACCTTCTCAACAGCCCTATCTATGTCTGTAAGTGGGGGTTCTGGGGGTCTTGGTTCTAACCCATACACAGGTGGTTCTGCCGGAGCCGCCAGTGGTGGTGATACTAATACTGCGGGCGGTGCTGGAGGAACTGGGGGTGCATACCCGGGGTCTGGAGGCGTAGGGGCTACGGGTACAGATTGTAATGGCGCTACAGGTTCTTCAGGGGTTAATGGTGGTATTAGCGGTCCGGGCAGTCTTGGCGCAGAATACTTCGAGTACACATAAATGACGACAGTCTACATGGATGGGTTTGAGCAGTATGGTGGTAGCAATGCCACGATGCTCTATGGCCCTTGGACCTCGATCCAGTCAAATGGAGCCCTGAACGTGCTGCAGACCCCTACGTGGGGTGCACGCACTGGTTCCGTGGCGATGACGTGTATCAATGCCTCTGGTAGTAACACCCTGCCCCTGCCAGTCCCATTGGGCAATATGTTCATGTCTCTAGGGTTCTCGGTAGGTGCGATACCAACTGCCAACTTTCAATCGATGATCTGTTCTTTCCAGACAGGTCTTGGTACTGACTTTGCGCGTCTTTGGTGCCAAGCCAACGGTTCTATTGTCTTGACTGATGGTTCTAATAATCCGTTGGCCTCAAGCGCTAGTGGTCTTATTTCAACCCCGAGTGTATGGTACGCCCTAGAGTTTAATTTCAATCAAGCAGGTGGTACATTCACTCTGCGAGTTAATGATGTTACTGGTACCAGTACTCCGGCTATCAGTGCAACGGGCCTTTCACTTGGTAGTAGTGCTGTAGCTATGCTGACCTTCGTAAACTGTGGTAGGACACAACTAGATTGGGTGGACGATCTATTCATTCGTAATATTCTGGGTACACTGAATAATAGCTGGCTTGGCGAACGGTATATTGGTACTATCTCCATGACGGGTAATTCTCCATTCATAGAGTCTCCGCCACCCACCAGCGCATTAATTAGTGCAATTCAAGTAAGTTATCTATCGGCTACTGGTTTGATGACGCCCTCAGATCAGTTGATTGAGACACCAAGTACTGTTACGATTAACCCCGATATTACATCCACGATCAATAGTGTTCTGGTCGGCCCTCTTGGTGGTCAAACTGTTGGAACCATTCATACGGTTAATGCCGCCTTGAAATGGTTCAATGATGTGTATGAGACTAATCCAGATACGGGTAAGTTCCTGACCCCCGCCATCGTTGCGAATAGTTCCATCGATCTTGGTGGTCTATATGTTAGCCAGGTTCCATATCTGTTGGTGGCATACAGCATTGCAGTCAGCCCTGGTGCTCTAAGTACTCAGTCGCTACCGGCTTGGACTTTCGTGATGGATGGTCACCGTTTCTATGTACTATCTCTTGGACCAGAAGGCGATTGGGCATATGACTTCACCACCAGGGAGTGGTGTCAGCTTCAGTCCCAGGGTTTCCCAGGTATGAACTTTACCCGTGGTGTTATGTGGGGTCTGTATGTTGTTGGTGGGGATGTCCTATATCCGTACCTGTACGAGCTAGACCCGACCGAGCCCCTTGATGAGGGGTGGCGACCTGTCCAACATATGGTTACCGGTGGTGTACCAACCCGTACTCGTTCTGTGATAGGTGTGGCCAACTTCACGGTTACTGCATCTGTTGGTCTTGACTCGTCTGAGTCCCAGCCAATCAGTCTGGCTTTCAGTGATGACAATGGTTTTACTTGGTCACCCGAGTTCGATGAACCATTGACAGACACCAGTACTCAGATGCTTATCTGGAATAGTCTCGGATCATTTGCTGCTCCTGGACGTATCTTTCGGATTACTGATTACTCTGGTCCCATCCGTCTTGATGGGGCCGACGTGGTATTGACTATCGGCAGTGGTGCAGATAGTGGACAACAAACAGATGGACAGCCAGCACACTAATGGCAGACGCAACTGATCTTGGCCCCCTAGACTGGCGTATCGGTATTGTTGATCGCAATGGTAGACCCACGCCCGAGTTTCAACGCAGGTGGGAGTCCATTCGTTCTAATGACAGTTTGATCGGCAGCACAACCTCCACCACGACTTCTTCAGGAAACTCCAGTTCAACCCCGAGCCTTATCGGCTCATTTGTCATAGAATACTTCGGGTTCTAGAATGATCTTAGACACCACCAGTCGCGCCCTACAACTCTACCTAGATGGTAGTCCCACAACTAGTCAGCCGACTTTTGTGGCATTCCATGCTGATACTGTGAGCGGGGCAACCTTTGTGCCGGGCCAATCGAATGGTGCTGCTAGTGGTGCTACAGTTGTTACTGTGGTCAGCGCCCCGCCCGTGAATACCCAGCGTCAGATTAAGGAACTCAGTTTCTTTAATGGTGATACTGTTACACATAATGTCACCTTCCAGATCAATGACAACGGTACTATTCTTCCACTAGGTATCTTCACAGTTCCTAGCAATGGTACGCTCTTCTACTCTGCTGACCTTGGATGGAAACTTGGTTCTCAATCTGCATCTATTGGTCCGACTGGTCCCACGGGTCTGACGGGTGCTGCCGGTCAAAATGGTTCACCAGGGTTCGATGGTGAGCCGGGCATGGATGGTCAAGATGGCATTCCCGGTGTGCCGGGGCCTCAGGGTACTCCGGGTTCTATTGGTGCTACTGGCCCACAAGGTCCGATTGGCTTTGGTATGGACGGTGAAGAAGGGCCCGAGGGTTTTGGTATTCCCGGTGCGACTGGCGCTACCGGAGCAATTGGCGGCACGGGTCCTCAGGGGGGTATCGGTGTTCCTGGCATGGACGGAGAAGAGGGCCCTGAAGGGTTTCCTGTCCCGGGTCCGCAGGGGCTTCAAGGTGCCTCAGGGTCTGCAGGAGCTACGGGACCTCAGGGTCCTATTGGATTCGGCCTGGATGGTGATGAAGGTCCAGAGGGATTTCACATCCCCGGTCCTCAGGGAATTACGGGTAACACTGGAGCAACTGGTCCACAAGGATCTATCGGAACTCCGGGTATGGACGGAGAAGAGGGACCCGAAGGATTTCATATCCCAGGTCCGCAAGGTATTACAGGCAATACCGGTGCTACGGGCCCACAAGGCCCTATTGGATTTGGCATAGATGGAGATGAGGGTCCAGAGGGATTCGCTATACCGGGTGTACCAGGAATTAATGGTATAAATGGGACTACGGGTCCTCAGGGTCCTATCGGATTTGGTATAGATGGTGATGAAGGTCCTGAAGGTTTCAGTATTCCAGGGTCTCCTGGCACAAACGGTACTAATGGTGTCACTGGTCCTCAGGGTCCTATTGGGTTTGCCATGGATGGTACTGATGGTGATGAGGGTATGCCCATCCCTGGTCCTCCGGGTCCGACACTTCCAGCAGTTGCTAGTATTACATCCGCTACTACTATTACCCCGAATGGTGGTGTTCAGCAATATGAGATCACTGCTCTAGCGTCCTCAGCAACAATTGCAGCACCATCTGGTACACCAGTAGATGGACAAAAACTAATCATTCGGTTTAAAGACAATGCTACTGCTCAATCGTTGACTTGGACCATAACTAGTGGAGCATATCGGGCAGTTGGTGTTACACTCCCCACCACAACCGTTGCCAGTAAAGTCCTGTACATTGGTTGTATATACAACAGCCAGGACACATTCTGGGATGTGATAGCGGTAGCAGAACAGTAATGCCAGTAGTTATTCATACCTATTCTAATACCAGTGGTACCGAAACTATACCGGCTGGTGCAATTAGTGTCTTTATCGAGGTTGGTGCCCCGGGTGGTTCTGGTGGCTCAGCAACAGGTGTTCATATAGGTGGTGGAGGTAGTTCGGGCGCATATTCATCTGAGACACTAACCTTAACATCAGCTAACTGGGGCCAGACATTTACATATACCGCTCCGGCCGGGGCTGCCGGTGCAGTAGCGAGCGGCAGCGGCAACAATGCTTCACCTGCAACTGTAGTTAACGCAACCTTTCCAACTACCGTTAATATCAATGCTGGTGGGGGTAAGGGGGGAGACAATATCAGCCCCTATACGGGTGGTGCTGCTCCAACATCCTCTGGTGGTACTACTAATACTAATGGTAATGCTGGTACTATCGGATCAGGTGGAGGTGGAGGCGGTGCACCCGTAGTCGGTACAAATGCCTCATCCGGTTCCGGCAGTGGTGGTGTCAATCTCGGTATTACCTCTGCTGGCGGTAATGCTACGATCTCTTTTGCATATACTACTCAGGTCTCTTCATTTCTACCACTATTCTATCCGTAACAGAAAGGAAATATAATGGCTGCCAATAAAGTTCTTCGTACTGGTCCCGTGGCTCTGACCACCACCCTTACGACTAACATTCTCAACCCGCCCACCATCACTGGTGGTACCGGTCTTGCTGGTACTAACACCAATACCTATTTGATTCTTCGTCACATTCGTATTGTGAATAAGACTGGCTCGGCTGCTACTGCTAGTCTGTGGGTTGGTGCTACTGGTAGTAATACCGCTGGTACTG
>QGNH01000256.1_pt1 | contig 16925 bp, 29 predicted proteins | sample 1735481 | NCBI WGS metagenome assembly QGNH01 (sample SAMN09239004, study PRJNA386568) | Viral metagenome, whole genome shotgun sequencing project.
GTTGGTAGGATGACGCATTCATCCCGCGACTAAAGTCACGGGCTTTCTGCTGCTTTGATCGTAAAACAGCCGAGCATAACCGCGAGGTTGAACACGGCAGGTTACTCCGGTCCGATCCGCTCCGGCAGACCGGGCATATTGAAACTCCGTTAGGGCATCTTATGGATCTGGCGCGTGGAGCATTGCCACCCGGCAAGCGGATAAGTGAGGGTGGCAACGTCTACTATGAGAGAAGGGAGAACCGATCCGACCGGCCACCCGGACGAACCTAACCCCTTTTTTAATACGCTTCTCTCCCATAGTATAGTGGTTTGCCTTCCCATACGGGAACGTATAGCCGTTATCCTTTTATCCTTTGTGGTTAATACCAATGTATGAAACAGAAGATAGTTTTTGACAGCTACACCAAGTACGCGCTATCACAGGCAGAGTTAAAGAAAGTGTTAGGAGCCTGCGATAACCTTTCAGACTATATCCTATTCCTGCTCGCATCCAGGTATGGGTTTAGGCGCGAGGATGTGGTTAATATTAAGGTAGCCAATGTTGACCTTATCCATCCAAGTATCACCTATCACGAACATAAGAAAGGAAAGGATCGCACCATCCCGATAGAACCCGATGTTGTTCAGGAACTTAAGCGATATAAAAATACTATTGGTAACCGGGAATACCTGTTCCCGTTCAGAGATGGATCAACCGCGTGGGATCACTTTCAGCGGGTATGTTTATCTGCCGGTGTTCCCGTTCCCCCCGGCAGGACCGGCAGACCATTTCATTCACTACGCGGGACGTGCGTTAAGATGCGGCAGGCGCAGGGATGGAGCCTTAACGAAGTAGCAGCCCTGATCGGTGACGAACCCGAAACGGTGGCCCGGCATTATTTGTGTGTGACACCGGCAGAGCTGGCAACCAAGATGGGGATCTAGTGACCGCTCCCCCAGCTAAAGCCAAGGGCTTCTATTCGTGCGTATATCACGCCGAAAGAGACTGTAGTCCCAGTCTCAATATATTGATCGCAGCATTCTGATCCCGGTCCATTACCAACCCGCATTGGGGGCAGGAATGAACCCGGTCCGACAACTCTTTTCTGACATACTGACCGCAACGTGAACAAAACTGAGTTGTATTCTTGGGATTGACGAGGACTACGCGGGAACCAGCTTCTGCCGCTTTGTTTTCGGTTGTCCTAACCATCATACCCCAACTCACGTCAGCAATCCCTTTTGCCAGAAAAGATGTCTGCTGCATATCTTTGATGTTGAGATTCTCAAATGCAATTGTTTTATACCGGACCACCAGTTTCTTGCTTTCCTGGTGAACGAAGTTCTTCCTTCGGTTAGCGATACGCTCGTGTATCTTTGATACTATCATTCTACGGACCCTACGTTCGGGAGATCCCTTTGCTTCTTTAGACATCCTACGCTGTGCTTTCGCAAGTGCGTTCTCATCAGCCTGAAAGAAACGCGGGTTCTCTATCTTCTCTCCGTTTGAGAGCATCGCAAACGCGGTCAGTCCAAGGTCTATACCCGCGACTTCATCTCCGATATGTTCACGAACTACAAGTTCCTGCTCTACCGCGAAAGAGACATACCATTTGCCGGTGCTTGACCTGCGAATAGTCATTGTCTTGATCTTCCCTTCGCAGGGCCGGTGGATGACAGCCTTGATCTTCCCTATTTTTGATGCTGTCACAGTTTGGTTCGTAGCATCGAGGGAATACCCAGCCTGTGGATAGGTGATGCTGTCATATCGTCCGAATGACTTGAAGCGCGGGTATCCCGGGTTGCATCCTTTCTTTGCTCTTTGGAAGAATGCTTTGAATGTAAGGTCGACTCTCATATGGCAGTTCTGAAGAACCTGCGAGTGAACTGTTTTGAGTTCCGGGAAATCTTCTTTCCACTGAACAAGTTCTTTCAACGTATCGTAGTAGGAAAAAGACTTCTGATCATAGTCCCAAGCATCGCGTCTCAATGCCAGTGTATTATTATAGACTTTCCGGCACAAGTCAAACGTTTTGTTGAGCGTTGACACCTGCGCCTTGGTTGGATACAGCCTATATTGATACGCTTTAAGCATTGTTTACTATGTTTGGTGTTTTGCTTAATATGTCTTTCGCTAATAGGATAGAAAAGGGGAGATTCATCCCCAACCTAAAGGATGGGGAATTCTCTCACCAGTAAGTTAAATCTTGGAGTAATCTCTGTTTTTCTGGATCTTTATTTTTGCTTTCCGATAATTCAGTTCCCACCAAAAACAAAAGTGCTTCGGAAAAAATTTGTTGGTTGCGAATTGTTTTCTCAAGGATTTCATCCATTAAATCTTGATGCATTTTTTCACCTCAATCATAATTTTGGTAAATGTTCTGATCCTCTTCTTCTGATAAGCCGGCGATCTGCTTTGACTCGCTCTTCTGGATGATCTTGTCGATGTCGATCTGGCAGGAAGGATCCAACTGTTTTTTCTTCTCTTTTTCAAACTGATCTTGAGTGTACGGGCCGACAAGCACATTCCCGCCGTACTCGTTCAGACCCCAGACCGCAAGAGCGCAGGCTGTAACGGTATCATCGTGACGGCCCTTGGGAGCCCCGTATTTCATGTACCCGGTCGTTCCCTGCCCCCGGGTCATCATGAAGTCCTGATGCTCCTTTTCGGTCACCGGATCGGGTAAGAGATGCACCGTGTGGTTCTCCTGCGCCATGATGTAGTTCAAGTACAGCTGCGGTTTGCTGACGCTTGAGAACACGATTGGGACGACCCGGAGCCGGCCCTGTTTTGCCGCGCCCGGGTACTGGGAATCCATCCGTTCGAGATCTTCAACGACCGGGGCCCCGACACCAGTCTTATCGACAAACAGCCATGCGTTGTTGTAATGCTTGCAGACCGCGTAGATCGTGCCACGAATGAACGACCAGTCCCGGTTTGTGAGCCTGACGGAATTGACCTCGTGGTTATCAGCGGCGTCGAAAGTCTTGATCACGGTAAAGTCGTTGGTGCTGGCGATATCCGCACCGGTCACGTAGTTATGCGCCGGGACCGGCTCCCGGGGCGTACTGGTCATGAGCTCCTTGAGATGTGGGAATACGATACCGCCTTCGAGGAACTCTGCCATGACTTCCTGCCGGAACATGAGCTCGGGTATATTCTGTCTCATGCGCTCGATTTCCTTGACCGGGATATACGGGTTATCATAGGTCGTGAAATGGAACGATTTAAACTCCGGATCGTTCTGCTCGCGGTTGTAGAGATCCCAGAACCATCCTTTCCCGTTCGGCGTCGAACAGAACCACCCACACCCTTCTTTCTTTGCAAGTGACGGTTCGAGCACTTCCCAGACTTCAGCGTCAAAGAATGCTGCTTCATCGCCAAATACCCAGTCCAGGGTGTTCCCACGGAGCCCATCGGTGTTCTCGGCAGAACCCATCATGATCTCAGAGCCATTCCGGAGCTCAAATGTCAGCCACTTCGCGGAGGTCTCGGCAATGAACTTAGTCCGGTTCTTGGCTTCGAGTTCCCGAATTATCCTCAAAATCTGTTTGTAGTCCTTATACGCCTGTTTCGCGTAGGGAGCCACGACCATTCCGGTAGAATCCTTTTTTGTAAGCGCGAGACCGGCTCCGGACTTGCAGGCAAAATCCGATTTCCCCCACTGCCGGCCCGCTGCAATGACCTTGTACCGGTGCAGATCGTCATAGACTACCTGCTGGGTCGCGTGGAGTTTCAGGTCAAGTTCGACGGCCATTATTTCACCTTCGGGCAGTACTCGAAATAACAGAACCCGTTTCCTTCCTTGTTCCGGCAGTTCGTCCCGCCACGCACGATCCGGGCATCGGTACACTTTGCCTGAATCGTGTTTATCCAGTCCTGTTTATCCATAAATCAACCTCGTTTCGTATTTATTGCCGTCGTGAACACTTATGCCGCAAATCTCACCGGATTTGTTTCTGTGAATGCTGTGCCACCGCATAATGTAAATTTTCCCTGCCTTTTCGTGATTGAATGGGTATGTCTTGAACACACAGTAACAAGAAGCGCAAGAAAATGGCATATACAAATTTGTGGCTGCCATGTGACTTACCAGATCCGATCCACAAGCAGGGCAATTCCCGGTAAAATCTTTATCACATGCTGCTATTGCATTCTCTAAATATTTGTCAAAATTATTGCGGATCATAGACAAATGCTTTTCTCTGGGAGTGTTCATAATCTCTAAAAGACGACGAGCCTGATTTCGTGTGGGGTTCTCCGGATCTATCGTAACAACCCCTCCATTACATCGATCTTCGCTTCCAGATAATCGCAGCATACCACGAAATCCATTAGATTCTCGTGAAAATCATTGGTGAGCATCTGGTACGTTTCCGGCATCAGGGACCGGTACTGGTACACGAGCGCCGCGAGATACGGGTTGTCGGTACGCACAACGCCGGAGGTCATGATTTAAAGATCTCCTTGATCGTTGTGTTGACTTCCGGCTCCGGCACCGGCTCGGGCTTCTTCTCGACCAACGGGACCGGGGCCCCGTCAAGTAACTTCCCGAACTCTTCGGAATGCACTAAGCTCTCTTTATCCTCGTGCATCTCCGGCTCTTTCGGGGTAGTAACCGTTACCTCGCCTTTCTTGATCTCAACTTCCGGCTCGTCCTGATCCGGGTTATCGCCTTCCTTCTTCACAATTTTCTTCTCGATCTTCTCCTGCATGTCATAAAGAGTGGACAGCATTGAGTTCAGCGTCAGGATCTCTTTCATCCGCTGTTCTTCGGTCAACTGGCCTTTCCGAGCGTTGTTGTGGACGAAACGCGAGTACTCCCCGACATTTTTCAGGTATTCCCCCATCGTGCCAATAGTACCTTTACGGAGCCGGGGAATCGCAGGAGCAGCTGGTTTCGGTTTCCGATGAGTTCGTTTCTTCACAGGTCCACCTTTGCCTTCTGGATCTCACTGATTACCGCGTTAAAGGCCTTCTCCAGCATTTCCTTATCCGCGATTCTCAGGGTTACTCCCTCGACCTGCATCACTTCCCGCATGGCTTTCTTCACGTCAATGAACGCCGACCGTTTCTCGACCTCTGCATTCAGGTACAGGACCGCCTCGCTCGGGTCCAGGTCCAGCCGGTTACAGATATCGATGGCGTCCTGCGAGATGTGATACGCCCGGCTCTTGCGCGGCTCGGTCATAACTCCCTCTTGACCTTTAGGGAATATATCGTCCCGTTTTCAGCAGTGATTGATATTCCGTTTTCCTTGAGGGACTTGAAAGCAGTTTCCAGCCGTAAACACCGATCATGGGAAATTTCCACTCCCTTTTCAAGATTATCCACCCTCAGGGTAAGATCCCCAATGTCCTTTGCCGTGCCGGGATCCTTCTTGAAACCGAATGCATCCCAGATTGCATTGCCGATTTTTTGATAATCCTCTTCTGCATACCAAGTATTATTGACCCGGGCAATCTCTTCTTTGAGCCGGGCGATCTCTACATCCTTCTCATTAACAGATTCTAGGAGTTTCTTAATCTGTGTGAGATAAAGTATCCTTGATCCAATGGGTTCCATAGGAGCGTCAAATTTCCCTTCTTTGATCCTGGTCTCCATAGTAAGGGGCGGGTTTCCATCGCATTCACTCATCGCTTTCAACACCTTCTCCTTGTCAAGATACTGAGCTGTCATGGGTGCGCCCCCATAAGTGGGATAAAACAGTTTGTTTCCCCGGCCCCGAGGGATACCGACTTCCGGAAAATACCGATGCTCCAGTTGCCGATACCCGATGACCATTCTTTTGCTGTTTTCTTTTCTGCCATACTCTCCTTTTTATCCCTTCCACTTATTATATTTTATTATACAGTCGTGAGGCAATATCCAACTTGCTCCAACTCAAAAAACAATCCGGGCAAGATTTACTTACCAGATTACGGAGAAAACCATTTTATTGCGGTATTTTTGGTCTTACTAGTCCCTTGTTTTTTACGGTCAAATCCGGCATCCTCTAAAATCCGAGCAATGCAAGATGGCGATAACCCAAAGAGTTTCCCTACCGTTGTTAAAGTCGACCCCTCTTTCGAATATTCAGCGTAGATATCCTTTGCATCGGGGAGATTCTTCGATTTTATCATATCGTGTTGCTTATTATGACATTTCCGGCATAGTATTTTCAGATTTTCCCGGCTGTTATCCATGCGATCCTTGTTGAGGTGGTGGACCTCTACACGCCCTTTCTTCCCGCACATCTCGCATTGGTGCGGTAGTCTCAGTTCCTCAAATGCTACGGCTCTGGCAACCGCGCCATAGATGCTCTGCCGGCTCGTTTCCTTGATATGTAATTCTCGGGGCAACATACAATACTATTGGAATAAATCAGAGATAAAACTATCGCGGATATTGAAATCTGATGCCTATGTCTCGACTCAATTCCTAAAAAGAGTTCAATTTCCCAGATTTTTGTACGAGGGTCCTGGCATATATCGCGCTAAAACAACCAGATGTGAACCTAGAACAATCCCCCTTGCGTTGCCTTCGTAGAGTTATGGATTAGAGCACATATCATTGAGCAATAGCCAAATGAGGCACAATACAATGAGAATATAATAACGCAATGCAGGGACTAACCCCCTACGACGTGCACTATATAGAGGGGTCACATTGCGCAGAATACCTATTCTGCGACATTTCGACGCGAGAGTGCACTATACGGACAGGCCCGGGCACTAGGATCGCGCCTACTACCCGGCCCGGGACCGCGAAAAGTGATGATTAAAAGTGGCTTCCAAAACTGATACGCATACCACTTATGGAATGTGCCGCACAAAATACGACGGAGGTGGGATAGATGAGGGACCTGGTCGTACCGGTGATAAACTCACTGGTGGTTTATGGCATCGGAGTATAAACTCATATAAGGTTTATCATTGGGAGTGGTTGGGAAGGTATTATGTGGCGGTGAGTAGTGACGGACGGGTATAGCGATTGCTCTGTATAGTGACTCTGTGATGCTCTCGGTTGATGGATGATGGGTATTGGTAGGGATACTTGAGATCGTGCGTAGGATCGCTGCTGCTATACACATGCTATGGGTCTATTATGAGCATACTGGCTATGGGGCTGTTGTGCGTGAGATTAGGAGGTATTGTCAAGGGGCTGCCGCCCCTGACAGAGACCCCGCGCTTATGGTTGGTCCGGTGCGGCATTGCCGGGTACCGTGCCGCACCAATCCGGGGTTATTGCGCGGAGATTGATATTATTTTGTGCGTTGATTGTTGCATTTTATCACCTGAATGCATACCTTTATTACCTTTAATGAATTATAGGTAATTGTAGCAAAGAGAGATGAGACAGATGGGACAAGTTACCTTAAAAATCAGGAACGAAAAAACCGGCTGGATTGTTGAGCGCGAGATGTCAATAAGAATCCCGGCAGCGCATCACAAGAAACTCTCTCAGGGGTGGCTCGTAGGGTACTGGAGCGTATAATATGTATCATTGTTCGACGTGCGGAACGGAAATGGTTTCTCAATCAGATGAGATTATGGGGGGCAGGGACGATCTCTATGATTGTACGGTTTGCAAAACCGGATGGAGAGAATTTTCAGAAGACGATCCGGCATTCTCGGAGAATGTATGACCGGCAAAACAAAATACGATCTTGACCGGGGCAATCACGTTGTCTACAGCCTTCACTATCATATCATTTTTGTGATCAAGTATCGACGAAAGAATGTTATTGGCAAGTATGAGGTGATCTAACCATGGCAAAATTTATCCTTGAAATTGAGCTCGGGAATGAGGGCGCCCAAAGCGGGTACGATGTAGCACGTATGATCCGGGTTGTTGCATTTGTAATGCAGGACTATGGGAATTTATCAAAATTGCATTGTGCACAACCAACACCTATCTGGGACATCAACGAGAATGTTATTGGTAAGTATGAAGTGATCTAATGAGCGATCCAAAGTGGGTAATTGAGGTCCGCAAAGAGATCCAGCGACTCAATCGCAAGCTCGCCCGTCTTGCCAAAAAGCAGGACTCTGATGAGATGACCGGTGATGATTGGGACGACGAATCTAATTGGTCCGGCTGGAGGGACGCCCTCAACTGGGCGCTCAAGATGCGGGCCGGGAAAGCTACCCGTAAGGATGCATGCATGGGGGAGGATCAGGCCATGACCGCCGCTATCGATACCGAGCCCTGCCGGCCGGTACCGGAGAATACACCCAGAGCCCGGCAGCTTGTATACGGCCGGGAATACAACTGCAAGCCGGCAGGGCCGGTAATAGATGCCGAACAATCCCAGCGGGACCGGTTCAGATTGAGGGATCAGAAATGACCCTCACGAACCTGTGCGGAAAGGTCGCTATCGGTGTTTCCGTGGCGATTGTCCTGATCTTCCTGATATTGTTCGTACTCGCTGCTTTCTGTATCGGAATCGGGGCCTATGAGTCTGTAACGGGCACTGCGAACAGTACGCAGAACCAGCAGGATTACCAGAACCTTTCAGAGCAGATCAACCAGGGGACCGGACAGATCCAGCATGTGCAGCCGTTCACGACCCGGTACTATCCGGAGGAAACGCCAATCAAAATCAATAAAACCGGAGTCTGAAGCATGACGAAATATAGAGGGGGGATGGGTTTCTATGATGACGGCACAGAAACCCAGCAAGCCGCAAATGATCAAGCGTGCTACGAAGCACGGAAATCCGCAGGTATACCATATCCAGAAGATGTTGAGCATAAATTGACAGGTGGAGATTGTGAAAGCGATTGTCCTATTTTTAGGACAACGTGCCCATTTAGAAGACATCAATGGATCCAATAACAGAACAACTCAAAGAGCTGCAAGAGACAGCGCCCCGGCAGCATCCGAACCTTTACGGACAGACGCCGGCCTGGAGACTGAAACCGCTGATCGACTATCATAAATCGGAAAAGGAGCAATCATAAATCAAGGTCCAGCCATGACCCGGGAAGAAAACTCGAACTCATCTCTCTTGCACATCACCAAGTACCGGGGGGCCAAAAGACACGGGCCCTTAATGAGCGTCAAACCCAACCATGAATGAAACAATCCTCGGATCAGATCAGTCCATCATCAAGGCCGGGAGGGGATTGCCTCTCCCCTCCCTTTTCTCTCTTCTATAGTGTATGTATAGTATAGGTACAGTACAGATCATGATCTATAGTACACTACCATTCCAGTGGAAGCAGGGGTTTGTATATACTCCTCTCTCTCTCTCTCTCTCTCCCTCTCCAATCTAATTAGATAATTAATAATAAACAATTAACATAATTAACTCTCTAATTAGTTTGGGAAGGAAAGAGAAAGCGAAACGTAAAACTAAAATCTTATATAGGAATCAATCCCATTATAGTTTTGCTCGAAGGATAAGATCCCAAAAAGAGGATGCTGCAATATCAATTCTCTTTTTGAAAGAACTTATACCTTTCGTATTTACTGTGAGGTATCGAAAATGGTTCACATGCTCAACGTTGCCGTCCCTGAAGATCTTTGGGACTGGATGGAGAAGAATTTAAAGAAACGGGAATACAGCGGTTTTCTTATCGATTGTACCCGTCAATCGTTGCGCAACGATCCCTTGGAACAGGAGAAAAAGCGCGTTCGGCAAACGTTTTACGAAGCAAAGATTATCCCGGAACTTCGGAAATTGCAGGATACCTACGAATACCATTCCAATGATTATTCTTTCCTGCTTGAGCATTTCGGCAACCAGAAGATCGCACTTTCCCGGAATGACCTGATAACCTGTATGGACCAGCTTGATCAGGAAGTGATGGCGGAGTGACTGAATGAACCGAAGGTGAAGAGATGAAAGAAGATTTTGATATAAAAACGACTAAAGTTACGGGGTGCCCCCTGCGACTCAAATGCAAGGACACGGTAAGATATCATGGGAGTGTAACGTACTATCGATGCCAGTGGCCAGAAGGCCACATGTGCAGGTCTCATTATGAAAGTGATATGGATTGCATCAAGAAACCAAATGAACTAGTGTCTGGGTGCAAATACTATGATGAGTGGTCACAAAAGCAAGTTCGAGATGCCTTCAAAAAATTAGAAGATTTGGAAGCGCACAGAGATGCGCTTCCCCGAAGGGTGGACCGCCCCTTAGATGCCTCGGAAATGCCGTTGTCCCGCAGCAAGCGTACCCCCTCCTCCAAGCCATCGCGGAAATTGAAAGAGGATTAGAATGACCGATTGTGTAACCTTCTGGAAAGATTTTCTAAAAACCAAGTGCAAAAAAGGGATCTCGGCCATAAACCGGGACTATCCAAACGTCAGGTCCCTCACGATCGATTACAAAGAGGTTGAGAAGTCCGGTAAGGAAGGATTGGTCTGCGCGGATAAACTCCTTGAGAAACAGCGCGAGGTCTTTGAGGAAGTCAACGATGCCCTGATCACATCAGAACTGATCAAACCGAAAACTAAAGACGGCAAACCGGTAAACATCAACATCCGGTTTATCTCGGTCCCGCGCAGGGTCCGGATCCGGGATATCCGGAAAGAAAACGTCAATCAGCTTGTCTCCATAGATGGCGTGATTATACGGTCATCTGAGGTCAGGCCCAGGATTGTAGATGCGGTATTTAAATGCGCGGCCGGGCATTTTACACACAGAATCCAGAAATTTGGCGGGTTTGTCCAGCCAGATAAATGTAGTATCTGCAATCTCCGCGTTTTAGATCTTGTCCCTCTCCGGTCGATTTTTGCCGACTCGCAGACCGGCCGGATACAAGAGAACCTTGAGACCCAGAAAGCCGGTGAGCAGCCGCAGCAGTTACCAATCGATATTGAAGATGACCTATGCGGTCAGATTGTGCCCGGGGAGCGTGTGGTCCTCAATGGAATTATACGGTCCCGGCAGAAAATCCAGCACGGAGAAAAGAGCGGGATGTTCGAGTTGTTCCTGCAAGTCAATTCAATAGAGCGCGATCACAAAAACTTTGCGGATCTCGAGATATCCGAGGAAGAAGAAGATCAGATCCGGAAACTCGCCAAGAGCCCGGACCTTCTCACAACGATGTCAAAGTCGATCCTACCGGCCATTTCCGGATTTGCGGAAGAGAAGAAAGGAATTGCGCTGTTCCTGTTCGCAGCCCATCAGGAAGCCTTTGAGGGTAAGAAGATGCGCGGCAGCATTCACGTATTCCTTGGCGGGGATCCGGGCATATCGAAAAGCACCATGCTCCTGATGCTCCGCGATATTACACCGCGGTCGCTCTACATCTCGGGCCGGTCCACTAGTTCCGCGGGACTGACTTTTACGATGCGGCAGGATGAGCACGATAAGCGATGGGTAGCGGATGCCGGGGCCGCAGTCATGGCCGATGAGTCCTGCCTGTTCGTGGACGAGCTCGGACAGATGGAAAAGACCGATATTATGGCGCTGAACGAGTTTATGGAGACCCAGATTATCCCGGTCAACAAAGCCGGAATAAATGCCACCTTGCAGGCCCGGTGCAGCGTTATGGTGGCCTTGAATCCCAAACATGGCCGGTTCGATATGGCAATCCCGCTGGCTGATCAGATTGATGGTAAGATCCCGCCGCAACTCCTGAGCCGGTTTGATCTCATTTACCTGTTGCCGGACGTGCCGGAAGAGAATCAGGACCGGACTACAGCGGATTCCATCCTTGCCGGGTGGCAGAGAAGATCAAGAACACGAGAAAATCAGATCCCTCGTGATTTACTTCTGAAGTATATCGCCATTGCCCGGCAGCGCAAGAATCCACAACTAAACGAACCGGCCGCGCGGTTAATTACTGACCGGTTTGTTGAGATCCGGAAGAGTTCCGGTGGCGGCACGATCTCACTGACTAACCGAGCGCTGGAATCCTTGGCGCGGCTGGCTACCGCTCATGCTATAATGAGACTCGGTACTGAGGTTACGATCCAGGATGCGGAAGCCGCTATCGCAGTCTATGAATATTCGCTCAAGCAGTTCGCAGTCGATAGCCGGACCGGTATGTATGACGCTGACCGGGCGAGCGGCAAGACCAAGGAGCGCCGGGGACTGGTTGCAGAGATCCTTGCAGCGATCCGAGACGAAGGCGGGAAATGCTCGCTTGATATTATTATCCGGGACGTTACCGCGAAGAATCCCGGGATGACGGAAGCGAAGGTAAAGAACACGTTTGAGCAGATGTGCCGGGAAAATATGCTCTGCGAAGCCGGACTAGGAAAATGGAGGGTAGTATAATGATCGAATCGTTCTGCAAGAGAGACCGGTGTTCGGGAAAACCATTGAGCAACCGAAACGTAACTCTTAATATCCTTTAACACATACAAGAATTTACGATGACATATAAACCATTAAGGAAGAAAGCCGGGAAGCCGGTCGGAACCAGATCAATACCGACCCTTCACGCGGAGATCCTGCGCGTGTTAAAGGAAGATAAGGAGCAGAACGGCGACGGCTTGACGGCATCGGGGATATCAAAGGCGCTTGCCACACCGGACCCGACCGTCCGGCTGTATCTCGGAGATCTTGTCGAGCAGAAGAAAGTCTCCTCCAAGCGCATTGCCGGCATGACCCTGTACCGGCTTCGCGCAATAAAACAGAAACCTTAATATCCTTTACTCTTCTAAAGATAATTGATCACAATGCAGATACTGATTTTGGAACCCGGTGACAAGGAAGTAACGTATCAGTGCAATGTGTGTCCGTATGGATGCACTCTCGCGGAGATCCAGAAAAAAGAGTCTGCGCTTGACGCGCCGAAACATTGCCACCGGTTCCCTTCCATGGCTCCGCATTGGATCAAGATTTGAAAAGGTGATCAATCATCACGAACAAAACATTTGAAGTATCCGGCACGATCCGGATCAAAGACGGCCACAAATCACACGGCCTGAAATTTGAGAAACGCGATATGGAAAGGGACGGTCCGGTCGATACCTCGGAGTTCTACGCAAAGATTCTTCAGGACTTCATGGATGAAGTCGTAGAGGAAGCCGAGCAGACCATTCTTCCGCTTGAAGAGAAACCAGGTCTCAAGACCGGCAGCAAAGAAGCTAAAGAGGCGGCTGATAAAGCGAACAAGAAGAAGTGGGGATAATCTATCCTCTCTCAATTTACAATTTTGCTCTTGATAAGTGCGGGAGGCGAATCCGGACCGCAGCCGGTTCAATGCCGGACAAGGGCCATTCCGAAAATACGGGAAATCGGGTGAAAATTATGAGTTTACAACTTGGAGAAAAAGAGAACTTACCGGAACAGAAGATCGAGAATCCGCTGACCCTTGTCTACCTTATTGACGGGGATATCGCGGCGCTGGAAGAGAAGATCGCAACAATGAAAGAGAACCGGGACCGGGCGCTTGCCTACGCGGTCAAGAACGGTATTACCGAAGATGAGCGGTGCCGGCTGGAAAAGAAGGCGCGCAAAGTCCGGTCCCTGAATATCACGCTGTTCGCCGCAGTATTCCCGAAACAGTATGAGATGGCCTGCGAACTTGAAAAGCAGGAACTCGAAGCGAAGAAAGAGCGTGTCGGCGAGAAGATCAACCTCACGCTTGTCGATAAACTCGTCAAGAAGGCGATGCTGGACGAGGCGGAGGGAGTGATCACAACCAAAGAGATTGTATCGTATCAGGTGAGCCAAAAATGACGGAAAAAACCCAAGAGACAATCATCGCAAAGTTCGTCAAAAGCAGCGGAGTAATGATATTCCTTGAAGGGCAGGAAACCGGTATCCCCTGCGAACTCAAGATCCTGTCGATTATCAAGAAAGGCGACAAGGTGCAGGCCGGCAACGAATACCGGTGGCTGGTCAACATCGATGCAAAGGGGAACCGGGCGATTGTAAATGTCGGTCCGGCTGATGAAGATACGAAGTTCAAGACCGGCAAAGAGATTTTGCAGGAGAACATCGAAAAGAAACGCGCTGATGACGCAGCTGAGAAAGTAAAAGCACCGGCAGTATCAAATCAGCAAGCGCCTGTAGGAGTCAAAGATCTCCCGGTCGAGTGCAAGACCTGTGTTTTCATTCACGATTGTTCCACTCTGGAACCAAAGGAGAACTGCAAGCGTGACGTAGAGGCACAGATTAATCTCGCCAAGCAAGCCGAGCAGATCGCAGCTAAGAACAAGGAGGATGAAGAGTATGCGCGGAATCTCGTTGCAGAGAAGCAAGCCAAAGAGCCGAAAAAGGCAGTTCCTGCGCAGAAAGTACCGGTTACAGTAGTTCCCGCCAAAGTGGTTGAAGAAGTGCCGCAGAATCAATCTGTAGCGGTTTTTGAACCATCCCGTACAGTTGTCAAGACCTATTCAAATGAGGACTTGCTGCTGATCCGGAACATGGCAGCGCGGAACTGCTCGGAACCGGAGTTCAAACTGCTGATGTATCTCTCAAAGACCTACGGACTCGACCCGCTGCTCAAGCAGATCTGGGCGGTCAAGAGGAACGACAATCAGCCGGCGCTCATATTTGCCGGCCGGGACGGGTTCCTTGCAGTTGCTCACCGTTCCGGTCACTTTGACGGGATGCAGTCCGGTGTCAATTACGAAATTGACAAAGACGGCAAGAAGGTAATCGAATCCGCGTGGTGCAAGGTATGGAGGAACGATATGACCCATCCCTTCGAGACGCAAGTGCCATTCAACGAGTTTAACACCGGATTCGGCGTGTGGAAGTCTCACCCATCCGCGATGATCCTGAAAGTCGCCGAATCGGTCTGCCTGCGGAAAGCCTTCTCCATCGATGGAATCTACGCGCCCGAAGAGATCAACACGGAGGGATAATGTCTATCTCTATTAAGTCAAGGAAAGCGAAAGCGCGGGGCCTACAGGAAGAGACCCGATCCCAAATTATCTCTTCTTTACCGACAATCGGCAGCGAAGATGTGAAATGCGCTATTATGGGAGAATCCGGGGTGGACATTCACCTGAGTACCCGGGCCAGAGAACTGTTCCCCTTCGGGATCGAATGCAAGGCGCAGGAAACCCTCAATATCTGGCAGGCGCTCGAGCAGGCGCGGATCAATGCCGAGAAAGAGAAACTGATGCCGCTCCTTGTATTCAAGCGGAACCGTAGCGACCTCTACGTGTGCCTGCGCTTCGCTGACTTCATGCGACTGGTCACAAAAGGAGCGATCCGGTAATGCGCAACATTTCTTTTTCGGCAACAACCGAACAGGTCAGGACCCGCAGAAAATATGTGACTCGGCGCGGCAATAAAAACGGTCCGGCATGGAAGAATCTCAAACCCGGCGATCATCTCATGGCAGTTGAAAAGTGCCAAGGGTTAAAGAAAGGCGAGCATGTCAAAAATATCTGTGAGATTGAAATCCTCGATGTCACATTTGAACCCGTTGATGAAATTGCCCGAAATCCATTGAGGGTAATTAATCCCATTTGCCTGCAACCGATTTGGTGGTCAAATGAGACAACAATGGAGGGATTCCCTGAAATGACCCCGCAAAATTTTGTCGAAATGTTCTGCGAGATGAATGGATGCACTCCCATAACAGAGATCACGAGAATCCTGTTTGATTATGTATGACTGTTCTTAAATGCCAGTATTGCCTCAACACATTCATGATCGATCTTGAAGTAGAGAAGATCAACACTTCTTTATTGCAAACCTGCCCGGAATGTCTCGGTAAGATCCAGCGCGGCGAGCCGTTACCGAACGAACAGAAATCGGTAGAGAAAGCACCGGCAGCGGAGACGCGGTTCTGAATGACTGAAAAACTGAAATTCTCTGATTTTGTTCAATATCGGGGGAGACGTATTCCTGCGCTTGATAATATCGATCCATGGGCGTTTTCAAGATCGCGTGAATCCCATAAATCCCCATTCAAAGGCAAAGTCAATGAGATTGACCTTCTTATTGAAAACAATAACCGGGTGATATGAGTGTGCAGCACCAAAACCGAAGCCAAGCCAACATCCTCATCGAGAACAGACAATCAGCAAATCGTATCCTCTGGTCCGGCCCCGATTGGCAATGGCTCCGTATTATTTTCCTGTCCTCTCCAGAGAACAGAGGGGGATGTGTCTGGTGCGGAAACATCGCAAAGGTTGTCTGTCACCCGGGAACATCCGATGTCTACCGCTACCGTGACAGATATCTTGATTTCAGAAGATCAGGTTGTTACCCTATGTGTCTGTCGTGCAATGCGGCAGAGCGGGCCGGCAAGGTGTTGTGCCCTCGATGCAGTCAACAGGGTTATTACATACCTGCCGGTGTGGATGGTAAAGGAGACGGGCAAGTCTGCTGGAGCTGCAAACCCGCAGAAGAAAGGGAACGGCTCATCTACGGCAAAGAGCAACGGCAAAGGCAAAGAAACGAGATCACGCAGAAGAAAAACCGGAAGTACCGGACGGTCAAAGTCATCAACAAGCAGACCGGGAAATGGGTAACGCTTTCCCGCAAATAACCTTTACCTCTTTTAAGGAAAATCACAAGTTTTATATTTGAACACATTGAACAATGTTCATGGCAACGAACAAGTTACCGCAGTGTTCCCGATGCTTCGGGGAAAACTGGATCGACCTCGGACCAACTCTCTTAAGCGAAGAGGATACGAAGAACGCGAAAGAGTCTGACAAAGTTCCGGATATCCATCTGTACCAGTGTGGCGGAGGGCTGGCACATACCGATCCCAACGAAATGAAACAGGGATGCGGCAGGGTTATCCGCGCCACACCGGAAGAGATGAACAAAGGCGGGGAGATCTGAAATGGAAACAAAAGTAATTACTGAAAAAGATCTTGTGAAAAATCCAGATACAGGATTTTACGAGTACAACGCCAATTTCCAATTTGAGGGCAATGTTGAGATTGCTGAAAATCTCGGGTGCGTCAAATTCGGTTATGGGTTGGTAGCGACCGGATATATCTATGCAAAGGCCGGTACGGGAATCGAGGCCGGTACGGGAATCGAGGCCGGTACGGGAATCAAGGCCGGTACGGGAATC
>QGNH01001557.1_pt2 | contig 16874 bp, 18 predicted proteins | sample 1735481 | NCBI WGS metagenome assembly QGNH01 (sample SAMN09239004, study PRJNA386568) | Viral metagenome, whole genome shotgun sequencing project.
GGGCAACGGGGATGCCGTGGCGGTCACCGAGGCAGTGATTAGCACACGCGCCGCCATGCCACAAGGCACGATGCCGCCGAGCGCGGGCAATCGTGCCGCAACGGGCACGGCAACCGGGGACAGCGGCGGCCACGGCGGCCACGGCGGCCAGGGCGGGCAACCGGCGGGCAACCGGCGGGCANNTCGAAAGGATTCTTTTCGGAACCTATTGCGACCACGCAAGTTACCGAACTGTTCAAATTTCTCGCCCGGCACTAAAAAATGTCATTTCCACATAAATCGGCAGATTTGTGGATTTTGGTGGTTGACAAGGCGATTCGAATCGTGTTTTATTGTCGCATGGCAGAACTAACCAGTTAAACCTCTCACCTTCAATGATCGACAACAATCTCGCCGACCATTCCAGCCACGAAACCTCTTGGACGCAGGAGTGCGCGCAGGACACGGGCTCGTCGGAATCGCGGGTGATTGAGATTATTCAGTGGTACCAGGAGCGATTCGGTTGCGGCGGCGGTAACGGTAGCAGCGGTAACGTGGCGATTAGCAAGGTGTTCCAGTGGATATTTAAGAAGCAGGCCACGTTGCTGGCGGCGAAGGTGACGGCGTATGCGATCGGGCTGGATGAGGAGATCAATTTCAAGCGGCCGAGCGATATTGCGCGGGATCATGGGTGTACCCGGGAGAATGTGCGGAAGATGTTGGACGACTTCCAGCAGTTCATGAATCTGCCGGCTCGGAAGGAGCAGCGGGCGCCGGAGTCGAGAGCCAAGATGGCGCAGAAGCGGCGCGGGCAACTGGAGCCGGTTGCGGGTAACGGTTACAGCGGCGTGTGTATGACGTTGGGGAATAAATGAAATTCAGCGAACTCAATCCATTGATGGGAGTTTCGGTTATGCCTGGCCTGCATCAGTTGGCTTATGTATGCCCAGTGTGCCACCAGCAGACGGCGATCCTTGTCGAAATAAATGGAAAGTATGACTTTGCGAGAAAGGTTTGGAAGCTTGTACCAGCGGACGACTTTAGCTGGGACGGTTGCACGATCGAGCCCAGCATCCAGCAGCATCCGGTTTCTCGGAAAAGTCCGCCATGCAATGCCCACATCATGATCACGAAAGGACAAGTTACGCTTCACTGATTATGAATAGACGAGGATTTCTTTCGGTGATGTTGGTTCGGCTTCAAATCGGAATATATCATGCGTAAATTCTTACAAAAGTTTCCATCACCATAGAAACCATCTACATCCACACCATGAAAAACAAAATGCTTCCCGGCCCGCGCCAGGATTTCCTCGAAAAACATCCCAAAGAGTTGGCCGTCCAGACCGCGCTGCTCAAAAAGGTTACTGCCCCGATCGTCAAGCTGCGCGACCGCACCCTGAAATGGATGAACGACGGGATTGACCTTGCCAATGATATGCGCGAGGTCGGCCTGTACTACAACGAGATCAAAGAGTCGTTGCCTGGCAAGAAGATGACCATCGACTTCTTCCGGCAGTACGCCTTGCTGTTCACGGACACCGAAGGGAAGCAGATACCGTTCGAGCAGCTTGAATACTTTGGGAAGCTGGCGACCGTGCCCGAGTTCGAGCGCATCAAAGGCGGCGGTGACGGGACCGTGCTGGAGGGGTTCAACGTGATGCTCTCGTACAAGCAGGCGATGTTTGGGGCGACCGGATTCCTGGAACTGGAGGCGGAACGGCCACCGCAGCAGGCGCATGACGTGAATTATTACGCCAAGGTGCTGGAAAAGCTGGAATATTCCAGTTTGAAGGCGCCGATCGAGAAAATGGAGGCCGACCCGAACTTCGGCCCGATCGAGCAGTGGCCATCGGAGCGCCGTGAAAAGTTCTGGATCCAGGTAAAGCCGATGGTGGACTTCATTGAGACGTTGAAGCGGAAGCTTGGGAAGGCGGCGGCGTGAGTGAGCCAATCCACATCATCAGCTTAGGTGCCGGTGTGCAATCAAGCTGCATGGCGCTGATGGCAGCCAAAGGCGAGATCACACCGATGCCAACGGCGGCGATATTTGCGGACACTCAGGCTGAGCCGGATGCGGTTTATAAGTGGCTTGGGTGGCTTACTAAGCAATTGCCGTTCCCGGTATTGACCGTAACGAAAGGTAATCTGGCCGAAGAGGATTTGCGGATGCGAACCACAAAGGACGGGCGTAGCTACACCGTAACCTCGCTGCCGTATTTTACGCTTTCCGATGGTGAAAGACGACTTTGCAACGATTGTGGTCTGCGCGTTGGCAAATCGGTAACCGAATGTGAAGAGTGCGGCGGAAAAGACTTCCGAACTGATTCGTCAGAAATTAAAGGCATAAATCCACATCGGATATGCACGGTTAATTACAAAATCAAGCCGATCATGAAGAAGGCCAGAGAAATTGGCGGCATCAAACGCGGCCAGAAAACCGTTGGTGTCGTCCAGTGGATCGGTATCAGTTTGGATGAAGTCATCCGCATGAAGGATTCGCGTGAGCCATGGGCGCAGAACCGGTGGCCACTGATTGAATCGAAAATGTCGCGCCATGATTGCCTTCGGTGGATGGAGAAAAACGGATACCCGAAACCTCCAAGAAGTGCTTGCTATTTCTGCCCGTATCATTCCAACGCCGAATGGGTAAATTTAATTAGGACAGAACCGGCTGCCTTCGATCGGGCGGTTGCCTACGAGCGGGCGGTTGCGAAGAGCAAAGGTTTGACGAGCAACTCCCACTCGAAAAAGTTCCTTCACCGATCCTGCAAGCCGCTGGACGAAGTAGATTTCTCAACCGAGGAGGAGCGCGGCCAGATCAATATGTTCAACAACGAATGCGAAGGCATGTGCGGAGTGTGACCGATGCGTGGCACCGATGAGCGAAACAACCACAGTGGTACGCCGGGGCAAGACACCCGAGCAGATGCGGGAGTACAAGCGGCTGAAGGCGATTGAATACCGTAAGAACGCCAAAAAGGCCGCGGTTGCCGCTGCCGCCCCGCCGCCGCCTCCAGCACCCGTCCCGCCGTCCAGTGCATCCGTCATCATCCCGGATGACGTAAAGGCCACCATCGCCAAGTTGCAGGTGCCGTACCAGTTGCGGTTTACCAACCTGTACGATAAATGGCAGAAGGGTAAGGCCAGCCGCAGTGAGGTCAAGGAGCTGGAAAAGGCCGAGATCATCAACCAGGTAACCACGCAGGAGGTGGATGAGATCACTGGTGCCAAGCAAGGCGTAGCTGATTGGATTTCAACGGAATATCATGCCTTGGCTGGACTGACTCGCCGGACTGTCTCGAACTGGATCCGGGGCGTCCACCTGCCGCCCGGCTGCCATGAACCATACCCGGCTCCGCTGGGTGGTAGACACCTCAAAAGCCTCGGTAGACAGTGGCTGGAACGGTATGTCGTTGACAGCAAATCTGTCAACGGTGACAGCGTAGACAAGTCACGGTTCCTGTCACCAACCGAGCGGCAGGAAGCCGCCGAAGCCGACGTGGCCGAGATGGAGCGGGACGACCTGAAACGGAAGATGGACCGGGACTGGATGATGGCGGCCGCCCATGAGTTCACCATGGCATCGGTGGGCACCGTCGCCCGGAACACGGTCCGGGACGCCATGGAAAAGCTGTTGCCGGATGAGATGGAGCGAGCACTGACCGAACTGGTGCCGGATGCCGATCTGCGGGCTCGGATACTGGCGCGGCTGCGGACGGTCGCGGCGGCGGGGACGGACGAGTGGCAGGCGACGTTCTGCCGGCGGTTGGCTAGTTTGGATGAGGAATGTCAGAAAAATTCGATGGAAGAGAAGGAGAAACGATAATGAGTGAGACTTTAAAGGCGCCTTTCCCATATTGGGGTGGTAAACGCAAGGTGGCGGCTGAAATATGGAAACGCTTCGGCAATGTGGATAATTACGTTGAACCTTTCTTTGGAAGCGGTGCTGTGCTGCTTGGCCGTGATGGGCCATTTGCAACGGAAACTGTGAATGATGCCGATGGATTGCTTAGTAATTTCTGGAGGGCGCTTCAAGCGGACCCGGATGCGGTGGCGAAGTTCGCTGACTGGCCAGTAAATGAAAACGATTTACACGCGCGCCATGCATGGCTCGTTGGACAAAAGGATTCATTACAGGCAAAGCTGGAAGGCGACCCGGATTATTTTGACGTAAAGATTGCCGGATGGTGGGTATGGGGCACCGCCTGCTGGATCGGCAGCGGATTCTGTTCCGGCAATGGACCGTGGCATGTCACGGACGTTGCCGGAACTCGGCAACTGGTGCACATCGGTAATCAGGGTCAGGGTGTGAACCGGCAACTGGTGCATGTTGGAGATCAGGGGAGGGGTGTGGAACATAAGAGACCCGTAATCGCCGGTCCGGCTGGTGGGAATGCACCTCTTCCAGCGGATGAAGATTTGAGGCATTATTTCTTACAGCTTGCAGAGCGTCTGCGCCGTGTCCGAGTCTGTTGCGGTGATTGGACTAGAGTTTGCGGACCTAGCGTAACTATAAATCACGGAACTACGGGTGTATTCCTAGATCCTCCTTATGCTGATACAGCAAAAAGAAGAAAAAATCTCTATCGTAAAGACAGTGAATTAGTGGCTCACGATGTTCGTAAATGGGCTATTGAACAAGGTGCCGACCCACTTATGCGCATCTGCCTTGCCGGATATGCTCACGAACACGAAATGCCAAATGATTGGAAAGTGTTCGCATGGAATGCTGGTGAAGGATACGGCGTCCAAGCGGATGTAAGATCAGGTAACGGAAAATGCGAGAGGTTATGGTTCTCACCAGCCTGCCTTGATCCTGAACCTTCATTGTTCGGATAATAATGAGTCCTCGCATCCACACCGGCGGCGTCCAGAAATGCATCGAGGCAGCGGGTGAAAAACTGTTTCGTGGTGAAATCTGGGAGGACGACGCCGATAACGAGCAGTTGAAGGACTTTCTAGCCTGTCACTTCCATAGACCAATCTTGAAAGTGAGCCGGGCATCGACCACCCGCAAGATCGGTATCCGTGCCGCCAACCAGGTAGGGAAGAGCCGCATCGGTGAGTTGATCATCAAGGACCGGATGAAGTGGGATCCAGGCAACGTGATCATCTACGACATCAGCGGCGACTCCTGCAATGATCACATGAAGAACCGGTTCGGGCCACTGTTGCGAAGCATCAACCCGTTCGGCAAGGTCATGCGCGAACTACTCTCGAACAATGAGACCCGGTTTGACGTGACGCAGCGGGATATTCGGTTCCCTGGCTTCATCTTCCGCGCCCGGCCGCTAAATGAGGCGTCCACCCAGAAAATCACGGTCCGGTACGGTATGATCAGCGATGCTGCGTTGATTGAGAAGAACGGCCAGATCCGGCGCGCATTCATCCGTAGCCGCCAGCATGAAGGCGAAGACCTGTGGATTGTCGAGAGCCAGGGCGGCATCGCCGGGGACGATTTCACGGAGTTCATGGGGACCACGACCGACGCCAAGTTGCAGGTCACCTGTCCCAGTTGCGGCGGCGAGCAGCCGTTCCTGCTTCACCGCACCCGTGGCGAAGATTTCACGCCGAAGGTACCACTAATCATACCGTCGCTGGACCACACTGCTTGGATCGAGCATCACCGGCCACTGTTGCTCGAGCAGAAGAGCTCCGGCTTCCGCCACGGCGGCGGGGATGCGGCCAAGCTGCCGACCGGTGATCTGGACGAAAACGATGTCATGAGGACCACGCACTACGAATGCTTTCATTGTGGCGGCCAGTGGCGGGATGACGGCAACGGCGGAAAGGTGCGGACGTCGATTGATCGCAGCTCGCATTACATCGAAAGCAATCCGAAGGCGTTGGACGGGCATTTTGGGTACTCTATACCAGCCTGGGTGAACCCAAAGATTTCATGGGGTAGCTGCCTGATTGCGTTTAAGCGCGCCATGATCGCCCGGGAGAAGGGGAATCTGCTGCCGTTACAGGAGTTTAGAACCAAATGGGCCGGCGAAGACTGGAATCCTGAACAGGACGACATCAAGGGAAGCCGTACTATCGTTATCGGGTCATACGAACAGGATCCGACGAAGCTGATGCCGAACTTCCACAGCCGGAATATGGCGGTGGATGTGCAGAAGGCGCTGGACGCCGGTCCTGACGAAGATCGCCCGGGATCGTTCTGGGTGATTATCCGGGAATTCGATACCTCCGGCAATTCCATCCAGAAAGCCCGTCAATTCTGTGAATCATGGAAGGAAATGATCGATCTTCAAAAGTTCTGGAAGGTGCCGAACCAGCGGTTGGTGATAGACTCCTCGAAGTGGACGCCGCAGATAATGATGCAGGCGGCCATGAATTTTGAATGGGTTACACCGGATAAACCGCATCAGTTGACCGGTCGCCGTGATCCGTTCCCGAGCTGCTGGCGCCTGTTTTTCGGCGATAAACGGGCTGAGTTCCGGATAAACGGCAAACCGAGCGCATTCACGGACGGGGCGATGACGCCTACATACACGGTGGAAAAAGACGGGAAGATGGTGCGCATGTTCCTTTGGAAATATCGCTGGTCCAACTACCAAATGGAGTTGCAGCTTGACGCGATACTGAGCCAGGCGCCGGGGATGCCGAGCTTCGAGGTGCTGCCGCGCACGGCGTTGTCACAGAGGCAGCAGGACAAGGAACAGGGGATTTTGACCTACGAACAGCAGATCAGTGCGCGGTACAAAACGAAAGTCAGGCAAGTTGAAAAATTTGAGGACATTGCCAATCGGGAAAGCCATTTTCGGGATTGCGAACTTATGCTTTTAGTCCGGGCGGCACAGGATAACCTGCTTGGGCATGTGAATCTATCATGAGCAATGACTTGTTTGGAACGTCGGAAAGGAAAGGCGTAGGATTCGGATTCGATTCTGAATTTGAAAACGGGAAAGATGAATGGCTCACGCCGCCTGAAATTACACAAGACCTTGGGCCTTTCGATTTGGATCCATGTTCTCCAATTAATAGACCTTGGCCGACAGCGAAATCTCATTATACGTTTCAGGACAATGGTTTGATGAAACCGTGGCATGGGCTGGTGTTCTGCAATCCTCCTTATGGAAGGCAACTCGGAATATGGCTCGCGCTCTGTGCGCGGCACAATAACTGCATTGCATTAGTGTTTGCAAGGACGGAGACACAAGCGTTTCAGGACCATGTCTGGCCAAAAGCTACATCACTTTTGTTCATTTACGGCAGAATAGCTTTTTATCATGTCACAGGACAAAAGGCAGACTGTGCTGGAGCCCCGAGCGTTCTGATTGCCTATGGTCCACAGGCGGATGAGAGATTGAGAGCGAATAAAAGCATAAAGGGCCGATATGTGAGAAATCTATGAGTCAATAGCCGTTTGACACCTCGTCTTTGGTCAAATGGCACAGCCACCACTAATTTGGCGCGAACCGGAGCAATTTGCTGCCGGGGACAGCCTCATTTTCCAAAGAAACCTGCCCTCGTATTTACCAAGCGATGGGTGGGGAATCCAATTGACCGTTTCTCTGGTTGGTCCTAACGGCGCTACCATCCAGCAGCAAGTCAATTCAGCGCCGGACTCAACCAACACGTTTCACACATTCAATGTGGCTAATTTTCTGGCCGCTGCGAACGCGGGAACGTACATTTTTTCTGAGGAGGTGATCAACAGCGGAACGGGGCAGAAAAACCAAATTTATTACAACGATAATTTTCAAGTCGGCCCGGACCTGTCCGCCGGCACATCGACGCAGACGCTGACCATCGCCCAGCAGATGATAGCGCAAATCCAGTCCACATTGCTGGAGCTATACGCGCGCAGTAGCAAGGAAATCGATGTCCAACGCAGTCGTTTCGTGCTGATGGAGATCGACAAGATGCGCGGTGAGGAAAATTATTGGCAGGAACGGCGCAAGATAGAGGTTCAGAACGAACGGGCGGCCAACGGCTATGCGCCTGGGAACATCACACGGCCGCTGTTCAATATCGGATGCTAATCTATGAGCTTATTTCAACGAATTTTCGGCGATAAACCTGAATCGGCACCCGCATCAGTGACCGATGAAGCAGAAGGATTATATCGCCAGGTCATGAAGTACGAGCGGACACCGCCGCCGGTAAACGAGGCGGTGCGGATGGTGGACGACTTCAATCGCCAAGTGCGCGCGTTCGCCGCTGCCCAGTACGACGAATTCAATGCCGACCTAGCCGGCACCTACGGCAGCCCGAACACTGAGATATTCCCTTATTTATACGCGGCCCGCAGCCGCACCCGGACGCTGGCCAAGGACACGCCGCAGGGGAAAGCGGTGGTCCGCACGTTCCAGAATTACGTTATCGGCCACAAATATTTTGAACTGGAAATGCAGTATGGTAAATACGACGATTCTGAGAATTTCACCGAAGACAAAAAGGTGAACCGCATTTTCGAGAAGCATTGGAAGAAGTTCATGAAACGGGAGAACTTCACCACCTCGGGTCAAATTGCCGGGTTCGAGGCTGGGCGGATGATCGAGGGCGCTATGGTCCGGGAGGGGAATCTAATTGTCCGGTTGCGCCGCAATTTTAAGCACAACGATTTTGGTTTCGCCGTGGACCTATACGAAGCTGACCGGCTGCAGGAGACGTTCCAAGGCAAAGCGGATAACGGAAACCCGATCCGGGCCAGCATTGAGTACGACAAGGAATATCCAACTCGGCCGGTGGCATACCATATCCTGACAAAGCACCCGGCAGAATTTGCGGTGATGACGGCAGACGGCAAGATGTGGCGGGAACGGGTGCCGATGCAGGACATAATCCTGTACTCGAATCTCCGGGAGCGCGCCGAGCAGGATATCGGCATGACAGAACTGGATGCCGCAGTGCAAACGATCTGGCGTAACCAGCAATTTGTGAAGGCGTTGACGCTGGTGGCGATCGCCAGCCATATCCGGGCTTTTGTACTGGAAAAAGACCTGCCAAACGGTCTGGACATCCCGCAGGAACGGCGCGAGGAATTTTACAACGGACTGAACGCATTAAACGCCCTGAGCGGCGGCATCCCGGGCGTGGCGCCGGCTGAAAGTGATCCAATCCAGAATCAGCAGGGTTCCGGTCAGCCGACGCAGCCATATAAGCCAGGTATGGAGCGGACTTTGCCTCCTGGGTACAAGATGAAGACGGTCGGCAGCGAGTTCCCGAACGCAAACCAGGCCGAATTCCGACAGAAGAACGGTGAAGACGTAGCGTTGGCCACCGGTATTTCCGCGCAGCACGCCACCGGAAACTTCCAGAATCTCGGCTTCATGGCCGCGCTCATGTGCCAGGAACCGTTCCAACGCTTTTGCCGTATCCGCCAGAAAAACCATGTGGATGGAAGGTTGGACCGAATTTTCCGTGAATGGACGATCTCTTGCATCAAAAAAGGCATTTTCGATGATGAAGGCATAACGATCAGCATGAGCAAGCTGGATGATTACTGCGATGCCGCGCACTTCAAAGGCGCTGGTTTTCCGTTCATCAATCCTTTGGTGCAGGCCCAAGCGATCATACTCCTGTGCGAATCCGGCCACATTACGCGGCAACAGGCGCAGGACATGTTGCCCGATGGAATGTCGTTTGAGAAGATTTTGCGCAATCTGAAGAAGGAAAAAGATGAGTTGGCAATCAATGGCCTGAACTACGGCGACGTGGACGCCACGCGGCCGACCATGGGGAAGGGAGAGCCCGGGCAGACGGTCGCGGCACCGAGCGCGGCGGGAACCGCTCCGGGCGGATCTGCGGACATCCCGCCCAAGACGAAAACATCGAATCCAGTGCGCGGTGGCTGGACGCTGCAACGGCTCGGAACCTCCATCAAGGAACTAATCGAATCGTCTCAGAACGGCGAACACTAAAATGCTCCCTTATCAAGAACATGCGGCGAGTCTGGCGGATTATGAAGCGTTCCTAGGCGGCGGAAACGTGCTCGGCGCCGCGACCTTGTCCTTGGCGCTGGCACCGAGTCCGATCGTGGTGCCGGTTACGCATACCAAGATCGACGGAAATTTCCAGTTGGCATTCGGGAAGAGCCCGACGACGACGGTGGAGCGCGCCGAGTTCCGGTCTGGACTGATACCGGTCGCCCAGTGGCCGAATGTCAAAAGGGGATTGGCATGTATTTTGACGCTGTACCCGGGCGGCCCGACCTATGCAATGAGGCTGGAAGCGGGTGGCCAAGTCGAAGGCGGCCAGGTATTCCGATTTATGTTGGTGGACGTCAACTACAAGGCGTAATGATTTTGGCGCGGCGATGGCAAAAGGTAAGGAACCGTGGATTCTGAACTGGATGCCGTCGCCGCTGCCTTTGGTTTGACTTCAGGATGTTTTTGCTATGGCAGAACCTACTGAAGCGGAAAAAGAGGCGCAAAGAGTTGCGCTTGAGAACGCCGACAAGTCAAACCGCTCCATCGAAGGCGGCGGCATCTATTACCGATCGGTTGTGGTTGAAAAGGCTGATTTCGCCGACGATAACACTTTCCAAATCTCTTTTGCTTCCGAATTTGCCGGCGAACAGATCGCCCGTAAAATCCATGAAAAGCTTGGTATCGCCAAGGAAGGACAGCCGTACACTGAAATCTTGAGCATGGATCCGGAGCACGCCGATCTCACCCGCTTCAATGGGCCCGGCGGTGCCGCTTTTCTGGATGAACATAAAGATGCGCGCCATATTGGATCAGTAAAAAAAGCCACAATTTCAAAGGATAAGGTTGCCCGGGCGATCATCAGTCTCGATGGTGCCAGTAAGCTTTCCAAGACGCGCGCGAAACAGATCCGCAGCGGCAGCCGCCCCAATGTATCCGACGGATACGAGCATACGAAGTACATTGGCACCCGATCACTTCCTGATGGCCGAATCGGTCACGTATTCGCATGGCGCGGACTAGAGATTTCGAGCGTGGCGGTTCCGTTTGACCCGACGGTGGGCGAGGGGCGGGCGGCAAAGACTGAGATGGCGCATTGCTATACCTGTGGCCGCGGCATGAGTCGCGCTGAAATGAAGGATGGCGATGATGGGGCGCTTTATTGCTCCCAGGACTGTATGGACGCCGAGGACCCTGGCGAAGGTGAAGAAAACGGACGGAAACTAACCGTTGAACGAGAATTTCGCATGAAAACAAAAACAGCCGATGGCCGTGAAACTATTTCGCACAGCGATGTGGAGTCCAAAGTCCGCGACTCACTCAATGCCGATCCTCGTTTCAAGAAAACGACCGACAATGGCGATGCTTATTCCAGCTACGCGCTTCATGGTATTCATCAGGTAGTTGACGACGATGAAAATGAATCGTTTGTTGCTCATGTTTCCAGCCCAGCTTGGACGCAGGATGCCAAGACATGGGAGGTGCCTTTCACCTATGATGGCAACACGGCGATGCTTGGCGACCGGACAGAGGTGGAACCTCAACTGGCTTATGAGGCGGTGGAACGTGGTTTGACCTGCGACGGTCGCCTGATTCGTGCCGACACTAAGAAACCCTACGGATCCGTAAAATACGCCGACCCTGGCTATCAGAAGGATGGAAAATCCCGCTATCCAATCGACACAAAGGAACATGCGAAAGCGGCTTGGTCATACTTAAATATGCCTCACAACGAGGCTAAATACTCCGCCGAAGACCTGAAGAAAGTTAAAACCACCATCAAGAACGCCTGCGAACATTTTGGCGTGAAGTTGGACGCCGACAAACGCTCGGCACCTGAGCGCCAAGTTGACTCAAAGAAATTACCGAACGATAACATAATCGAGAAAAACAACAATTTACCGACAACTAATATGAGCGACACCGCAACCGTAACACCCGAACAGGAAAAAGTGATCCGCGCCAAGTTGGATCCTGAGATCCGAGCGGCCGCACGAACTGATTTCGAGGCCGCGCAGAAGGCGACCGGCGAAAAGGTTGAGGCTGGCCGCAAGGAAATCCGCGCCTTGGCCGAGCAATTCGTCAAGGATAGCGGAATGAACTGGGCCGGCAAGCCCGGCGAAGTTGTTGTTGTCGGCGCCGAGGTGCGCGGCAAAGCGATCTCGGTACTCGAAGCCATTGATAAAGGCGGCGACATTGGCGAACTCACCCGTAATTTCAAAACCGACTGCGGCGAACTAATTCGCAACAGCCGCGCTCCAAAGAACCAGGAACAAGCCGCCGAAATGGACCTTGAAGTGGCGGCCCGATGCTCCCTGAAACGCTGTTACCATGAGGCGGCTACCGAAGCTGGGAAAGGTAACCGCGTCGGTGTGTTCATGCTGAACAACGGCGCCGAGCATGAAGCGCATGTGGAATTGCGCAAGCGCATGAACGAATTCCCTGGCGGCATGGCAGCGCATGAGACCAACGGTATCTGTCTGCCGAGCAATATGCCGGCCTACGACATTGGCCGCCGGTTCAGCACCCGCCAATTGCGCCGCATGACACGCGACTCGCTCGCTGGTGACTTTCCGTCTGCTGGTGCATTGATCGCTCCGCAGTACAAATTTCCGACCATTGAGTTGCTGCGCAACAAGATGGCTCTCGGCCGCGCTGGTATCACCATCTTGTCTGGTGTAATCGGTAACTTGGTGCTTCCTCGCCAGACATCGGCTACTACAGTCCAATCTCTGGCTGAAGGTGCTGTATTGGCTGAGTACGACCAGACTTTCGACCAGATTAATCTGCGCCCGCACCGCATCGGTTCCGTGCAGAAGTATTCCCGCCTGGCACTATTACAGACCACGGAAGATTTTGAAGCCTTGGTGATGAACGATCACATGCAGCAGAATGCGCTGTACGCTGATTCGATGGTTCTAACTGGATCCGGTGCCGGTGATCAACCGCTCGGCATCTTGAACCAGATTGGTATCGGGACCGTCACTTTCGGCGGTGTCGCCAGCACGGCGTACAATAAGCTTGTCACGATGGAAACCCAGATCCGTAAGGGGAACATTGACGAGGAACCCAGCTTTATCACCAGTTCGGTTGGCCGCGGTTCGCTGCGCATCACGCCGGCTACGCTCACTGGTTCGACGGTGGTTTCCGGCCAAAGCACCGCTTTGTGGGTTGGCGAAGATGTTATCGGCCGCGATGCCGTGGACAGCCAACAGGTTCCCGGCGACGTAATTCTCGCCCTTGTCGGTCGCCATGTTGTCATGGCCCAGTGGGGCGGATGGCAAGTTGTGCTCGATACACTCACTCAAGCCGACCAGGACAAGATCAAGTTGTCGGTCAACACCTATATCGACTGCGCTCTGCGTCACCCGGTGGCCATCAGCCGAAGCACGGACTCGATCGCGTCACTTACTTAATCCTGAACCTTAACAAACGAAAACTTTTAAAATAAACAGTATGAAAATCAAAAATATCATCGCGGTAGGTCTGGCTGTCTTCGGCATCGCGCTTGGTGCGCAGGCGCAGCAAGGAAATGACACGTTCTACCCTGTTCGGACATACCCGTTGCTGCCTAATTTCTTCAACCAGAGCACTGTTCTGGCTGTGGGTACGGGCTATACGAACGGCGTCACCGACAAAGTTAATCTCGTCGGCCGATCTGTGATCGACTTCTGTTTGATCACCAACCCGATCAGCACTGGTACGGTAACTATCGCTCCTTTGACATCGGTCGATGGCACCAACTGGACCATTGTTCAAAACTTTGCTTTTGCTCCAAACGGAACGTATAACGTCACGAATTATACTTTCGGTTCTGCTGGTTATCTGCATGTTTGCACCAACACGGTGGTTAATCCTGGTATCCTTACGACTCCGACGCCGTACACCTCGCTTTTTGCGGCCATTCCGTACTTTAATCCGGTTTTGTTCACCAACACCGCTGCGGTTACGGTCAGCAATGCTGGATGGTATAAGCTGGTGTTTAATGTTAGCGATGTGAATCGGTACGTCGCCTTGCAGACTATCACATCGGCCACCAGCGGCACCAACTTCCAGGCTACCGCCACTCTGACTGGTACGGCATACAGCGGCGGTCTGTACTAAGTTGACTGTTAATCCACGGTAAACCAAAACATCACATCCACATGAAACTTGTTGCAGCCACAGATATATACAATTCAAAACCATATAATATCAAAATCAGTCCGTTCTTGTCTGACGGTAAGACACCGGACCCTCTGTTCCAGCGAGGAAATCACATTCACAAGGCTTGCCGGTTCACAATCGGTTCGACCAACAACCCGAAGGAACTATCAAAGGATGAATTGTTCCAGGTCGGAACGCTTATCAAATATGGCCTGGCCGTGGTTGATTGCACTGAGTCCGTCGAAAAGGGCGTAATCGCCAAGATTGATGCTGAGGCGGCGGCTGAACTTGAACTGCGCAAGAAACAATCGGCCAAACAGTTGTCGGCCGAGGAACTGATTGCTTCCGCTGTGGCTGCGGCTGTCACGAAGTCAATGGTTGAGTTCCAGGCAGCCAGTAAAAAGTAATTTTAGTTGAGTTAGGGTTACCCGCCGCAGCTAGCCCAAGCTGCGGCGGTTTTATTTAAACTATGAGCGACCATGTTCTGACGTGTCGGCTGGATACCAGCAATCTCTGGAAAGCGCAGACCATATTCCTACGCTACAGCAACACCGTGCCGGCGTTCGCAGTGAACCGGACGGCGCTGTTCTGCATCAGAGATGCGCAGAAGAATACGCCGGCAGTGTCGCCCGGGCGAGTAAACAGCGATTTAAACGTGTCCACCAGTCCGATGGTTACTAAGAAAGGGTTGCTTTCGCGTGACAAGAGCAAACAGAACTCGGTGGTGACATTCCAAAACCGGACTCCTGATGAAGATGATGTGAGTGCGATGAACACGGCGCAGAGGATTGTGCTGGCGCGGATGCATCCAACATCGAAGTACAGCCTGGAGACTGGTAACCGGTGGCCGGTGCCGATGCCGGACATCAGCAGCGGGCGCCGGGATAAAAGCTCACTGTTTTGGGCTTACGTGGCTGAGGTGGCCGAACGCATGGTGAAGGCCAGGCGATCAAGCGTAAGCTTCCTGCGCGCGTCTTGGACCACGATTATCTACCAGTTGCTGCCTAATGTGCCCACAAACTACCGCGGCGGCTTCGGCGGCATGGAAAGCAATTCATTCTCAAAGGATTTGCTGACGGGCGAGGTGACTCCGGCGCGCACGAACCAGCCGATGCCGGTCTGTATTGTATCGAACACGATCGGCATGAAAGGTGTGACTCCGGAATTGGCAGCGAATTATAATGAGGCTGGGCACCGGATACTGGGTCCGATCCTGCAGGCATCGATTAATAAGGAATACGACAGCAAAATGGCCGAGGCGGCGCGCCGTGGATGGCTGGATGAGCAACAGAACCTGGCGGCGACCGGGTTTACGGTCACTTGACAATAATACTTTTCGAATGGCATTTTTTGTAAACTTCCCGTCTAAATTCGAGCGTGCGTTACGGTCATTGCTTATTAATCAAGGCAAGGCGACGTGGGAAGACTGCTTTATTTCGAATGATTTCAGGGATGTCGGGTTACCGAATCGTCGAATTGTTGTCAGCCAATTCAATCCAGATCGACCATACCGCCCGGAAGGGGTGGCTCATTGCGAGATTCAGCACCATTTCCAAGCCGTGAATGATCAAGGCACACCGCTGACCCAGAACCGGATATTGCTGGACAATTATCTTGGGGACACATTTGACACTTTGAACCTTGGTGGATCGATCAATGCGACCGACATGGCCCCGCTAGCGGATGCGATCACGGATGCAGGTCGCTGGCTGGCGACGAATAACCCGAATGGGAACAGTGCCCGGGAGCAACAGATTGTAAATGATAACCAGGATATGCTGATTTTCAGGTGCGACTGGGTGAAGTTCCTGAATCCGGTTCAGACACGTGGCCGGGACACCGATACTACCAATTGGGTGGAGATTATTCATCTGGCAGCCCATGTAAGCCATGCAACCATTTCAAACTAAAATATGAGCACACCAACAGAAGATATCAACGCCAAGGTGCCGAGACCGGTGGATGTAAAGAGCCCGATACGATTCTCAATCTCCGGCAAGCAGCATCTGATACCAAACCTTCAATCGATCATTGAATCCGATGCCACGGTGGCGCCGGAGTATAAGACTGTGATTCTGTCTGAACTGTCGCGCCAAAAGAGTAATGCAGCCCAGGTGGATTTACATGTGGTTGATCATAATGATGGAGGCACATCGGTGGCGATCCATATCAAGCCGGTTAATCTTGGTTGACACGGACAATTTTGTGTTATGAAAAAGAACCTATTTCTCGTCGGTCTTGGTGCTATTGCGCTTCTGATTGCCATATTGGTAACACACGCTACGCCTACGATTGTTGCGGGTTCTCCTGCGGTGGTTAATAATACCAGTTCAAATTTTCCGGCGATCACGGCGTTCCAGTATAATCCAGCACTTCAACAATGGTCCCTGACTCACAATTCGCTGAATGCGACCAGTGATATCAAGGTGAACATTTTCCTTACGCTTCCTGGCTCCGGTGGTGCTGGAAGCAATCTGGTGTATGTCTGGTACATGGCAAGCACAAACGCGACCACTGAATACCTTTATCAAGGTGCGATTTTAGCCACGAATAGCGTATTTCCGCAGGTGGTCACAACCAATTCGCAATCCTTTTATATGGGCTACGGAACCTAATTTTTTATGCCTGGACCTTCAACATTAAACATTCCCGAGCAACAGGTAGGTGCAATTGCCTATTTGTACGGTATCACGAACAACGGGACGCCGGTATCGATCACCGGGCTGGACTCGTTTGAGTTTGATTCGGATGACGTGACAGTGACTTGGGACGAGAAAGCGAACAAGGACACGACTGGCAACATTCAGAACTATACCCAGACGAATTTCCGTTGGGAACGGTCGATGAAGATTTTCCCGTCTGGCGC
>QGNH01000497.1_pt3 | contig 16845 bp, 31 predicted proteins | sample 1735481 | NCBI WGS metagenome assembly QGNH01 (sample SAMN09239004, study PRJNA386568) | Viral metagenome, whole genome shotgun sequencing project.
TAATTTCCTTCAGGTACCTCCGACATCCCTACCATCCTTCGCCAAGCATTCATAACGTAAAACTCTCTACTTTCCATAATGCTTAATTTATTATACGGTTGCCATTTCAGGAATATCAAAAAGACCAGGTTCGTCAATAACCTTATCATCACATGCACCATAAGTGTTCTTATGGGAGTTTACCACACATATCCCACAATCAACACCTATCCGGATATCGTCAATTGGACTGTAGTGCTGACACGTAAAACACTCTTGGCTATTCGGCCATTCGATCAGTATTAATGATTTTGCCATTTATTAAAGTTTGTTTATTTCCTCAATTGTAAATGTTGGTAGAGTATTCGTAGCATGTTTAACATACGTCAACACCATTCCTCTTGCAATAATGTAACATGGAGTGGGTAACAATTGGTAGGTTCCTCTTTCTCCAGCCCAATGAATGTCTTTAGTTGCTAAGACCTCCTGCATTTCTGCTGATTGTTTTTGATTGCGGACATGCACTTTAAAGCAAACTAATTTAATTTTCTGTTTCGCCATTTGTGTGTGAAGTAAATTATAAAAAAAATAAAACACGAGCATACCCAGCCAAGTACAAACCCTAAAGACTATTTACCACCTCTTATAAAACTTTATCTTGGATTTGAAATAGCTTTTCGCTTTCAAATTTGAGATTTGATCAATAAGAACTTTCATGCTTAACCTTTAACCTTTAACCTTTAAACTTTTAACTTTCAACGATTTGGATCTGAGGGCCGTGTGGGTCCTTAGTGCCTCTGTTAGTTTAGAGTTAGGTTGGTGATCTTTCTTAACCTAGAAGATCGAAGGGGTAATGAAAAGGATTTTCGGGTAGCCCATGTTTTAATTTTAAATATTGTTAGTCAGGAATTTCAATCATTGTGATTGAATTGATCTCAGAGAGAATTGCATCAACTTCTGCTTCAAAAACAGCGATCTCCTCATCAAGTCTTTCGAACTCCACTTTGATGTTCAGAGGATCTACAAGATCAATGTTGTTGGACTTACGGAAAGTATCGCAAGTAGATTCGATGTTTTTTGGATCAGTCTTTGCTTCTTTACCATACATGGATAGAAGTAAAGATTGCAACTTATCCTCGTTGGCCTCGTTGACCCGGTTGATGCTTGAAACAGTGCTGTTGTACTTAGCCTTCAGCATTCTCACAACTTCTTTCTTCACTGAGATAGAATTTCTCTGAGTGATTGCATCAGTGATGGTATATTCCTTTTCACCGATCTTCACCTTTGTTGTGCAGTTCGCAACCATGATAAGAGATTTAATAACCTCTTTCCTTTTGATTAAGGACATCAAAGAAGCATACTCCGATTTGACATTTTCACTGAATTTTACATCAGTGAACACACCATTTACAAGGCCATCACCTTGTCTTGATCCTACTGGACTGAGATCAGCTACTTTCTTTGTAATCTTTGAGTCGATTAGCTTTAATTCAGCTAATGCTCTGTGCAATGTTAACTTTGCCATAAACTTTGAAGTTTGAAAAATTAATAATTAATAATTTGAAGTAAGGGTTGGAGACGAACCAACCTCGGAGTAACTTACAACTCCTACCACAGCTTAAAAGCCTTACCGACCATGTTGTTTTATGTTTTGCAAATATAGTAATACGAATTAATAGTACAAAGCATTTAAATTATTACCGAGTACAATTTTCAATCAAAATAATATAATTTCATATTTTGTTGTATCTTTGTTGTTGTAATTAAAATATAAAATGTCATGGGCGATAAAGAAATTAAACAACTCACTAATTTAGCTGTAAACCTGAAAAAGAAAATATCTAAGGAAAGTGCTTTAGCGACCTTCGTATCGGCAGGGATATTAAATAAAAAAGGAGATTTTACCAAGCCATACAACGATTTAAAAACGGTTGTAGTAGAATCTCGTAAAGCATAATTAGTGTACAACAATCGAAGTAATTTAATTATAGGCTTTCACGGTTGTGATAAAACCGTTTGCGATTTACTGTTAACCAACCCAAATAATATTCAAATAAGTAAAAAACCGTATGACTGGCTAGGTCATGGTATTTATTTTTGGGAGAATAACTACGCAAGAGCACTTCATTGGGCAAAGGATAAAGAAAAAAGGGGTGAAATAAAAGAAGCAAGCGTTATTGGTGCTGTTCTTACTCTCGATGCTTGTTTTGATTTGTTAGACAGCAGATTTACGGAAATGATTGGCTCCTATTATAATTTAATGGAGGCTAATTATGAGGCACTTGGGGAAGAAATGCCCAAGAACAGAGACGCAAAAGCCGACGTTCATCACGACAAAATTCTACGTGTACTTGATTGTTCAGTAATTGAGTTTATGCACAAAACCATAGAGAAACAAATAAAAAAGGACATAGAAACTAAAGGCTTTAGTACCTATAAAAAATTCGATTCTTTACGAGGTGTTTTTACAGAAGGAGGCCCTGCATTCGATGGAGCTGGCATTCAACTCAAAAACCATATTCAAATTTGTATCCGAAACACAAATTGTATAAAAGGATTTTTCTTACCCAGAAAAGAAGTTTAGTTTTATATTTTGTTATAAGCATAAGCTATACGAATGCATAGCTTATGCTTTTGAATTATGTTAGTTGTTTAAATTGTTTGTGACACGTTCTCTAATCTGTGATAAAGAAGTCAAACTGATTAATGCACCGTCCATAAACACAGTACGAAGTTCACCTTCATCTGTCTCAGCAGGAGTACACTGATCTTTCAGTTTTAATACTCCGTCTTCCTTATAGACCATGAGAAGACCTTTAGCTGACTTTTTGAATCCGGGACTTGTAACAGGATCTTTAAAGATGTCCCTTGCAACTCCATTGACTTGCCCCCATGTTGCTTTCATAGCAAATCCGAAAGTATCTCTGGTGACGTACTCATAAGTAAAGGAACCTACTCCTAAAACAAGATTACTTGCAGCAAATCCTTTCTCCTCAAGCCTTGTAAGTATGGCATCCTGCCTTTGAAGAGTAATAGCATCCCCATATATCAATCCAATGTGTTCATTAAGGATTTTGTACCCTTTATCGTTAATATGCCCACCAAAGGTTTCCCAGAGCATCTGGTAAGCACCTTTGTATTCGCCTTCGGATACTTCTTTTGAATCACTTGAAGTATTACCGTGATAGTATGTACCATCTTCCTCCCTTGACCATGTGCCAGGGATAGAAGATAAACCACAGATGATGTTCACTGGGTTCCCTGAGTCAGGTCGGATAACAACTCTACCGGGCCTTGAATTGATCTCTTCTTTCAACATTGGCAAATACTCACCAATTACTTTCCAGAAGTCCCAAGTATCTGAAACAATGCTCACAATACCAGTTGGGTACAATTCAGTGATCAGTCTTCTGAAAGTGTCAATCTCATTCTCTTTTTCACCCATGCACATAACCGAATGTTCTGTTGCCGGGACACTTCCACCAATCAATTCAGTATCTGAATTAGCTCCATAGAACTTTTCCAAAAAGGAAATAACTGATATGGTATCGGTTCCAGTAAATGAAGTTACATGCCCTGCTGCGCTAATTTGAGCGTCTTCAACACCTGACATCCCCCTGTTTGAAAAGTCGTGAGCTTGCCATTGTATGAAACTTTTATCATAGCCGGTTTTCTCAGCGTGATCTTCGAACCTTTTACGGTATTGGAATGCTGTAGTAGCTGATGTGATTGGTTTCCAAAGGATGTTACTGATTAAAGTTTCCAAGTAATTAGTTAACCAGAAGAACTTTTTCTCAGTGTTAACGATTGTCATAACCGGAACTCCAATAGGAACCATAGTTCCTTCAGGAAGAGCTTTGATTCTGATTGGGAGATATCCCAGATCATGCAACTCTCCAATATGTTCACAAGGAACGGCATCTGGACCTAGGTAATTATTCATCACCCTTTTGTATTCATTTACAACTTCCTCTTTGGGCCTATTAAAGAAACCTTCATTCCATTGATGAATTAAATACTCTCTGATGAAATACTGCAAACCAAAGAATATAACATGGTTCACACCAGGTACACGAGTTTGGCGTGGAGTGAAGTTTGAGCAAACATACTCTGTTCCTTCTGGATATTGTCTACGATGGTCAGCTTTGTAACCATCGATTAGCAACATTGGATTTGTCATTTTTATTATGTAATTAATTGTTAGTACCTTGCTAAGAATTTACTCGGATGCATAGAGTTTATACCCAAATGCTTTGCTTGCTCCAAAAGCCTGTGATCATCCTCAATATAAGAACAATCTTTTGGATCCAACTTTAAGTGGTTGATAAGATGTTCTAACATTACAACTTTGAAGTCTTTGTTTCCTGCAAAGTAGATGTTACATTGAGGAATAAAAGGCATGTGTCGTAATATCCAATCTGATTTATCTGCACTGCAAACACTGTTAGGAGAAGCAGACACAACATAAATGTCAGCCCCTTTTGATAACACTTTTAGACGATTAATGACTACATCAACCGGATAAGCATTTCTGAATACCCTGTTTGAAATGAAGTCAACATTACCACAATAGTCTACTGGAAGATCTTGATGTTCAGAAACAACTCCGTCCATATCCACAAAGATATATTTATCTGTAAAGTGCTTAACTTCAACAAACTCATCGCAAACTGAATTCAGTTTACCAATACAATCATTCAGTTTGTAGTACTTTTTGATAATTTCTTCAGTAGGAACAAAACGTTCTCGATCTTTTCTTCGATTATTATTACGATCCAGACAAATATTTACTGGGGTATTGATATAAACAACTCTCACAATGTACCCCAAAGATTTTAACCTGGTGGCAATCCTAAAGGTATAGTGCGTATTAATCCCACCACCATCCATAATTATATCCAATCCTCGCTCTGCAAGTTCATAGATCATATCTTCAGCCTCTGAAACACATTCTTGATGTATGGCCTCTGGTTTCTGTGGATTATAATCAGGGTGAGCCAAACGAATATCGTCAGCAGATACAATACGAAAGGTAGAATGAGTATCCCAAAATTTCTTTATGTACGTACTTTTTCCACTGGCCGGCAACCCAAGCATGATAACTGCTTCTTTTTGGTTTTCCATTTTAGATGGCGATTTTAAATTGTGTGACATATTTTTCAAGAACTTCTGATGGAAACAGTCCTGAACTTACATCTCCAAATGAGTTTGTAGTGAATACTCTTTTAAAGTTCTCAAGAAGGTGTGTAAATCCTTTGCTGAAAATTCCGTGAGTTATAAACAAATAGATATCTCCTGCATTCTTTTTTCTCAGTTCCTCTGCAATTCCAATGAAAGTGAACCCACCATCACAAATGTCGTCAACTATCAAACAATCAATACCCCCCAAATCACTAGTGAATACTTCAAAATTGCTTAACTCTCCAGTATCTGTATTTCTAACTTTATCACATTTCACAACATGGTTAATATTCAGATCCTTAGCTAATTTATTAACCTTCTTATTTGATCCGGCATCAGGAGAAACTAGAATAACCTCGCCTAGTTCAGCAACTGTTTGCTTTACATAATTGAGGTTGGATTGATTGTGGCAATTGTTGATTAGTGCTGGAGTAACATCAGAATGAGCATCTACAATGTGGACATTATCAAATGCCATCATATTGATCAAATCTGCAAAGACTTTTAATGAGAATGCCTCCCCATTAGCGCACACTCGATCTTGCCGGGCATACGGTAAATAGGGAATAATCAAATCAAATTGCTTTACACCTTTGCCTTTAAGGGCATTCTGAGCAAGCATTATCTGCATAAGATCATCACCATTCTTTACCCGGTGAGTTATAACAACTTTACGAACATTACTGTAATCGATCCTGTTGTTCAATTTTGGATGACTCTCACCGCCGGGAAACTTCATCATTCTAAACTCGATCTCCGGGAACGGTACCGGGACGAACATGCCGTCCAAATTCAAACTTCTTATCATAGTGTAGTTTATTGGTAATCTTTAAAGAACTTTTGGAAAATTGGGAGATCCCAAGGGGTGTTTACGCCTTCGGGACATTCTGCATCGTAATATTTTTTATCGATACATACCCATTCATGGTGATTAAGGTATTCAATTTTTCTGATGTCTTTGACTGGAGGAGTAGTATGAATACTTAGCATCTTTTTAGACCATGCTCCGCCACCTTCTGTTCGAAGTAGATCATCTTCTCCCCAAAGATCAACAAGATCTTCATAGGAGTCCTGAACAAACATATCCGTTGATAAGATGTAGTGATCATCTGTTTCTTTACCAAATAGAATATTGATCAATTCTTCAGCAAACTCACAACAAAGTCCATTATTAATATCGTAAGCACTCTCACATTTACAAGGTTTCTTATCATTCTCTTTAATAATTTTTTTTACTAACCTTCTGATAACAATAGGGATTGGTTTAATACTTTTCATAATCCGTTTAATATTTTTAAGTGTTCATTGTCAATGAACATGGTTTTAGAATGAACTTTAAAAAGTCAATAATCTTTACATATCGCTTACTATATGTAAAGATTATTGGATTTTCTTTATATATCCCTATTACTTTAGGGTTACCTCTGTAATACTTTTAGGGCCAAACTCTTCATATGTACTTTCAAACATTTCAACTTTAAGAGATTCTGGTTGAATTAAAAAACAACCTGAAATTCCCTCAAAACTTTGTAAAGTTATAGGAGGGTTGAATGCCACTATGGTAATTCCTCTCTTTATCCCATCAATTATAATGTTGATGTGTCTGAATTCCTTTGACATTTCAGGATCTCCGGCATTGAATACCAATAATGCAAACTCTTCCTTACCGGCAAACTTTAAATTTGCTTGGTGGAATATTTTGAGAAAGGTTTCCATGGTACGTGCTTTACCTTTCATTCGTGAAGGTACCTTACATAACAGTTCAGCAACTTTAGATTTAGCCTCATAAGAAAGGACATTCAAAGGAATAAGAGCTTCAGCAGCAGTAAACATGTTGTAAGCTGTTACTTCTTTTTCTCTATTCACTGAGTACAGTAAATACTTACCGTGTACAGGTAAAGTGTCCAGTTCTTCATTGCTGTATTCATTAATGTCTTTTCCTGGTACCAAAATTGCTGATTCTCCATTATCCAATTTAGAAAGATAATGGTCAATTATCTTTTCAAGGCTGGCTTCTAACTGAGTTAGTACATCTTGTTTCTCAATCATTTGTATGTGTGTTTTAAATAAGTGGTTTAATATAACTTTTACCATCTCTAATACGGTCTGCCATCATTGCCAAACAAGCGATATCCAGTTCCCGGTAAGTGAACATTCGATGATCTGAAAAATCATGTACAGCAAATCCGATAAATCCGGAGTTAAGTATTGATCCCCAGATGAAGTACTCTCTGTCTCGTTTAGGGTAATAAGTAACCGGAAGGTCAACTCTCCTTTCAGAGAGGCACTGTGTAATAGGATTGGGAGTAAAGGATAGTATCATTCCTTCCTCTAGTCCCTCCTGAGCTTGTGCTATTGTATTAAGTATCTCCCCTTTAAGAGAGGAGATACCTTTTAAGAAATTATTCATTTTTCTTCGCTTTAGAGACAATGTAGTAATCACCGTCAGTGAGTAATTTAACCATATAAGCAAGGTCAATTTCTGAGAGTAGTTCGTACTCCATTTGAATGTGCTTATGGGCTTCTTCCGGATTAATACAGAGTACTTGTTGGTATTTAGGGAATAAAGCTACAACTGCCCATTCAATCTTATCATAATCTGTGTACATACACAAATACTGACTTAAAGCTGCCACTGGGTAATCTTTATAAGGGAAGAAACTGATAAACTGATCTGCTTTGAGAGTTGAGAGCACGGAGTCGATGAACTCTATGACCTCATCCCTTAAATCTAATGCACGTTGATGTAATGTGTTTTCCATATTATTCTTTGGTGTATAAATTATAAATTATTTGCCAAGAGGGTAGGCTTCGAACCCACATGGGACAGGCTGGGGTCTGAGCCCATATTTCAGTATGCCTACTGCGTGTTATGCCAATTACTCACTATATGCCCCTACTTTCGTTAACGTCTTCATTCCGTCACCTCCCGAATTTAATTACTTCTTTTCTTTGATCCTTTCTGCTTCACGTTGCTCCACCAGAGCCTCTAATTTGCAAACATCCAGTAGATTTGAATCGCCTTTTTTGACTGTTACCAGTTCATAAAGGCAAACTAGAAGATCCATCTGTTTGTTCGTGAATCCCATGCAAGCAATTCCTGCGGAGATCCGCATATAGTTGATTTTCTCCTCATGTGTTAGGGTAGTTTTCGACATAAATTTGTTAATTTAGAAGTTCTGTGAATGTGTTGTACTCTTCCCGATCCTTTGCTGCCTGATCAGCGAGATCGTTCATTTCATCGCCTGTATGCCCCTTTATCCACTTAATTTGGACTGATCCTCCTTGTATGGTAATCCTCTGTGCGATTTCTTTAGCACGTTGAACTAGCATTGCGATATAAGGTTCCTTGGATTTCCATGGCTTATCTGATCTTTGTTCTGATCCTTCAGAGAATTGCCAGAGACCATCGAAGCAGACAGCTCCTTTGTAATCCTGTACAATAAGAAGGTGTTCTGAGGTTTGACGGAACTCACTCAACGCCATAAGAAGGGCAGTCATTTCCATTGTTGGATTGGAGAATGTTGCATCTGGGTACCACTCAGCAAGTTTTACTACAACTGGAGACTTTTCAGTACCGCTGTATTTGTATAGCTTGCCATTTACCTTAGCCACAAACCCGAACCCAATCTTGCCAGTTCCTTTGATGTCGCTGCCATCGGAGTTGATCTGGAGACGATTCTCCTTTGTTGAATACATTGCCATTGTGTGTGTTTTTTTGATAAATTATTAAATTAGAGACGAGACAAGGAATCGAACCTCATACGAAAGCTGGAACATGCTCCATACTTTCACCTATACCCAGATACAGTATCCACCACCTACGGCTAGCATTTGTAGGTATCCTATTCAATATCTTTATAATTCTCGCCATGTTGTTGTGGATCTGACAAGATTCGAACTTGCATCCCGATAGCACCAAGCCATCGTCTTTATCCAGTTAAATATACAGACCCGGTTCAACAGTCAGGTTCTGACATCTGACTGTTTGATTACTCTCAAATGGATCTTTAGTTAGTAACGAATCATTGTGACCTCCTTTTTAGTTAATACTGTCATTCTTGTGGGAATTGAACCCACGACCTCCTTAATGACTTACGCTTTGGGGTGCTCTACCTGACTGAGCTAAAGAACGAAGGGAGAACGCCCCTTGGAAGTTCCGTGACTTCCATTCACCCTGTTAATTCAGATCAAGGGGTATTCTGAGGACTAGGGAGGACTCGAACCACCGACCTTCTGCCATGAACTCGACTGAGGTGCGACCTCTCCGAGCACTCTTGACTAGATGCTCTGCCAACTGAGCTACAGTTCCATCATTTTAAATCTTCTCACGAAGATCTTTTAATGTCCATCGAATGTCTCTTTTCCATTTGTCAAGGATCATATCAATAAGGCAAACTGTTAAATATACTGCACCTGCAATTGCAAGGAGTAAAACAGTTAGAATGAGTATAAACCCAAGTATTTTAATTGTAAGTAGCATAGGAAGTGGTTTGATTGTGCAAAAATAGTAAAATTTCATTCATTGGCAATACAGTATTACGATAATAAAAAAAAACAATGACACTATGAGCTTAGATTACTTCAACTTGTCTGAGGTTTAATTCTGTAATCGTAATGTCTCCATTTCCAATTAGGGCCACTTACAGTGTAGGAGAACCATTCTGTTGTTCGCTTAGACCTGAACTGAATGTTAGATCTCCTACCATCCAGTCCATTCCAAGCATCTCTTATTACTTTGCGCTCACTTCTGGGAGTCATGGTTTATCAGATTTTACACGATAATGAAAGTCCCTCCAGTCCCATATTGGAGATTCATTTTTAATGAAGTTCTTCCAAAGAGACTTACGAGCATCAGCAGTCTTCAATTGATATTGAATGTTGCACTTTGCACCGGAAAGGCCATTCCATGCAGCTTCCACTTTCTCTTGTGGAGTCATAGTTTTAGGATCAACACGATAATCATAAGATAGCCAATTCCATTCTGGTGCATACTTAGTGTAGTTTTCCCAAACCTTTGTACTGATTATAAGGTACTGAATATTACACTCTGGTCCCCACTTACCATTCCATGCTGACATTACAGCAATCATTTCTTTTGTTGTCTTCATTACATTTCAGGGTTTATACGTAAATCCATATCATGCCATTGCCAAATTGGTACTTCAACTAGTCCACCGATAGTCCACCATTTAGCATCTGGGCCATCTTTCTTAGACCTGTGTTGAATATTACTTTTCATACCTAACTTACAATTCCACTCACCTTCAACTTTGTTTCTCTTCATCAGATCAACAACTTTAAGCCAAGTAGGATTATTGTCAAAGTATCTGCGGATAACTTCATCAGCTATTGATTGAGGGATGTCCATCTTATTGATTGGTTCATCAGAATGGAACATGATCATATTAAATGAATTTATGGTTTACAATTTGACTAGTACTTGGTTCCCGGATCTCAATTGATTCTGTGTAACCTTCACCATTTTCTTCTGGAGCAAGACCACAACCGGAACTAACCTCATGTACCAATGCACTTAAAGCCTTTTCCAAGACTTCTTTAATGGCTTCTTTATTGGCGATCTCATCACTAAAGGTTAGGGTGACATCAAATACAATTCTTTTAACTGGTTTCATTGGATTTATATTTATCGTAAAACTTCTTTCTGAGTGAATTAACTAACTTTAAAGTCATTTGATCGTAGTAATCATTAATAACATTAATACGTTTTCCAGTTACAATGATGTTCTTTTCTTCAAGGTCCTCTGTAAAGTTTTGTTCAAACTCCTCGGCTTTCATACTAAGATTATAATCATCGTCACTATACCCTAGTATACAATCAAGTACATAACCAAAACTTTTTTCAGCTATTTCTTTTGCAATCTTTTTAGTAAACTGTTGCTTCATTGTGTGTGTGTGTGTTTTATACGTTGTTAATACCTTGTAACGATAGATTATGATAACTTGACAAGTAATTCTCTTGCCGGCTTTCCGTACTTCTCTTCCACAATATCCATCATGGATTGCTTTTGATCCTCATAGTCTCCAAACTCCTTATGGAGGAAACTGTCGAACTTAGCCCAATCCATGCATATCAACCTCATAACAGCTGATAACATTTTATCATGGAACTCATCAAAGTTCTTGTGAAATAACGATTGAAATAGATCCTTAACCGTCTTTCTGTTTTCTGCTGTATTTACCATTCTATTAAGTCCCTGTTTTTCATGTTTTTCGTAATAATTAAAATGTTATCCAAATCATCAATTGTAGCATTACAGAACCCATACAAACTATTTAAAGTTTCAATCACAGGGTGATCTTTCTCCAAATACTGTAGTCGTTCAGTGCATAAAGATGCCCAGTAATTATATGCTTTATCAAGTCTGAAAAACACATTATTACATTTACTTCCCTTATAAATGAGTAGATTAGTAAACCTACCTTCAATTGCTAACGTAAGGGTACCACGTTTAAGGATATGATCCTTTCTTTCAGCAGTAGTCATTTGTTTTAACATGCGTAGGTTAATGGGATTAATTTATTTTGTGGGTACCATGGGCTTGAGTAATTTCTAGGTTTCCAATTCAAAGGTACCAATTGACTTGTAAGTTCAATTTGACATTCTTCTGGAGACCCATTAATATCATGTACAATTGCAGATCTACCACCATGGGCAAACCCAATGATTTTAACTCTTTTAGGATATTTTTGATGAGGATGTAAGATTGCACCATCACCAATCTTTAGGTTGTAATCATCTTTCATATTTTCAATTATTTAGGAGAGGGTACAGGGTTCGAACCTGCGACAGAAGGCCAGGAGTTACCTGTGCCTTTGCTACTACCTGATCTGAGCTTCACCCTCTCTTTTCTTTCTGTCCGGTTCAGACCCCGGAATACCTTTTATCCCCTGCATAATCTGGTAATGCTGCCAGTTCTAATCGGTACCTGATTGTTAGACACGCTCTCTGAAAAGCAATAGATTGAAGTTGCAGTAGAATATACGTTGAGGAAGCTATCCTTTTGTGGACTCAGTTTTACAATTATCTCCCCATCTACTGTTTAACTCTCAACAGAAATACAAACTTTAATCTAACTCTTTGAGCATTGCCCGGATCTCATCAGCAGATTTTGCGCTGAGAGCTTCGTTTTCCTTCTGACCAAGAAGCTCCAAAAGATGTTTCTTCTGTGCTATCTTAGCTGCTGCGGTTGCTTTTGCTTCCTTCTCTTCCAACTTGATCTCAATAACACGTTTTACGATGTTAAACCTGAGTTCAATAGTCTCATTGGCACTGGATTTGGCTTTGATGAAACTTTCCTCACCGGATTCTGCAACCTGCTTCTTAAGCTGTTTAGCTAATGAGTCCAGTTGTTCCAATGGTAAAGCCCAAAGGTCTTCAGTGTTTAAAACACCAATAGATGTTTGGAACCGTAATTTTTGTCTTGATGCTTTTTCAAACATAACTTTATAAAATTGAAAGGTTTAGAAATTGATTTTAATTACTCTGGTGAATGATCCTTCAACCCGGCATACTACAGATGATTTACTCGTTGATGAGAAACCAAGGCCACTTAGCTGAACATCAGAAGGTGCAACTACCATCTTACTCCCCAATGCTTCAAATACTCGTTTCTGGGCCATCAATTCATTGTTCAGGAATTCATTATAGAATCCACGAGGTTGATCTGGGTTCTTGCATTCATCCATTAAGAAGAAGAAATGCTTGTTGCCGGCTTCCTGACCGTCCCAATGATTTGGAGAATGCATTAGTATAGTGACATTATGGAACTGGTTAGTACTAATTCCCCAAACTTCTCTTGATGAGGTTTTTGAATTCGAGACAGTCTTCATGGTTACTCCGGATTGTTTTGAGTAAGTGAACTCACATATTGTGACATTCTCTCTATGAGCAACTGATTTTTTGTGTTCAAAATTAAACACTTCGCCCATGCACTCAACTTCAACAACGAACCCATTATCAATGTGTTCATGTTTATTATAGTTGTTAATGATCACCTTGTAAGTACCTTCAAGTATAAGGTTCTTATTTGTCCAGATAATATTCTCAACTGCTTTTCTTGAACACTCACCTCCGGCATTCATATCTACATCTAACTTACCACTAGTATAAGAAGTTTTACTTCCATAGTAAATCTCATTTCCACCTGGTTCAATTACATGTATGTCAAGATCATCAAGGTTGAACCAAGATAATGATGTCCTTAGTACACCAACGACATTACCTCCGGCAGCTACAATCCGTTCCTTAATTGAGTCAGTAACATTGTTATTATAACTCCACGAGAAACCATTATTCCATTTAAACAGTGGGGCAGAACCTGCTACCATTGGTGCAATAACAGACATGAGGTTATTGGATAGTCTGTCTTCCATAAGAACCTCAATCTTTGTAGCTGAAGGAAGAATCTTTGTGATAAAATTCTCAACACTAACTTCCTCAACTTTACTGAGTTTCTTTGGATTTATTAAGGCTTCTTCACCTAATTGTTCGAAAACATTCAGCGTTTTCTTTGAGTCACGGTTAAGATAAAGAACATTGTTGGCTGTGATATCATCTTTGACAGCAAACCTTCTTCCCAGAGAGTCCATCAACCCGAGTTCCTCAATCTTTGCCTGAGCTTGAGCAATCATGGTTTTAGTAACGATTGCTGTAGGTCTCTTGTAATTTGTTGGGGCCATGATACTTTCAAATGCTCTTACAGCAAAATCAAGTTCTTTACCCTCAGAGATATTGACAAGCAAAGTCCCTATTGCAGAGTTCCTGATCCTTGATCCACCTTCTCCCAGAGTGATTGAAGTAGTCCAACAGAAGTTGTCCTTTTCATCAGCAGGAACAACATCGTACACTTTCTTCAGATCACGGAACTTGGTTACAATTCCCATTGACTCTTCACCTCTGTAAAGAGAATTCTGTTGAATAAGCTCAAGAACAGTTTCAACAGCATCCAAAGTGATCTCATCCAATGCACGTTTAAGTACATTCTTTGAGTCACGGTACTTACCCATTGCAGCTTCTTCAGAAACATTTCCTCTTGAAACAAATTTAGCCGGTAATACCAGGTGCAAATGTTCCCATCTGGTAGTTGTACCGTCAGGATTTAACCCATGGTTGAAATCAGTGCCGAGTTTTGGAAATGTTTGTACAAACACATCTCTAACCGGGGCCGAAAGCACCAAGGCACCTAACTGTTTAACTGCATCAGTGAATGGACTGTCAATATCGAAATCCCACATTGACTTGAGTTTGTTGTTCTCAATGACAACAATATTACCATAAGGTCTCAAGAACTGTTTACAACTATTGCAGTTGTGATCTTGACGTTCTTCATCCGAAAATGAATTCAGATATGTGTCCCAGATTATATCTTTATCTACATCTGTAAGAAACAGAACATTGTGGTTCTGTATTATTTGCTGGAAATGTTCCTGCAACTTCTGTTTGAATTGTTTAAATTCCATTGTTTAGGATAAGTTATGTGTGTGTTAATTTATTTCTTCTTTTCTTTTTTACGTGCTTTAGCCCTTCTTTCTGCACGAGTTTCTGGCATAAAGCCGGGCATTTCACAGATTGGCATTATAGTATTACGTAGAACTAATGACTCGTTTTGCTGTATCTCTTTCATAATATCTGAATTTCGAATGTCGTCAAGAACAAGGACAAGTCTTTCTGCAAGTTCTTCTTTTGCAAAACAGGTATGACCTGTATCACCATGGCCGATAATTGCTACTTTTCTCATGGTTTAGGGTCTGGTAGATTTATTCCGAACTCATTCTTATTTTCGCGAGTTGCGCAATACCACATGTTTTCAGTAAGAATTCCATTTATTCCCATGCCTCTGAATTCTTCAGTAACATCTTTAACAGAGTCCGTGATAACACGGATAGTTGGATATGTCCCTGAATAAATGGTTGGTGCAGGATTTAATGCTTGCATCTCAAATATTGTCGGAACATCTCCAAGAAAATTATCATCAACAACAGCAATAAGAATCATCTTATTGCCGGTGACCTTTTGTCCTAATAGTTTGAAATATTTATCCTTGCTCATATCTTCTGTTGTAATGTTTTATTTCTTTGTAAATGAATTGTGGTGTGTCTCTTAGTATGGCCCAACAATCTTTTTGAGTGAAAGTCTTTCCTTTGCTACAGATATCCTTTGCTTCTTCTTCGGACACAACAAAACCCATAGGTTCATATCCAATAACAGAAGATTCAGTTCCGTCCTTATAGTTAATCCAGAACCTTTCAATTAGAAAGACTGATCTGGGTTCCTTTTTAGTCATTAGAGTTTTTGAAAGTTGACCTCTAGTACCATAGTTAAATGGGAACATAGCCATTTTAGCTTGTTGCCATGTCCACCCATTCTTCTCCATAAGTTCAGCATATAGATCAACAACATCATGGGTAGCATTTGCTTCAGCAGTAAATAGTTTCTTAAATGGATTAGCGATTTCTGCAATTTCCAACATCAATGCTTCGTATTCTACAATGTTCTTAACAATGCGGTTTACAGGTACAGTAGTTGTTTTACCCATATCTATACCAACTTCAACATCTGTTACGAGACAAGGGAATTTTAAGTTTTCCATGAAATATTATTTAATTCGTTTAGTTAAACTTTAACTCTGTACTCAAAGACTTTCCAAAAGAAAGTTGGTCGTTTACACAGAAACCATTCTTCCTGTTTCTCTCCGGGTCGATGATGTTGACGCATTTCAATATTAGAGTTCTCATCAGTCAATCCATTCCATTTTGATTCAATTTCTGCATGGTAGATCCTGTTATCCCTGATTTTGCGTTTTATAGCATTGCCTTTGGATATCTGGATTTCTAAATTAGAAGTCTCAGCAATTACACTTCCACCACCGGTAATATCTACGGTAACATTATTATCATGTATTTGCATGATATATCCTGTAATATCTGATTCTACAAACTTAACAGGATCTACAAGATGTACTCTAACTCCGTTTTTATCTTTCATGGACATTAATTGAGGTTGCAAATGTAGAACTTTTATACACTTCTAAAAGACTTTAGAGGATATTTTATTTCCACCATAGAAATTGATCCACCGTGGTATCTTAATTTGAAAGTTTTTTCAGTGATATCAGCAGTAAAGTCTGTGCCTTTTACTAACTCAAAAACGAGATCTAATTTAGCTACAAATGCCTCAGCACAATAGTCATTAAAGAACTCATAGAAAGACAGAGTTATCCTGCCCATATTCTTTGGATGGTTGGTAATAAGAACAGTCGATCCATGTCGAGAGATACTCATGTATGGTCGCATCATACCTACCAATCGTACTGGTGCTTCAGCAATTTCATTCATTTTAATAAGTTTTTTAGAAACTGTTTAAATTTAATAAAATAATGAATTAAAATATTGACTATCAGTTGTTTGTTTGAATAAAAATGTGTATCTTTATGGTTATCAGACACATAATATACACATGAAAAGATACCCAACCAACCTAACCGATAGCCAATGGTGCTTATTAGATGGCATTTTACAAGACGATCGAAAGAGAAAGCATCCTCTACGTGATGTACTTGATGCCCTCTTCTATTTGCTTAAAACAGGCTGCCAGTGGCGTATGCTACCTCATTGTTTTCCAAAGTGGGAGCTAGTTTATTACTACTTCTCGAAATGGAAAAA
>QGNH01001558.1_pt1 | contig 16832 bp, 15 predicted proteins | sample 1735481 | NCBI WGS metagenome assembly QGNH01 (sample SAMN09239004, study PRJNA386568) | Viral metagenome, whole genome shotgun sequencing project.
ATTGAATGTGTGTCAGCCAAATCTCCTAGAATTTCTAAGCGATCAACCTTAAGTTCTTGGGCCTTAAATAGAACAAAGTTTAAAAGAGTCTCTGACTCTTTAAGGTTGTTTGGCTTGACGTGCGGATCTCCTACACGAAGAATTCTCATTCAAACTTCTCGCAATCACATTCCGTAGTGTATTTACCACAAAGAAGGCAATCTGGCTCGCACACGCAGGTATATTCCTTACAAGCTCCGCACTTGCAGTCTTTGCCAATCCACATAAGATAGATTCTGCCCATATCCAAGATATGACAGCCACAGAAAGCCTTTTCATAGCTCCAATAGCTATCTCCTACCCATCCAATGGAAAATCGGCCTAGTCTCATGCAAAACTCGCTAGTTTGGTTCCGTAACTCCCTGTTTCTTGTTGAAGGGTTTCAATAAATTCAACATAGGTGAGATCAACGAGCATAAATTTTTCTGATAGCTTATCGCAAGTCAAAGGCTTTGATGCCCAAGGATGGGTATGGAGGACTTCCTCACGAATGTAGGCGATATCCCCAATATGAACATGGAAGGCACCATACGGAAGAGTGATGTGGGCATCCATCAAAACTTTGAGTCCTTTAAGGCCATCACGTTGTCCAGGGGTAGCAATACCGCCTGAAACTTTGGCTTTGAGTCCTTCTTTAATATATTGTTCTAGAACTAATCGATTATTTAGTGAAAACATTATTCTTCCCTCGCATTCTTACACTTCTTACAAAAGTACTCTGAATAGACCTCACCATCACGAACGCCATGACAGCCGTATTCGGAAGGTTGGCCACAGGGACAGTTCCCGTCATAGACGTTTATGGCCTCTCCAACCTTACGCGCAACGTGTTCAGGAGAAGTGAATTCTTTGATGTTTGCTACGATAGGTTCTTGCATATTAACTCCTAGACATCCAAGCCAAGCAAATCATGAGCGCAATAAACATGGCTGCTTCAGAAATATTCTTAATATCTTCGTGATTCATTATTTCTCCAATTTATAAATTAATTCTAAAGCTTTTTCGCAACTATTCCTAGCCAAATAGTGGTCCCTTTACGCCATATACGCTGCCAAAACCGGGGGTAAGTCACATATAGATATAATACCTTATCCACGAATAAAGTCAAACTAAATTTCGATGCCCTTAAGCCTGAGAACTTTTTGATTGATTAGGGGCAATTTTCGTGCCAACCTAGCCATATTTGAGATCTGTTGTTTTCGACCCAAGATCTCTTCGGCGTTCTCAGAAGTATCGGCTGTAAAGTCGTAAACACCAAACCCGTCCTCTCCATCATTGGAATCAGCAGAAACCAAAGAGGCGGCTGATAGGAGGTAAGATAGTTCGGTTACGGTCGTTTGTTTAGGGGCAGTCTTACCTTCAGCCAGATCAGCTGTAAAACTATCATTAACGGCCTGGGTTAGCTCTGAGATGTCTGTAATGCCCTGGCGACCACGAATGCTATTGGCCCTATATAGGACTCGGCGGTCACCAGGATAGAAGTGCATAGGGGTTTCACTATACATATCAATAAGTCCGCCCGTAATCCTCCCAATGCAGACCCCCACAAAGTTGGGCTTGAACTCGCCAGTATATTTATCACATCCTTGAGATAAACCAATGGCTGCCATCTGGATCATATCTGTGAACGATATCTGTCCTTTAGGAACCTTCCGGAAGAAGATTTTCGCGCGATTGATAGCTAAGGGCAGATTAGCCCTAATAAGAATTGTTCTAGCTAGTTCTATTCGTTTATATAATATCTCTAATTTTTTTGGCCAAAGCCCAATATAGTTATCTTTACAGAATTTAATAAAGTGGAAATTAACAGCAAATGGGGTAAGAGCGTCAGGATCTCTGGCTTTTAGGGCCGGAGTTATCTTCGTACTGAACGTCTCAGAAGTTTCTCTAAAATAAGGTCTTGCTGATAATATATTGTTGTTAACTACACGAATTAATTGAATAAATTTCTTATACATTTCCTTATGAATTCGATAACTTAGAAGAGTCTCATGGAATAAGCGTTCTGCGGAGACCAACTCTTCGAAGCGTTGTCTCTGGGATTGTCCCTTGTCCTCAAGGGTGTTTTGTTCAATCCCCTTAGCCACTTCTTGGGCAAAGATGGTAAAAGTGGGATCGTGCGAATTTTGGAACTTTTTGGGGGATTTAGACATAAGACCTCGGAACTCTCGGTTCTCACAGGTCTTATATCATTAAATGCGATGACCCTATTCTATGATCTTTAAGGCTGCCAAACAAATCGCTAGTGGTGCTGAAGTTTAACGTCTATTTTGTCTAAAATAACCTGAGTTTTTTATCCATATTTACACAATATCTCATCTATAAATAAGAGTCAAGATTTAAGTTTAATAAATTTTATTTCGGTATCAGATTCCCGGTAACATTCGAGTCTAGCCTCTAAATGTCTTTCCATGGCATGGTTCTTGATGTCAAAATCGTAAATAACGGAATTGGTCTTCTCAATACACTTAGATGCCCATGGATTAGAATGACCAAATCTAACGGATCTGCCTACCGCAGCTTGCTTCGTCTTGATTTCACTAGCTCCTCCAACCCAGTTTACAGTCGAATGCGTCGGAAATATATTAACCCCGACATGGCAACAACTAGTAGTAATCAACACTTTCACTTCGTTTTTATTAAAACTTTCAATACTTTCGGAGACATCTACCTTCTCTAGTTTAAGCTCTTCTAGGCGTCCAGCTCTCTTCTCTGAATGGGCCAAGGCATAGGGTACTTTAAGAAGAGGAGCCAACATCGATAGTTGACTAAGTTCCTCACATAGAACCAAAGTTTGCTTACCTTGAGCTAGGGCCATACCATTAGCTAACCTGGCTATGAACTGAGCTATATTGCGATTCTTCAAAAAATGTTCACGCTTCAAAGCCAAGGCATCCGAAGAATCAAACGATGGATTGGACGATTCCATAGATATAATACGAAACTCGTGGGGGCAGATAAAACCTTTTTGAACAGCTTCAGAGGTAGTTAGTTCACATACTGTTTTGCTAATGATGCTTTGCAAAAGTGGAATCGATCCGTCATTTCTAGTCTGTGTTGCTGAAAGGAAAAACCGGTAGGGGATATTGGCTAAAACACCATGGCAAATGGTCTCTAAGGATTCAGCGGCAAAAGTATGGCTTTCATCCACAATGAGGGCGTCCAGATTAGAGAAGAATTCGTATTCAAGACTATCGGGTTTTATATTGGCTAGAGAGTCTCCAATAGCTATTACAAACGTTTTGTCTTCGAATTTCTTCTTACCATCTCCAAAAGCTCCAACATATTTTTTACCAAAATGATATTCAAATTTTTCAATTAGTTCGTTGAAGATTCCCTTACCAGGAGCTACAATACAGGTTTTTAGCCCCATTTGTTGGCAAAGCTTTAATATGATTGCACTTTTACCGCTACCAGTAGTAAGAGAGATGTTTCCATGTTTCTCCTCTAGGAGTTTAGTCCAGGACTCTTCTTGATACGGATATAGTGTAAAAGGAAGCGGATTCTTCCAGGGAATGGGTTTTGTTTTGGGATATTGGATCCAATTTTCTAATTGGGAGTAAAAACCAGTCAAGTAGGGAATAGAGCCTGGTCGAACATAAAACTTTCCGTCTCCATCGTCGAAAATTAGAGTTTTCTTTAGTTCCTTCTGAAGTCCCTCTAAATGAGACCGCCAAGTATCTGGATTACGACTTTTCCAGAAATGATTGTTGTAATGACGCTTAATTAGATGAGAAACGGAAGTATTCGTATAGGTAAGAGCCTTCTTCAATGAAAATAATTCGTCATCTGAATAATCAGAAAGATAGGCTTTAATTGGAGAAAGAATAGTTAACTTCATTAAGGCTCTTCTCGATAACGACGATTAAGTCTGCGTTGACGCCTTTTATCGACTTTTGCTATTTTACCGCTCCTACAACACTTCCAGCTACACCAAATATCTCCGTAGCCTACAAATAGGGAATGATGCCCTACGGCAGCAAGATACCTGGGATGTTTACCACAAGCGTAGCACCTCGAATAGGAGACTATAGACAATATAATATCGTACTGTTCATCATCTGGGGGAAACCATTCTGAGAGACGGACGGGGTAGATGCTCATAACTTAGCCCATTCCGGAGGTTTCGCATTAGTCCATTTTGGACTACGCTTGTCATTGGCCCACTTCTTGTTTAATTGTAGTCTATACGCCTCGTGAACGTCTTTAATATTCTTAAATTCTGTGCAATTAGCAAAAGGAGTTAAATCCGACTTGGGAAACTTAAAAACGCCATCCCGAAATTCTAAAATATAGTCTAAGGTCTTATGTCTCTTATTAAACCTATCATAGTAAACTTGACACAGAGCCTGATAGTGTTCAAATAGCCACCAATAGTTGGTGTTGTTCTGTCTAGTCCAAATAGAAACTGGGTGATTGGGATGAGTAGTTTTATAGGGAGCCTTGCCTCCGCTTAGATTAATGGCTGTTGACATTAACTGTGCGGACTCTAAGATCATTTTTATAGCGCGTTTATCGTCTAGGGCAAATGCAGAATCATGTGGATCTGAATAGGTGGCGAAGATGTTCATTTATGATCTCCTTAAGGGCTATATTATTAAATGCCATCTATTCGTAAATCTTAACCATAAATTAACCATTCAGCGTAGTACGTATCTGCAGATTCAGCGTAGTACGTATCTGCAGATTCAACAAATTGCTTTGCCCAAACAGATCGATATTTGTCTCCAGAAACTGCATCTTTTGCTTCATAGTCAGCATCCTTGATGGCGCACCCAACATTGAAGCTAAGAGTTTTTTGAGGATATTCCCAACGAGTTTTAGCGTTTTCTTTGACGTAATTAACCACAAAATTAGATGTCCATACATCGTCCTCTTCGGTGCGATTATCCAAAATCTCCCAGTATTCGCGAGCAAATCGTTCAAGCCGTTCTTCTGTAGTTTCTTCTTTAGCTTCTTTAAGCATATTTATCTCCTATTAACGATGTTACGGTAGAATTGGTAAGATGTCAAGAAACGTTTTATGCTGTGAAATATCTCTTTACATTCAACAATATATGATATAATATTCTTATATGGGCATAAAACACAGTCTAGAAACAGTAAAGCGCATGCTGAATGAATCTGGATATGCTTTATTGTCTTCAGAATACTCAGGAATCCATAATAAAATTATAGTGTTATGCTCAAATCGCCATGAATGGGCTACAACTCTTAGCGATATTTATCACGGCGGCCAAAAATGCCCTAGGTGTCAAGGGATTAGGAGATTTACTACCGCAGAAGTTATTGGAATATTTTATGAAAATGGATATACGGCACATTTATTAGAATATAAAAACGCTAGAGAAAAAATACAAACTACGTGTCCAAAAGGGCATAGTTGGTCTGTTGCGTATTTTAAATTTTTGTCTGGAAAACGATGTTCCAAATGTTCCAGACGTAGGAAATTTACGTTTGAGGAAGTTAAAAAGAGGGTAGAAAATGATGGCTATAAATTAATATCTAGTGAATATGTCGAAGCAAATTCAAAATTAGCGGTTTTATGTCCCAAAGGACACACGGTGTCTATTACTTTTTGGGAATTCAGGAAAAGGGAGTGTTCTTGTCCAGAATGTCACCCTCAATCAATTCCGGAACTAAGGCTTTTTGAAGAAATTAAGAAAGTGTACCCTACAGCAAAACCTTTGCGAAAAAGAAAAATTGCAATAAAGGATAAACCCTATATTCATGGTTTCGATATTGATATTTATGTCCCTGAACTAAATAGGGGCATAGAATTTGATGGCGAGAGATGGCATTCATTTGAAATAATGAGAAAAAGTAAAAATAAGAAAAAATGGTCCGATGACGACATCCATAACTACCATCAAATAAAAGACGATTATTTTCATTCTATCGGAATAAATATTTTACACATAAAAGAACAAGAATGGAAAATGGATAGTATTAAGTGTATTGCTAAATGTCTCGATTTTTTGAAGTCGGGATAGGACGTGTGATATAGTGAATAAAACAAGGAGATCCTAAATGGCTTATCGTAAGGCTAAAACTGCCCCAAAACAATATCTTTCGGATAAAAGAAAAATTAAGGCGCTAGTACTCGAAACTATGGAAGATATATCAAATCTTGTCGGAGCTACTTTAGGGCCAGGAGGAAAACTGATAGCTATGGAAAGCGATAATAACGATATCTCAGATCGTATTACAAAGGACGGTATTTCCGTATTCCTTAGCATGGCCCATCAAGATAGCTATAAGCACACCCTAATTGAAATCGCTAGGGCTTGCTCACTTAAAACCGCCAACCTTGCGGGCGATGGTACGACGACTACCGCTGTCTTAGCCAATGAATTGATTAAGAATATTTTTAGCTTCTGCGATAACAATCCAAAGGAAAGTCCACAAAAGACCATTCGTAGGATCAGGAATGTCATGGAGGAAATCCTTCTTCCCTACATCGAGAGTAGGAGTGTTAAGGTTACTGAAGAATCTACAAATCTCCTTCTTAACGTGGCTACTATCTCAGCAAATGGAGAGAAGGCTCTAGCAAAGGCGGTTCTCGATTGTTTTGAAGCTGTGGGCTATGGAGAGGCCTCCCACGTAACTATCCGAGAAGCTTCTGGTAAGAGTGGTTATAGTGTCGAGCGTATCGATGGCTATCCTTTCCCAATTGGTCTTGAAGAATCTAATGGAAAATATTTCCAGAGCTTCATCAATGATCAAGCCAATCAGAGATGTTATCTTGAAAACCCTAAGTTCATCCTATTTGATGGCGTCCTACAGGATTTATTGTCCTTGTCCCCTCTACTAAATGCCATTGAAGAGAAGGTTCAACAGGATCCTAGCATGGCTAAAGAACTTAAGAGTATTGTGCTAGTTGCCAATGGATTTTCTGAAACCGTTATTAGCACCCTAAGTTACAATTTCGAGCAAAGCGGAACCCTCCGGGTATTGCCAGTAAAGGCTCCGATGGCACAGTTCATGAACGCACAGACTCATTGGTTATGTGATCTAGCCGCTTTTACGGGCGCTAAGGTATTCGGCCTAAGGAATCAAATTACTGAGGCGACAATCCAAGATCTTGGTGGCGGGATGGAAAGTTTTGAGTCTACTCGTTTCAGAAGCACTCTTTCAGGTAGTCCAGATCCAGTAAATATTGAATTCCGTGCCGAAGAGCTTAAAAAGCAACTTAAGAGGGCGGAATCAAAAGCAGAGACTGGTTGGCTCGACGAACGTATCGCTAAGATCACTTCCGGTATTGCTAAGCTTACCATTATTGGTTCAAACCCCGCAGACATCAAGGAAAGAGCCGATCGCGCGGAAGATGCCGTCTGTAGTATCAGAAGTAGCATCACGCATGGAGTGTTAGCTGGAGGCGGTAGAATCATTTTGGATATGGCCCTTAAAATTGAGGAAGAGCTAGAAAAAGGGGATCCAGCCAAAGAAGTATTGGTGCCATCGTTGATCAGCGTCTTTAATCGCCTACTTGAGAATGCTGGATATAATGAAGAAGATGCTAGGGCGGTTTTGAATAGGTTAGTTGAGAATTCTCACGAAGTGTATGACATTGAAAACCAAGTATTCGGAAATCCCGAAGAGTTGGGAATTTTTGACGCCTGTAAGGCTGTAAGTGAAGCATTAAGAAATAGTGTGGAAATTGCTGGCGTATTAGGAACTCTTGGTGGAATCGTAGTTCATCCACGAGATGGAGAATTTGAGCGTAAAGAAGCTTCATTGGATGAAGAATGGCGTAAAGTAAGTCAGAATCCAGATGGGTTTCAGAATCCGGTCCTAAACAGGAAGTAGTATGGATTTCAAATCCTTAACAGACGATCAAAAAAGAGAGATGGCGGAACTTATGTTCACGCCACTCGAACGTGCGGACGACATTAAGGATTGGGCACGTTCTTTTTTGGATCTAGAGCTACCTCTCGAAATTACCGATCCAGGTTCTACAAGTTCTCCCTTGGACGCTATTTGGCAGATCTATAAGGCCGGGAAAAATAATTCAGGCGACATCACCCCAAATTTCATTCTTATGTCGTGCCGCGAAGGCATGAAGACTGTCAGCGTTGCTATTCTAGAGCTTTTGATCATGCTTCATTTTTCTAGAACTGTTGCCCATGCAGCTGCTACCGAAGAACAGTCATCGGTTGCTATCGGATATATCAATGATTTCGTTACAAGTATTTCCCCACTTCTAGAAATTAGTGGATGGGAAAATATGACTCAAAACAAAAGAACCATTAAGTACAGAACACCTAATGGTCAGACCCCATTCATTAAGATTCTAATCTGCACCCCTAAGGGAATGAATTCCCTACATGCTAATTTTCTGTTCTTGGACGAATTGGATTTAGCTGATCCGAAGGCTATTAAGCAGGGGAAAAATATTACCGGATTTAGCCGTGGATTTCATGGTATCCGAGTATATCTTTCAACACGTAAATACGCCTTCGGAAACATGCAAGATGCCATAGATAGAGCCGAAGAAACCAATTCTACGATTCTTTCCTGGAATATTTTTGATGTTACGGAAGCGTGTCCACCTTCACGACATAAACCAGAGTTGCCAAAACAGGACATGTTCGTTGCTAGGAATCTTCCTTTAATTAAGTTGACCGGAGATCAATTCAATGCACTTCCAGATATTGAAAAGCCTAAGTACGATCTAATCACCAATGCTCATGGTGGCTGTGTCGGATGTAAGCTTTTACCTGTATGTAAAACTAGGCTTTCTCAAAAACCACAAACAGCTACTGGTGGATTCTATAAGCCTATCTCTTCTGTAATTCAAAAGTTCGTTGATAATGATGTTGAAATCGCAGAAGCAGAGCTTTTATGTTGGAAACCTGGATCTGAAGGTCTAGTATATCCACGTTATTCTGACAAAGTCGATACGGGAAATGTCATTTCCATTAAAAAAGCCTATGAAACAATCATAGGTACTACGGCGCCACCAAACATTACGGTCCAGTCCTTATATGCCATGCTAGTGTCCCTGGATATTCCAATATTCTGCGGCGTAGACTGGGGTGATACCCATGATGCCGTGATTCTAGCTATGGCTAGGATTCCAAATGGGGAAGTTTGGATCATAGATTGCTTTGCCAGCCCTAAATTGGAGATTCAGGATTTAGTGCCTGTAGCCATTAATTTTAGGGACAGACTTAAGCCTAGAAAGTGGTATTGCGATACTAATATGCCGGCTTATATTAGAGCATTCGTTAGGAACGGAATGGCTTGCCCAAAATTTACCAAAGATGTCATGGGCGGTATCAGCTCGGTTAGAAGTAAAATTATGACCGCTACCGGGCAAAGACTTCTCAAGGTCCTAGAAACTGAGACCACTAAAAAAGTAAGAAGTGCCATAATGAAGCATAGGTTCATTTTGGATGGGCAGGGACAAGTAACAGAAAAACCAGACGATGATCCAGGCATTGCCGACATATGCGACTCCTTAAGGTACTTAGGCCAAAATATGTTCCCCTTAAGTGGACCTCAAAGACCCAACATTTCCATGGTAGATCCTAGTATCGCTAATATTCCAGAAGAGCAAAAGCATACCCAGGAACAACATGAAATGATGAAAAAAGAACTCCAAAAGGTTATTGGAGGACCTGTAGCGACGGGCGGGACGGGGAAAAGGGGCGGCTTTCATTGGTCAATGTGATTAAAACCAATCTTATCCTATAGGGAGCCCTTTCCATGAAAACAAATTTGCAATTTTTCTTGAATTCTTACGGGGACTTACTCCCAACGACTGCCCCCAGTCTAAATAATTTCAAGTGGCTACGCGAAATAAACGGTATTCCCTTCAATACAGAAAATAGTCAACAAATTCAAGTACCTATTTCAGGAACTACCTCTAATCTACTCCCCCTTTCATTTCTAGAGCTAGAAGCCACAACTATTGGGAGTACTGCTAGTTCGACTGCCCTAACTATTACAGGGGCTACTACGGGCATCGTACCGGGCCTCCTTATCGTTGGTGCTGGTATCCCAGCCGATACGACCGTTGAAAGCATTACGGGGACCGCTGTAGTCATGTCTAACGCAGCTACGGCCACCGCTAGTGGTGTGAGCTTAACTTTCTATCTACCGGCCTCTTTTATCTATATGGAGTCGGATCAACAGGTTTCCGTGATATATAACGGTGGTACGCCAATGATTATGAATCCTTTCCAGATCAATGGTCTTACTCAACCAGCAGTATTTTTCATGGCTGGAGCGGCAACCTCCCTAACGGTGACAAATTTAAGTGCTAGCATTGCCAATGTCTTCTTTGCTTCGATGGGCTAATAGATGAACGATGATCAAATCTCTAAACTAAGTAGCATCCCCGCCATTATGAGCGCTATCTCTAGTGGTGCCGCTGCGCCAACTCCCAAAAAAGAGATGTCCTTAACTCTATCTGAGCCATCCAATTTGAGTCCCATGGACGAACTTAAGAAAAGCAGACCCGATCTATTCCCACTACAAAAAGCCCTTAATGATTCTATGGGTAAAGCTACGGAACGCGCACCAGCACTTACTTTCATGGAGTCGCCAAACTATAACGATGCCTATGCGGGTGTCGTTAAAAGTAAGCGCAATGAAATTCCAGATAGTATTCTCAAGATGGTTCGCGTTCAAGATCATCTTGTTGCCGCCATTCTCAGAACTCGTGGTGGCCAACTCAGCCAATTTGGTAAAAAACGTGCCGATCGTTTCGATAAGGGCATGGAGATTAAGATCAAGCCTGAATTTCTTAAATTGCTCAATACGAAGCAATTTGAAAAAGTTACGGAACGTATTAAACGGCTAGAAACAATTCTTTTGAATTGTGGGCATACTGAAGGACTTGAATTACAAGAACGTATGACCTTGAGCCATTTTTTGGGAATTCAAGTTCAAAACGCTCTGACTTTTGGTTGGATGGGGACTGAAGTTATTTATGATCGTGAAACTGATCCCGATAAAGACGGGAATTTTCCTTTTAATAGATTTCGTCCAATTGATTCTGGAACTATCTATAAAACCGTGCGCAATGGTGAGCAAGCTGGAATAAATACCCGCATTCTTGCCGTTAAAGAACTTGAGCGTATTACTGGCGATAAGATCAAAATCGATTACGATAAGCTTCGAGAAACGCGATACGCTTGGTGCCAGCAAGTAGAGGGTATTGCAAAGCAATACTTTACCCATGAAGAACTCTTGATGTATGAATTTTCTCCTTGCACGGATGTGGAGAAAAATGGATACGCTGTACCAATTTTAGAGACGGTTATCAGTTCTGTTACAACCCATATAAGTATCGATACGTGGAAGAGACTCTATTTTCAAAATGGCAGAGCTACCCGTGGTGCCTTAGTCATTAAGTCTGATGATGTTGATAGTCCAACTCTAGAGAAGTTTAGGCAGGAGTTCCAGGCTTCTATTAATGGCGTTCAGAACTCATTTAGAACTCCCTTGATGGGAATTTCTCCAACCGAAGAAATTGACTGGCTATCATTTGCTAACGACAAAGCAGATGACAGTTTTGAATTTATATACGATCAAATCGCCAGAAATATTCTAGCCGCATTTGGTATGAGTCCAGATGAATTGCCTGGTTATGGTCATTTATCTAAGGGCTCTAACAGCCAAACGCTGAGTGAGTCAAACAACGAATTTAAGATGGAAGCGGCACGCGATTCTGGACTTGTACCTATTGTTCAGCATTTTGAGAATTTTTTCAATCAAAGACTAATACCGATTATCGATCCTATCCTCTCTAAGATTATTGTTCTTAAATTTGCGGGCCTAGATGCAGAATCCAAAGAACAAGAGGCTACGAGACTTCAGCAGGAGATGCCCACCTCATTAAGCTATGATCAGGTCCTACAGCAAGTAGATAAGGACCCAATCGGTGTGGGAATGGGCGGAGAAGTTCCGTTCAATGAAAGGATACAGCTAGTTTGGGACAAATATTTAGATATTGGTCAGATAAAAGGTAGATTTCTTAACAATCCGGCTGCTTTTGCCGATCCTATGCTCAGATTTAAGCGTGACCCTTTTGCCTTGCAAAATCTTCAACTTATGGCTCAAGTAGCCCCCAATGCTGTTGCTGCCATGTTTGCTCCTCGCCCTATGGCATTAGACTTGTTAAAGATGGAAATCGATGATATGCTTTCTGAGGATGAAGATGAGGACGGGGAATCATAGCATATGAGAGCTTCTATAAAAAAACATACTCTTGAAACTATTTATGTAATCGCAATTACTTGCGACACTATAATTGAATTCAAGACAAAAAGCCAAAGTGCATATAATGCCGCTCGTAAATTAGGAGTTTTAAATATTGTGACCGCTCATATGAGAGATGGCCGTATTAAATGGACAAAAGATAAAATTTTAGCTGAAGCTAAAAAATATAACAATCCATATGCTTTTCAATTAGGGTCTAAAAATGCCTATCAGGCGGCCATAAACATGGGGATTCTTAAAGAGGCTTGTACTCATATGACTAGATTATGTCATGAGCCATACGACAAGGAAAATTTGAAGCCCATAGTGGCAAAACATAGGGACATAGGCGCTCTTAGAAGTGAAGATCCAGATGCTTATGCCGCTATATGTAGGTTAGGCCTTCTTGAAGAACTAACTAGCAGCCTCGATAGAGAAAGGCACTATTGGTCTGATCAAGATCTCTTTGAAGAAGCAAGAAAGTATATGACGCATGGAGAATTTAAGGAAAAAAATAAGAGCGCTTACACCCTATGCGTTGAAAGAGGGATTTTAGAAGAAGTTTGCTCTCATATGTTTAAGTCTGGTACTGTGAGTTCTAGCGAATACGCTATTTTATGTGCGGTTAAGAAATTTTTTCCAGAAACTAAGCGTTATAAAACAAATAGCGTTAAAATAGAAAATAAGTCACATATTAAAGGCTTTGAGGTAGACATTCTCGTTAAAAGTTTGGGAAAAGCAATAGAATTTGATGGAACTTATTATCACTCCTTTAAGGGCTTAAAACGCTCTAGGAAACATTGGCCAAACGAAGACATCTGTAATTATCATGACCTCAAGGACACTTGGTTCGCCACTAAAGGCATTCAAATCCTCCACATCAAAGAAGAGGAATGGAAAAATGATAAGGCTACATGCATTGCTCAAATCGAACAATTTCTAGGAATTACCGGCTTTATGTCGGAATCTGAACAAAAGGCGGCATAATTTATGAAGAATCAGGATTACAAACTAAAATACGCCGATTTAAAGCTCAAATTCCATGACGCCGTAGATGTCGCATTCCGTCTAGGTTTCGAACAAGGCGCCCAACAGGCTCAGGTTCAACAGGCCCAACAGCAGCAAGCCGATGCTCAGGCCGCAGAACAAGCCGCTGCTATGGGTCAGCAAGGTCAAGATCCGAATGTTCAGCCCGGTCAGGAAATGGGCGGTCAGGAACAATCTAATGGCTCGGAATTAGACTCCCACATTAACACTCTCGAAGGCATGTTAAGCCAATCAAAGCCTGGATCTCCAGAACAAGCCGGTCTTCAAAAGTCTCTAGATGGTATTAAAGCATTTCAATCTGATTTACGTCAGAAATATGAACTCAAAAAATCCGAAGCCGCAATTAAAGCTATTGGTAAGGCGATGAAGGCTCCCTATACTCTCAGTAAAGCGGCCACCAAAAATATGTCAGAGCCAGCTAAGAAGGCCCTTAATATGCAAGAACAGATCGTTGCGGATTTGATGAAGTCAATGGAACTTGAAGAGGCTAAAGCTACCGCAAGCATCACCAAGACTTTGGATTTCGAACAGATCCTTAAGGGGTAAATTTTAGTTGACATTAAACTATTTTAATGTAACAATGGGATTACGATGAAACGCAAACAATCTTTCGAACAATTGCACGCGGAGGCACTAAAATTTCCAACAAGAATGGATTTTAGAAACAAAAGCAATAATTCATATTCTATAGCTCAAAAAAGAGGTATATTAGATAATATTTGTGCTCATATGGAGCCATCAAAAACTAAGGCCTACACTTTTTTGAAGTTAAAAACAGAGGCTCTAAAATATAATAAAAGAATTGATTTTATAAATGAAGGCCATAAATATTACGATGCCGCAATGTCTAGGGGTATTTTAGATGAAATTTGCTCCCACATGATTCCATCAAGAGTTGAGCCTTGGTCTAACCAAGAGCTTATTGATGCTGCGATGCCCCATAAATTCAGAGTTGAATTTCAAACTAAAAATAGAGGGGCGTACTTAGCTGCCTATAAAAAGGGCAAGGAATTTCTAGATAAAATATGTAGCCATATGAAGCCTTCTCGCGGCGCATCTATGGCGGAAATTGAGCTATTAGGTCTTGTTAAAGATCTCTATCCGAACTCTAAAAAGTTTAGGGATTACAAGGTAGACATTGTCGATAAGCCCTACATAAAAAGGTTCGACATCGACATCTATATTCCAGAAATAGGTGTTGGTATAGAATTCGATGGCACTTATTGGCACTCTTTTGAGGCTCTACGAGCCGGTAGAGGAAGATCGAATTGGTCCGATGACGATATCAAAAATTACCATCAAATAAAAGATACGTACTTCTTAGAATCAAAGGGGATAAGAATAATCCACATTAAAGAAGAGGATTGGAAATCTAATAAAGATTCCTGTATTAAATATGTAAGAGATTTCCTATCTAAAGCGAGTACTTAAATATGTATGGTTTAAGTAGCTCTGGTAAGGAATCTATCGAGATAGCCATCGGCAAAATGTTCGATTCTTTAGCCTATAAGCTCTTAGGTAATATCCCCAAACTTCGCAATAAATCCCCGTTCTTTGGTTCATCGCCTGCCATGAGTTTGGCTCACATCTTTATTCAAGCACTTGGTGGGAAAGAACCAAATCATCTGGAGCGCGACGTTCTTCGTAGTATTCTTAACTCTTCTTTTGGCTACATTGAAAGTCTCAAAAATAGAACTAGTTCGAATGTCGTCGAAAGTGTTGATGCTCTTGTTAAAGAAGCTAAGGTGAAAGGGGAACACGTAAGCTCCGCACAAGTTGCGGAAGTAATCTCCGCAGAAATGACCAAGGCTCGTGGCAATATGAAGCTTATAGCCGAAGCTGAGACCACTAAAACTCGTAATATGGGCCATACTATGGAAATCGCCGGAAGCGCTAAAGAACAAGGGATTGATGACCCTAGCGTATTCTTTATTATTGTTAGAGATGGACAAACCTGTAATGAATGTGTTAGACTTCATATGATGCCTGATGGAGTTACGCCTAAAATATATAAAATGTCTGAACTTTCAATGGGTTACCATAAAAGAGGGGATAATAGCCCATCTGCTTGTGGAGAACATCCGCATTGTTTTACCAGCAGAAATGCTCACATTTATACCGAACATGCTGGTTATCTCAGAATAGACAAAGTGAAAATTGGTGACAAAGTTCTAACCCATACCGGTAAATTTAAGACTGTCTTAGACACCTTAGAAAATTGGACTAAACCTTACAATGGTAAAATGATCAAGGTCTTTTTTGAAGGTACTAGAAAAAATAATGGTAAGAAACATTGGAGAAGGGGGCAAAGTTTAAGCGTTACGCCGGAGCATCAATTTTTGACTAGCCGAGGATGGGTGGAGGCTAGAAATTTAACTCAAAATGATGAACTTATGCAGCTCTTTAGTAATTGTAGCGGATGTGGATCTGAAATGCCCATAAAATGGGGAGCGGATAAGAGGAATACGTTAGAGGGAGTTTTCTGTTCTCGTAAGTGTTCAGCAAACTTTCAATGGAAAAATCCGGCCCATAAAGAAAATATTTCAAATAAATCGACTCAACAGATGACAGAATTTGCAAAAAATAATCCAGAAAGAATGGCAGAATTAATGCTGATGGCAAATGACGCTACCAGAGAATTAATTAAAAATGGTGAATTTTGGGCTCAAAAAGAAGAGAATAAGGAATTTTTAGCGATCCATAGAGCCAAATTGAATTCTTTAATGCCTAGAACTTCTAAAGAGGAAATTATTTTCATAGAAAAAATTAAAGAAGTGTATCCAACTTTAGCTTCTCAGCAATTGATGCACAAATGGGTGGTAGATGGAGTAATAGAAGATCTCAAGGTCATATTGGAATATGATGGCGGGGGTCATTACCTACCCGTTCTTTCTAAGAAAATGACCATGGAAAATTTTATGAAGAAGCAGGCTGGAAGAGACAACTACTTGTCTAAATGCGGCTACCATGTTTTGAGATATGGTCCTGGATACGATATCGGTATGGTCGTGAAAGATATTGAAAGAGTTAGCAAAAACTCTTTAGGGAAATATTTCTATAAACCCCTAAAAATTAATAAATTGGAATACGGGCAAGCTTCCATGCAAAAACTATACGATCTTACCGTGGAAGATGATGAAAGTTTTGTTGTAAACGGCATTGTTAGTCACAATTGTCGCTGTAGTTTATCACAACTTCAACCCGGATGGGGATTCAAGAACGGTTTTGTTTCTTTTATTTCTTTGGATTGGGATGAGTATAAGGTTCAGAGAGAAGGGACTTAAGTTTCCCACTCCATCGCCTTCGCCACATCCGGAAATTGCTCGGCCAAAACCTTTCTAGCAGCTAAAGCAATCTCTCGATGCTCTTTTTGGGTCGATACGTCACACCTAACTTCACAATAATGGATCCAAGAGCGTAGTGATCCACACATATAAAGAGTCGTTTGTGTATTTAGTGGTAGGAGAAATCGCGCTTGCTCTTTAGCTATTCCCTTTTCTAGGGCTTTTTCATATAATGAACTACAATACCCCGTA
>QGNH01001571.1_pt1 | contig 16826 bp, 14 predicted proteins | sample 1735481 | NCBI WGS metagenome assembly QGNH01 (sample SAMN09239004, study PRJNA386568) | Viral metagenome, whole genome shotgun sequencing project.
TGTGAAACTCCCCACTGCTTCGCGTCGTCTTTCTGCAATCACTGAAGTAGACGCCCCGGATGATCCCTCGCCCGGTATTGCCCCGGCTCTATACGCTAACCGCACGCTGCGCGCAGCTATGGACATCCAGGCAATCCGCGACAAGAACGTACTCTTGACGTTCAAGGATTATGCTGGTGAACCGACCACGATGTTTAGGGATCTCCCCATCCGCGTGGTCGATGCGTTGACGAATTCCGAGGCTCGCGTAGTTTAATAAAAAGATTCTCGAAAGGAGAACACAATGTATATTGATAACGAACTCATTTTTTCCAACGCCACGGCACTTACGGTCACTGCCAACAGCAGCGTGATCGACGTTACGGGTGCTGGTTCCGGCAACGCCCCGGCAATGACGGGTGGTATTAACGCAGGTACTGCGGGTAACATCATAGGTCAGGACATTGGTGCTGGCGATGGTGTCGCCATCCCATCGCTTAACGTTAACGTAAGCACTACGTTCACGGCAGGCGGCGCGGCCACACTTACGATAGCTCTTCAGGCTGCCCCAGGCCAAGCTAACAACACTCCTGGCACCTACACGACATTGTTTACTTCCAACGCGATTCCAGTAGCCAATCTGGTAGCGGGTGCGATGTTTAACTTTCCGATCCCACCCATTCTTTTGGCCGAAGTGGAAGCTCTTCCCCGTTTCTACCGAGTTGTTTACACGGTTGCTACAGGTCCGTTTACCGCAGGTGTTCTTTCCGCTGCAATCGCTCTTGGTCAGCCGAACACAGGCACCTACGGCAACGAAGGTGGTCAGGTTCCTAATAACTTTATCGCACTTTAATTTTAACCCCATCAAGAGGATTTTATGGCTATTTCTGAGAACATTCCGACGTACAGACAGTTGGACCCCAACGGTTTTTTCTGTGAAGCAGGTTACTTAATTCTTGAAGGCGAAGCCTTCGAGTATGACGGTGAACCTAACCCGCAGATGGAGGCTCTTAATGATCCTGCATTGGAAAAGTTGAAGAAATACTACGCTAAACTGGACGCTGGCGCGCGGGCAGTTGCTCAAGCCAACGGTCGCGCGTACTCACGCCAATCCAATGATTTGAGTGACATGGTGGCTGAAGCCACTGCCGATGCGCGTCGTGTTCAGCTTCGTTCTGGAGACGGCGGCGTACCTCTCATGGGCGGTACGAATTCAGACATCACTGTTAAAAAGGTGATTCTGGATGCAGCGCCGAGCGTTTACCGCCGTAAACACACCTCTCGTGGTAAAAAGGAAGAGTTGGCATAATGGCTGGAAAAAAATGGATTGCCAAAGCCGTGGAGCATGGCAAAGGAGTTTTTAAGGAAAAGGCTGAAAAGGCCGGGGAATCCACGAGCGAGTTTGCTAAAGAAAAAGAACACGCTCCTGGAAAACTTGGCAAAGAAGCGCGCCTTGCGGAAACCCTTAAAGGGATGAAGAAAAAAGGCTCTGTTATGCGTTCAAAAATGTACGGTAAAAAGGAGAAAGAATAATGGGTTCCAAATCAAGTAAGATGTACAAGGATTCTCCGAAACTCGAACGTGACGAAGACGGCAACCTCGGGGTAACGCAGCGCCAGGAAGAATCTGACGAAACCCAAGCCGGTACGGAAGGCATGGCTGTCGGCGTTCGTCAGGCCCACGACCGCCGCGACATGCATCATCGTCATGAGATGGAACACATGGCTTTGCATCATAAGCATGAGCGCGAACATATGGCCCACGATATTGCCAAAGGCGGCGAGAAGCACGAGATGCATAAGCGCCATGAAGAAGAACACAAAGCCATGACGGATCGTCATCATCACGAGATGAAGAAGATGCACGCAAAGCATGAAAAGAACGAATCTCTCGAACCTACTCACAAAGAAAGCGGCGAGCCTAAAGGTGAAGCCAAAGGCGGCAAAGGCACTGAAGAAAAGACGCACAGCGAAAAAGACGGCAAGGAAGGTGAATCGGCTAAGAAAAAAGCAGAAGTCACCAAAGCCGGAGAGAAAAAATAACAAGATCAGGAAAACCTGACATATTGAAGGAGTTACACGATGGCTAATCCCGCTCTTACTGGCAACGAACAGGTATTTGTCGTACCCGTCGCCCCTAACGGTCAACTTTCTCCTCTGCAGGTTCCCTACACTACAGGTCAAATTGCGGCTTTGGCAGGCTCCAATCCGAACGCCCCAATCGCCGTCGGGGCGTCAACCACAGCATCCAACGCAGGCGCTATATATTTACTTTCCGCTGCAACAGGATCGGTACTTACTTTACCCAATTCCACAGGCAGCGGCGCGAGTTACAAAGTGTGTGTCAGCACGACTGTTACCAGCAATGCCCATAAAATTCTCGTCGCGCGCACTGCCGACAACATGCAGGGAAACGTGCTTACGGAAGACGCAGGAACTGTTACGGGATGGAATGCAGCAGTAGCGGCAACCTACAATTCCTTACAATTAAACGGCACTACCACCGGTGGTTTTCAAGGTGACTGGTTTGACATCAGAGATATCGCCGTTAACACATGGGAAGTGATTGGGTTTACCAAATCCACAGGTACAGCAGCCACTCCGTTCAGCACCGCCGATTCATAGGATTTCAAATGTTAAAATCCCCCCCGATGGTAGACATGCGTCTGACTCCCGAAGAACAACGGGAGGACAGCGGTTCGATGGCTTACGGGATAACTCCACCGGAGTATCCCTATGGTTTGTCCTTGTGCTTGGACGATAAGTGTCTTGAAAAGCTAGAAGTCGATACGGAAAGTCTTGCTATTGGTCAGACTTACCATCTTTTTGTAATGGCGAAAGTAACGTCAATTTCAAAAGACGAGAACTCTAAAGGTTCGCGCGAGAGAGTGGAACTTCAAATTACCCATATGGGGGCTGAAAGCGAAGACGAGGAAAACGCAGCTTCGGAAGAAAAAGAACCCACATCCCGCAAGATGTATAAGAAATAGGAGGTCACATGACTTCCGCCACACAGCTAAGTATCGTAAACCGCGCGCTTTTAGGTATCGGTAGCAGGACGCAGATATCCAGCTTCGCTGAAAATTCTCCTCAAGCACAAGCTGCTTCGGTATTGTTTACGCCTACTTTTGAGCAATTGGCGCGCGCAGCGCATTGGAATTGCTTACGCAAACAAGCGGTGTTAACGTTGCTTCAGGCGGCTACGGGCACGCCCGAAAACCCGAACGGTACGACATTACCTTTGCCGCCAACCCCGTGGCTTTACGCTTATCAAGTGCCTTCAGATTCGCTTAAAATACGAACGATAGTCCCCTCATTACCTTCTTTAGGGGTGGGGACACCTGTGACGGGCGGCTCCTTACCTTCGCCTATATGTTTACCGTTACGCGAAGGTCTAATCCCCTTCGCGGTGGCTTATAGTACGGATAACACAGGAAGCCCAATTAATGTGATTCTTACAAATCAGAGTCAAGCCCAAGCAATCTACACCGTCAATCAGCCAAACCCTTCAATCTGGGATTCTCAGTTCCAAGCGGCGATGGTGGCCGGGTTGGGTGCGTTCTTTGTGCCAGCCCTGAGTATGAATTTGCCGTTAATGCAAGCCGCTGTAAAGATGGCGGAGTCGGTTATTGCTGCGGCGCGCACATCTGATGGATTAGAAGGAACCACTTCCCAGGACAATATTCCCGACTGGATTCGCGCTCGCCGAAGCGGCGGGGGAGTTTACGGTTACACCGGGAACAACAACTATTGCTTTGGTGGCTACGAAAATGTTTGTTGGCCGTGTTGAGGTTGGAATAAATGTTCACTTCAATTCAGAATTGCTTTGTAGCAGGTGAAATATCCCCCGATCTCTTTGGTCGTACTGATTTAGGAAAATTTCGCCAAGGCGGATCTACCGTTAGGAATTTTTTCGTGAGTTACCGTGGCGGGGCGTATACTCGCGCGGGGTTGGCGTATGTCGGTATGTGCAAGCAAGCCGCTCCTAATCCAGGTGGGACAGCGACGGCATACCCACCCAGGGATATCAATTTTCAGTTCTCTATAAACCAGGGGTATGTATTAGAATTCGGCGATCAGTACATGCGCATCAAGTCTAACGGCGCTTATGTCACCGAATCGGCGCAAAGTGTTAATTCCATAACCCAAGCGAACCCAGGGGTTATCACAATAGTCTCGCACGGCTACAGCAACGGTGATTGGGTTTTCGCGCAAAATATTGGTGGGATGACAGAACTCAATGGGTTGGTGTGGATTGTGCAGAACAAAACCACCAACACTTTCACTTTGACAGATCTTTTCGGAAATATAGTAAATACGACAACATATCCTGCTTATACTTTCGGAGGTACTTTTGCGCGTATTTATACCGTCGTTTCGCCATACGCAGCGGTTGACTTACCCTATTTAAAATTTACTCAGTCTGCCGACACGATGACCTTAACTTGTGTAAATCAAATCACAAGAACCGAATACCCTTCTTATGAGTTAGTACGTAACGGCGCTACAAACTGGACTTTTACAGCCGACAGTTTCGCCTCTTCTATAGCAGCTCCAACAGGAATTGCTGTGACTGCGCAAAGTTCAACTACTGTTTCAACATATTATAGTTACGTGGTGACTGCGGTGGCCGCCGATGGTGAAGAAAGCGTGGCTTCTTCACCAGGATCTGTGGAAAATAACGACATAGCCATATATGCGGGTTCCAACACTATAACGTGGAATAATGTTGCGGGGGCCACAAGTTATAATGTTTACGCAGCAACCCCTGCTTATGGGCAGCCTGTCGGGGCAGGAGCCTTTTACGGTTTCATAGGCTCGTCATTCGGAGGTACTTTTACCGACACGAACATCACTGCTGATTTTACCACCACACCACCTGTCCACACCAACCCTTTTGCGAGGGGTGCAGTTATAGGTGTGGCCCCTACGGCGGGTGGTTCAGGATACACACAAGCGGGGATTACATATAGTATAACGACTTCTACAGGCTCAGGTTTTGTCGGCATGCCGGTGGTGAGCGGAGGCGCGTTTATAGCTTTTATAATACAAAACGCAGGAATAGGTTACGCAGCTACCGACACTATAACGATAACTGCAGACGGGACGGGCGCTACTGCCGCACTTACCGTAGGCCCACAAACAGGAACTTATCCAGGTGCATGTGCTTATTATCAGCAACGACGATCTTACGCGGCGACGCTCAATAATCCCGACACGTATTATATGAGCCAGACAGGGGCGTTTAACAATATGGACGCCTCCATTCCTACGACAGACAGCGACGCAATCATAGGTTCGCCCTGGGCACAACAAATAAACGGAATACAATTTATGGTGCCGATGCCAAACGGCCTGATTATCCTTACGGGAAAGGGCGCGTGGTTACTAACTGGCGGCAATAGCGTTGCTTTGACACCCTCTGATCAGTCTGCGCAGCCGCAGGCATATAATGGATGCAACGCCGAAGTTCCTCCATTATTGATAAATTATGATATTTTATATATTCAAGCCAAAGGATCTATCGCACGGGACTTGTCGTATAATTTCTTTAATAATATTTACACCGGAACCGACTTAACGGTTTTGTCTAATCATTTGTTCTCGGGGCATTCGATTCAACAATGGTGCTGGGCAGAAGAACCTTTTAAGATAGTCTGGGCCATACGAGAAGACGGCGTTGCTTTGTCTCTTACTTATTTGAAGGAACAAGATATTTACGCTTGGGCAAGACACGACACGGACGGTCTTTTTGTCGGAGTGAGTTCCGTCACTGAAGCGCAAGTTGCCGACTATCAAGTCGTGACTGCCAAAACCCCCTATGTCGATGCGGTGTATTTTATAGTTCAACGTTATGTGAACGGTGTGTGGTCCTATTATTCCGAGCGTATGAACGACAGGCAGTGGGAAGATGTTGAGGAGTGTTTTTGCGTCGATTCTGGTTTACAATGGCCGATGACTTTCCCGAACGCGACACTGACGCCTTCAGCCACCAACGGCACAAACAACATAACCTCGGTAAATCTTATAGCCGGCGGTAGTGGGTACACATCCCCCGTTGCTGTAGCTGTTGACCCTACAGGTCAAGGTAGTGGTGCCGTTTTTTCTGTAACTCAATCAGGCGGTGTCATTACTGAGATAACATCTTTAACCGCAGGTATTAATTACGCAGGTGGCACGCAGATTGAAATAACCGACTCAACAGGCACCGGCGCGGCGGCTTCTCCGATAATTACGAACAACATAACCTTTGCAGCATCTTCGGGTATATTCACGAGTGCTAATGTCGGGCAAGTCATCCGCGTAGGCGGGGGTAACGCCACGGTCACTTCTTATATTTCGCCCACCCAAGTTATCGCTAACGTGACGCAGCCAATTACTGCGTCTTTACCAAACGATCCTGCAAACACACCAATACCTCAAATCGCAGGAAATTGGAGCATCGCACCCACTACGCTTACAGTCAGCGGATTGAATAATCTGGAAGGCAAGATTGTAACGGGGTTAGCCGACGGGGGCGTCATTCCCCCTCAAGAAGTTATTAATGGCGCAATTACTTTGGAGACCCCCGCTTCGGCGATTACTGTCGGCTTACCCTATACTGCTCAATTACAAACCATGTATCTCGACCCTCCGGGACAATCGGAAACTACACAATCTCGCAGAAAAAATATTCCCGATGTAGCGGTGAGAGTTGCGGAAGCCAGGGGGCTTTCGGTAGGGACAAACCAGCCCGATCAAAGCACACAATCCGATGGCGCTACTGTGGTTTGGACGAACATGACCCCTATTAAGGAACGCAATGCAGGAATTGTTCCTGGCCAACCCATCCCGCTTATAACGGGTGATGAATATCTTTCTGTGAGTGGGGACTGGCAAACGAACGGCCAGATAGCCATCCAGCAAACCAACCCGCTTCCCGCAACCGTACTCGCGGTAATAGCTTACTATAACGAAGGGGACACGCCGGGATGACAAAAATAAATATAATTCCAACAACCCCCGAGCATATCCGCATTCTGGGAGAACATCTCAGGGATGATGACAGACGAGAGGTCCTGGCGTTTGGTTTTCCTGTTAAAAAAGTCCTTTGGCGTACTTATAAAGCGGCGATTTTCAGTAAGACGGCGTTTGTTAATGGTGAACTGGCCGCTGTTTGGGGAGTTGGGGGTTCGTATCTCGGGATGAGTGTTAGACCGTGGTTATTGACCACGCCAGCGTGTGAGAAAATTTCCCCGTTGCGATTCGCACGAATTTATCAGCAGGAAGTTATGAGTATGTTGGGGTCTTATCCGTTACTTGTGAATTGGGTGGATGCGAGATATACTAAAGCGGTGAGATTGTTGGAAAATATTGGTTTTGATGTTTTCGATCCCGAAGAGTTTGGTCCTTGGAAAGAGATGTTCAGGCGATTTGAAATGAGGCGGCAATGAGTCTAGTGATACGGGAATGCACCATATCCGAACTTGAAAATTCTCCGAACATCTCGGCGTTGCTGGAAGAATATGCCAGCGAATCGTCTATCGCAGGGTTACCTCACCCTTTTGCAAAAGCGGATACTTACAAACATCTGGAAAAATCAAAGGCGATCCATATTGTAGGGGCTTTCTCCGATGACATCCTGGCGGGGTATATCATCGTGCTGGCTCCGGTACTCCCTCATTACAGCGTTCGGGTGGCGGTTGGAGAGTCTTTTTTCGTTGCAAAAGCTTATCGAAAGACAGGAGCTGGTTTGAAGTTATTAAGACAAGGCGAAAAATACGCTAGAGAAGCAGGCGCTGTGGGAATGCTGATGAGCGCGCCTATTAATGGAAGTTTAGCCGAAGTGCTACCGGGCGTGGGTTACAAAGAAACCAATCGTGTGTTTTTTAAGAGCATGGCGACTGAAGTATGCAAGACCGTCCCGAGTATGGGTGAAGAAGCTATAAAAAACGTGAGAGAGTTGGAGTCGATGTCTTTGAAAATGCCGCAGGTGGATATAAAAACCTCGCATACTTTCCATGCAGGCATGTACGCTAGGACAATAATGATTCCAAAGAACACAATACTCACGGGAGCTTTGATTAAAATAGCGACGTTGCTTATTGTTCAGGGAAACGTCATCGTTTATATTGGTGGAGAATCTTTAAAATTAAACGGTTATAATGTTTTACCAGCGTGTGAAAATAGGAAACAAGCTTTCTACGCTGTTGAGGATACTTATTTGACTATGGTGTTTCCCACGAAAGCAAGAGACATTAGCGAAGCGGAAGATGAATTCACAGACGAAGCGTCTATGTTAATGTCGCGCAATGCAGACAAAATTAAAAATTGTGGGAGAATAGCATGAGCGGTGCGATATCGGCAGTTGCCGCAACCACAGTTGGGATTGACGCCAGCGCTGCCCTCGCAGGTGGTAGTTTGGCAGCGGCCACTACCGCCGCTGCGTTACCATCGTTGGCTACGGCAGGTACGGCATTATCCGCAGTAAGTGCTGGTGTGGGAGCTTTGGGTCAACTTCAATCCGCAAGAGCTGCGTCAAACTCGGCTAATTACAACGCGCAAGTCGCTGCGAATAATGCCAAACTACAGACACAGAACGCCGCTCTAGCTGGGGCCGAAGGTGAGGCTAATGCAGGTAACGCTGCGATGAGAACTCGCGCCGAAGTAGGTTCGATAAAGACCGCACAAGCCGCGAGCGGGGTGGATGTAAATAGTGGTTCGGCGGTAGATGTGCGTTCAAGCGCTTCGGAGTTGGGTGAACTAAATGCTCTGACAATCCGTTCAAACGCAGCTAAACAGGCTTACGGGTTCCAAACGGCTGCAACAAGCGACACAGCCCAATCGCAACTTGACAAAGCTCAAGCGAGTTACGCTTCCGAGGCAGGTGATATCGGGGCCGCAAATACGTTCTTGGGTGGCGAAAGCAACGCAGCTTTAAATTACGCAAAATTTAGATCAAGCAACGGCTTAAATACAGACTAGTTTGGGAACAATATGGCAGCGCGCTCAGCAGACGTACCTTACACTCCTTACCCGACACAGGATAACAGCGTCTCTGGAACAGGCAGCAATGGCGTTGGTGTGCGTGCAACTCCCGATAACTTTGGCGCGCAAGTCGGCGGAGCTTTGCAACAAACAGGGCAGCAGGGTGAGCAGGTTGGTGACAAAACTCTAAATCTTGCGATGGAGTTGGGTAGCATCTATAACGATACTTCCGCGCGCAACGGTCTTGTGCAAGCTTCTACTCAATTAGGGCAACTTGAACAAGAGTACCGTAAAAATAGAGGTTTGGATGCTGCGAACGCTTTCAAAGATTTCCAAACAAAAACACAACAGCTTATAGAAAGCACAGCCTCTTCAATGCCGACCAATGGGGCGCAAAAATTATTCAGAGATCAGTTTTCCCGTGAGGCAGATTATTCTTTGAAGAACGCAGGGGCGTGGGCTGCTGACCAAACTTACGCCGCACAGAATCAATCCCTAGATGCTGCTATTGGAAATAACGTAAATCTTATGGCTACCTCAGGCGGTGATCCGGTTGAGATGCAGCGTCTATCGCAACAGATACATGACATGAGCATACAACGCGCTCATGCTGACGGGTTGCCGATTGATAATGCTGCTGCATTAAGCTCAAAGAATGTTGGCATGGGTTGGGCTGCAACGATTGCTACAACAATGAAAACCGATCCAGAAAAAGCACAGCAACTTTATCAGATGGCATCCACTGGTTCGTTTAGTGAAACTAAGCAGGATGGAACAGCCGTTAAGATTCCCTACATGGATGCTGCACAACAAGCGCAGACAGCACGGGAAATGAAGCAGATTTCAGAGCAACAGGAGCGGCAAACGGTCTATGATGCGCGTTCTTATGCAATGTCAGGTGCAGATTACGATAAGGATGCTGTAATAAAAACAATGAGATTAAACGGGAAAAGCCCCGCTGATATAAATGCCGAATTGACACGACTTAGCTCTATCCAGTCTAATTTTGGCATGGCCAGTCATAGATATGATGTGCAGAAAACTCTCGATAATAATAATAACTTAATGATGCAGGGACTTCCGACAACTCCACTTGATCCTGATTATATAAAATCAGTTTTCCCTAAAGAGCCAGGGAAGGCGCAAGATATTATAGATGAAAATAATAATCAGCATATTGTATCTTCGGTGGTGGGGCAATTCCCCACGCAGACAGCGCAGCAGAGGCAGGAAACATTACAGCATTATAAACCTAATTTACCTACCAATGAAACGGGTGGAACTGCCCCTCTTTCTGTTCGCAATAATAATCCTGGAAATTTACGTGATCCATCTACTGGGCAATTCAGAGTATTTGATACACCGGAAGCGGGAGCTTCTGCAATGCAGGCGGATTTAACTACAAAAATAAAGGGTAACAGCCCTGCAATGGAGGCTAAACTTGGTAAAAATTATTCTCCTACTTTATCAAATTTGATTACTGTTTACGCTCCGCCGCAGGATAAGAATAATACTAAGGCTTATATCGATAGTGTATCCAAAGATACTGGATTTTCACCTGACCATGTGCTTACCACGAGCGATATACCTAAATTACAAGCGGCCATGACAAAAGTGGAGGCTGGCGGGAGTGGCTCTGGTGATTTTGTTACCAAGCAACGATTATATTCTACACTCCAAACGGCAGAAGCTGATTACACTAAGCGGCTTTATAGCGATCCCTCTGGCACACTAGCGCAGGTCGATCCTCTTCTTCAGAACGCGCTGAACGATGGTATAAAAGACCCGTCAAAAATAGGCGCATTTATTGATTCCTCTCTCAAACGACAGGAAGCTATTGGAGTGCCAGAAGCATATCGTAGCGCATTACCTACAAACGTTGCCACCAGTTTTGCTAATAGTATAATGTCTAACCCTGAATCCGCGCCTTCTGCGATTAATCAGCTTGCAGAAAAAACTGGAGCAAATTGGCCTGATGTTTATCACTCAATGGTAACGCAAGGTGGACTGCCTTCAACGTATCAGAGTATTGCCATGATGGGGTCTGCACCGGAAACTGAAAAATATGGGACACTTTTAGCACGGTGGATTGGCAGTGACGATACGAAAGGTAAGCAGACGGCGGAACTTATTGGCGGAACTAAGGCTGAATCCGATATTAAAACTATGGTGCAGTCCGATCAGGGTGTAATGAATTTCATGACTTCCATTGCCAGAAGTGGAGCATCTAAAAAGCAATCCGCCGATACAATGGATGCTATCAATTCTCTCGCCTATTCTGAGGTGTATTATAATCGTATGGCTCCCGCAGATGCTGCACAAGAGGCTATTAAGGCTTTTACTTCACGCTTTGAATTTATGCCCAATGGCGGTGCACGTGTTCCTACGAAATCTTTTGATACTGTTCAAGCAAATGCCCAGGGATTACTTGATAATCTTGAAAAAACTGCCATAGCGCCTCCTATTGCGGAATTAAAATATCATGGACTTCCTAATGAAGTGGATTATTTCAACCATACTAAGGCTGCTCCTACCTGGATAACCTCACCTAAGGGGGATTCTTTACTATTAAAAGACCCATGGGGTGGCCTTGTAAGGGGGAAAGATGGGAAACCTGTTTCTGTGTATTTTAATGCGCCTGCCCCAATCCATGCTGAAATAGTTTCTGACTTTGAAAAATCCGGAGGATTATAAATGCCGGAGTTCATGACTGATGGTAAACCTCCTGAAGACCCTATAGCTTCACAGCAAGCAGCTTTTCTTAATGAAACACCTACAACTGGACAGGCAATCGGCGCGGCTGGAACACAAACGCCTATAGATTATGCGGAACAAGCTGGAGTCAGATTATTGCAAGCTCCCACTGCTTCATTATTCAATCAGAAATTATTGCCTGCCGATGAGATTAACCAAAAATATTCTCCCATGGGAACGGATGGAAAGCCAGTAAAGATTACTGATGTTCCTATGACGGAAAATGCCGCTGCTTATCTTGGAAAAGCAAAGGCTAATCAATTAGATGCAGAAGGTGTATTATCGCGTTTTCATGAAAACAATGGTACACTGGCAAGTATAGGTGTTGGACTCACTGGAATGGTTCAAGACCCATTGAATGTGGCATCTATATTCGTTCCTGGATTAGGAGAAGAAAGAGCATCGGCTTTAGTTAGTAAGGCTGGATTGGATACATCAGGAATTGTGGCGCGTACTGGAGCGCGTGTGATTACAGGTGCAACTGGAGGTGCTGCAGCGCAGGCACCCCTTGCTGCGTTGCAATATGGCGCAAGTCAGTTAGACCCATCAGGTGACTATCGTTTGCGCGATGCTTTTACAGATATGATGTATGGTGCGGCAGGGGGAGCTATTATCCATGCGGGACTATTTGGCGGTGCGCGAGAAGCGGGACTGCTAAAACCAGACAAGATGATGTTGGGAGCCACGAAATTATCCGAACCTCCTTCACCAGAAATTCAGCAGGAAGCCTCACAAGTCATGAATTCCCCTGCCGATACCAAAGAAACGGCGATGCGGTCTTCCATTTCACAGATTGTTACTGGACGTGAAGTAGATGTTGATCCTTTGTTTCCTAAGAGTCCTTATAAGATTTTTACTCCAGAAGGCCAAGTGCAGCCGACTGGTTTATTAAAATCAGCGGAAAGTGGTGAGGCGGTAAAAGAGGCGAATGATCCAGAAGTCAAACGCGGTAAAGACATGGAAATGCTTATCGGTTTGAGAAAGCAAATAGAGAGTTTCCCTGATAGTTCTGACCCCGACGAATTAAGACGACAAGGCAGTATAAGGTTGCGCGTGGCAAAACTGGAGGGCAGATTAGGGCAACCTCAGCCAGATGCAACAGTAGCTGCATTGGTGGAAAAGCAACAACAGATATATCGTGAAGGATTTTCTCCTAGCATGACTGCCAATGAACTAGAGGCGGCAAAGAACGAAGTATTGCCTCCCAAAGAATCGCCTTCTGAAGAAAAAATTAAAGAAACCGCAAAACAACAAGATCCCGCACTTTTTAGTGAACAAGAGTCTCTCCAGAAACGCAAAGCATCCTATGGTGATTTTATTCGCACTTTATTTACCAAGCATCAGGCTGAGGTTGAACGTGGTGGTGCTCCACATGATAATGATATTTCTTCATTAAAAGAGAAAATGGAAGGTAAAAGTAAGCGCCAGATAAAGCCAATTCAGGAAAAAATTAATGCTTTAGAAGAAAAGAATCGCGCATGGCGCGAAGCAGAGAAGGCTAAAGAAACTCCTGATATGGCGCGACTAAGAGAAGAGAATGAAAAGATTGAGGGACGGTTGAGAAATATGATCCCTGATGTCTATAATACTCTTGAGAGAGCACGGTTGCATTTAGAAAGCCATGCAGAGCATGCCGCAAACACGCCACCTGAACATGCAGAAGATACGGCGGATACTATAAGAGATGAAAGCGACCAGATTATTAAACAACATTTACCGGAGAATTACGATGCAATCACCAAAGGCACAACAGAAACTACAGGACGCGAAGCAAAGGCTGGCGAACCTACAGGAACTGGCGGCACAGCCGCCAGCGCCGGAGAAGGCGGGATTGGTACAGTCTCTGGTGAAGTCGGCAAAGGCGGAAGTGGGGCTGAGGGAAAGGGGGCTGGCACAGCAGGATCAAGACCTGTCGGAGGAGGAGAAGGGCGACCTTTCCCTCAAGATGCAGAAATCTCCGCAATCGAATCCAGACTTAATCCCGCAGTGATGACAGAAGAAGAAAGGGCGCAGTTATACGGCGCAACAAAAGCTGTCAGCGATGCTGATTCATACCGCAAGGGCTACGAAGCAGCGGCAGATTGCTTGTCTGGGGAGGGCTTATAATGGGAATGGAAAAATGCGTAAATAGTTTTAATGAAGCCACTGGCCTTGATCTTACGCCAGAAGAATCCAGTAACATTCTGCAATCTATGCTGCGAGCTAAAGGACGTATTGAAGCGCAACGCGGACTAGCGGGACGCGAAGCTATGGGACAGGCGGCTTCGGATTTAGCTGATGCGAAGTCCATTGCGGCGCGTGATACGAAATTGCGTGTGCTGCGAGATGCCGTTAAGCGCGATACCGTTATGAAAGAAGTACAAACGAATGGTGGCATAAAGAATGCCTACGAAACGCTTCGTTCAATCATGCATGGTTCTAATAAATTTGTGCGCGATAGCATTGAAAGCCAGTGGCATGGATTACGCGATAAATGGGCGGCTACACTTAACAATGAATTATTCAAAAGCGGATTAAAGAAAGTTGCGGAATCTGGTACTTTAGATAAAGATGTGAGCGTTGCATGGTGGAAGTTAAGCAATGGTGAAAATCCTGGCAAAGGCCCCGCAGTAGAAATAGCAAAACTTTATTCGCAGGTTTTAGACCATATCCGTGATCGCCAGAATGCTTCTGGGGCTAATATTCAGGATGCCAAAAACTATGTCACCACAACCGAATGGGATAGCGTAAGGATGCGGCAAGCGGCGGGCGCAGCTAAGACAGCAACAGAAGGATTTGAAGCATGGTGGGCGAAGGATTCCCCCCGTATGTCGGAAAAGACATTTGATAGCGTCGTACCGCATCCTGGCCAAACAATGCCAGAAGCTAGAAAGGAATTTGGGCGTAGTTTATATGATGCCTTTTTGACCGGCGTTCATATGAAGGTTGGTGAGGCTGAAACAGGCTATGTGCACCCTGATTTTGGCGGCACTACAAATGTGGCGGATAAAATATCCGCACATCGCGCTGTTGTATGGAAAGATGGCGAATCATGGCATGAGCATATGCAGGATTTTGGGCAATCTCCGACACTTCATGCTTCGGTTTTAAATTCAATAAATCGTGGTTCTCGTTCCCTCGCACTCCTTGACAAAATGGGAAGTAATCCTGGCGGTCAACTTAATATGCTTTTGCGACGTATTCAGGAAACTTATCGTGGCGATCCTGATGAAGTTATTAAATTTCAAGGGAAAACGGCTAGGTTGCAAAACACAATTGGCCGCCTTGATGGTACGTTGAATATCCCTGCAAATATGGGATTGGCGAAGTTTACTACGGGAGTTATGCAGGTTGAGGCGATGGCTGATTTGGGCGGTGTTGGTATAACCCACTTTGCTTCCATATGGCCTACCGTAACATCCGAAGGTGCACAGCATGGCATAAACCGTCTTGAGATGATGGGTAACATGGTCAAGTCGCTTTTTACTGGCCTTGGTGATGCAGACAGAAGAAATCTTATGGCTGACTTAGGAGCTTATTCTGATGCTCCTTACAGGCATGTGAGTAATGCGCTCGGTGATGATACATTGCCAGGAAAGATAAGTTCATGGGCAGGGAAATTCATGGATGCAACGGGTTTGCATTTTCTGTTTGACCGTACTAAGGCTGGTATTCGGGATATGATGGCGCATAATCTTGGGCGCAATATAGATAAGTCTTGGGAAGATCTTGATCCGCATTTATCGCAAATGCTTGAGAAGTATCGTATCGGTAAAGATGAGTGGGAATTGATACGTGGTACGGATAAACTCCCGACATGGGGTGGGAGGCAATATCTGACACCTTCCCGTGCAGCAGAAGGAATTGATGCTGTGAAAGCTGAGGATTTCCTGCGAAAGAATGGAACTACCCTAGAAGGCGGTGATGCCGCAAAGTCTGTCGCTGGTTTGCGCGAACAGATTTCCGATAGGCTTTTATCCTATTATTCTGATGCGGCACGGCACGGCATTGTCACTCCCGGAGTACGTGAACAAGCACTTTTGCTTGGTAATACTCGTCCTGGAACTGGTTGGGGAACTGTAGCGCGATTTGGTACACAATTTAAAATGTGGCCTGTTGCCGCAATGAATCAGATTCTTGAACGAGATATTTACATGAGTTTGTCAAATAAAGAAGCAGCATGGAATATCGGTAAATTAATAGCGATAGGCGTTCCTGCTGGTTACATCAGAATGTCTATTAGTGATATGGCACGAGGACATCCATTGCGCGATCCGCGTGATCCAAAAACACTTCTAGCAGCGGCAGCACAAAGCGGTGGGCTTGGCATTATGGGAGATTTTTTGTTTGGCGAAGTTAATCGTATGGGCGGTGGCATTATCTCAACCCTTGGAGGCCCTGTTGTCAGTGATGCTGATACTTTGGTCAGAATTTTTAATCGTGCCAAGGGGGATGTGGAAGGTGAAGGACATCATCGAAATGGTAGATTTGGAGACGTATGGCCGGACTTGGCTCGCTTTGGCGTACAGCATATCCCTTTTGCGAATTTGGTATATGTTAAAGGGGCTTTGGATTATTTGATGTGGTATCACCTTTATGAGTCAGCATCACCTGGTTGGTGGGAAAGAACCAACCGTCGTTTGCAAAAAGAGCAAGGTCGTGCAATGACGGGTTACGTACCTGGTGGAGGTGTACCTATTGGCGTACCAGGTGTGTATCTAGGTAACAATCAAGGTAGCTCGGGGATTTTTGGAAAAGGCCCCTAATAATCCCCTCTAGCCAAAACCATTAATATCCTGTAATATAAGTCATCAAAAGAGTGGGAAAACCACCAGCACGGAGATGCGCAATTGACCGTTAGCACGACCTCGAACACTGCTGTTTTTTTAGGTAACGGTGTTACCAACACCTTTGACTTCACGTTCAATAACAGCGTTCCTGTAAATTCTAATTTCCCGACAGCAAGTTATGTCGTAACTTATACTGACGCCAGCGGCACCCAGACCACGCTTTCCCCGAGCACATATACTCTCAACCTTACACAACCCGTAACAGGGTCTTTATGGGGAATCGGAGGTACGATAACTTACCCCCTTGTCGGCAGCCCGATTGCTAACAATACAAGCCTCAGTATCGAGCGTGTTTTCG
>QGNH01001572.1_pt1 | contig 16824 bp, 15 predicted proteins | sample 1735481 | NCBI WGS metagenome assembly QGNH01 (sample SAMN09239004, study PRJNA386568) | Viral metagenome, whole genome shotgun sequencing project.
TTAAAAAATTCCAGCCTACAAAAAGAATGCAGGAGGATTTTAGCGCAATGGAGACAGGTGAGCTGTGGAGGTTGGTGAAAGAAAGGGGTTTAGTTGGTGTAAAACGGAGAAAGTTGAAGTGGAACATGAAGGGTCATAAGAAGGCCAAATACATAAAGAGATTGCAGGAAAACCCGATAACAATACCGGAACCTGAGAGACCTCCGGAGATATTTGAGGAACCCGTCCCAGAGATAACTATGATAGAAGAGACAGGTCCGAGAATAATACGAATAAGGAGACCACTTAAGAGGCAGGATTTCAGTGCTGAGAAGATAAATCGGTTGTGGAGTCTGGTGAAAGAAAGGGGGTTGGTTGGTGTGAGAGAGAGAAAATTNNGGGTGATGAAGGATAAGAGGAGAAATTATGAGGGTAGATTACGAGAAAACGAAGTGTTACCACCCGAGCTAATTTTTGAAGGGACCGCTGAAAACATATTGGTGGAGTTGTTTGACTACATGGTCCGTTTTTTGACAGACTTCGAAACATACACATATGTTGATGATTGGGTGAACGACTGGACAGAGATCGCGATAGATGTGATTTCAAATAAACAATATGTGTTGAAGCTATTTGTGTATGGAGATCGCATAAGTGGGGACTATGTTCAACTTGATGTCGACACAAATGTCGAGACTTTTGACTTCGAAGAGATAGAGAACCAAAAACTATTACTGCGTAAGGATGACACTCATAAATCTGTTTTAGGGATTTATGATTTTAATGGGGATGTTGGTGATGATATCGGAGACGATGTCAAAGAAAGTTTTGAGAATAATGGAATTAACATGGTCTATGCTATAAATAGTTACTTCATCAACAATGCGAGTACTGTTATGGGGAGTTTACTAAGACATGAGCGAAAAGAGGAATTGCAGGATACTGGTAGTGGAGCTCAAGCCATTGTTTCGTTTATATCGACAGGAATCTACGGAATAGAGGTTGAGGAGTTAAAACCGTACATTTTTGAGAAGGGGACGATAAAGAGCATGAGTGAGGCCGCGTTCTTTCCGCTATATCACAATGTCAGAGGTTTAGATCTATCACCCTGGCAGATCTATTACAATAATGTAGAGATGGACGCTTGTTATCTGGAGCACTGTGTTTTACATAGTTTGAGAGTGAGTTTAGGTGAGAAATTGAAAGAGGATCCAGATAGAGAGAGTGTGTGTAAGAAGATCGAGGTAGTGTTGGAAAAAGTGAAGCAGTTTTATGGTGAAGTCTGCAATCCGTCTGTTTTCTTTAGCACTACAACAATATGTAAATTGGTTGAACGCATAGGGTATGCCATACAGAAGATCACCTTCGTGGATAAGAAGATAGAGGGAGAGGAAGGGGAAGAAGAATACGTTTGGTCAATGTATCAACAGAACGACCCCATATACTATCCCAAGAACTGGGATGAGGGTCCGATACTTAGAATCGGTTTTTATATGGGACACGCGTTCTCTATGGATCGCGATGTTCCTCAGGTGAGTGGTATAGCTATCAAATACTGTGACGCGATAAGTGAATATTGTAGTTTATATCGGCTTAAAAATAGGGGAGAATCTCCTTATAAGAATGGGATCCTTAATGTGAGGGAGGTTAGGAGTACACATATAGAAACGGATGGTAGTATTAGACAAGGAGGTGTGAGGTGGTATGATAGTGAAAGAGAAGGAGCGAATATAACGACGGTGATAAAGGATTTGTTGAAATATGGGAAAACGAAAAAATGCAACACCTTGTCTTTATATGAGAATATGGGAGAAGACATAGATCCCGAAAAGATTTTGTTAGCTAACCTTGATACGATGCAACAGCCTATGTATAGGAACACAGGACCTGTGTTTGGAGGTCTTCAAAAGATTATTAGGTGTTTACGTAATGGGATAGAGAAGTTTAGGGGGGAAGGGTGGAATATCAAAAACATGGTGAAAGCATATAATTTCTTTTTAGATAAGTGGGATGTGATAAAGTGGTGTGATTCTGAAGAGGAACAGTGTCAGATGTTAAAAGATATGGCGGCTAGAGTTGTGAGTAAGTTACATGAAAAAGGAAAAATGATGATCAAGGAGGAGTCGTATTGTGGTGGAAAGAGTCGTTGGAGACGTAAAACAGAAGAAGAGATATGGGATACACTTTTCGGATTCTTGAATAAATGTGACCTGTTCCCCATACACCTTCCCGTTATGAACGTGCTTTATGCAGATACTGAGTCTCATGTTAATGGTATTAATAAAGGCAGACATAAGGGTTTTTCGTGGGGTATTACTTCTGGTCAGGGGAAGGGTGAGACAGTTGTCAAGTCTTTCGAGGAGTTCTTGAGAGTTATAACTTACGGTGATGAGAATGTTGTTTTTGACGATTCTCGAATACAAATTAGGACAATAATGTTCCACAATATGAAGTATGATTGGACCTTACTACGAGAATACACCAATATAGATGTTAAGGAGATATTAGAGAAGGACTCAAGAATCTATCAAGTTATTTTCTCATACGAATATGGTGCGGAGAATAATGTGGAGAATGATGTGAAGAATGATGTGGAGGACGATGTGGAGAATAAGAAGAAGAAGAAGAAGAAGAAGATGATAAATGTGATACTTAGGGATTCCTGGAAGATGATATCCGAACCACTGGGCAGCTTTCATAAGATTTTTGATATCAAGACCTGCAAGGATAAACACTTCGATATATATGATCTTTATACGGAGGAGAATGTACAGCTCTCCGAAATACCTCGATGGACTCCCGAATTCACACTGTTCAAGAAAAAGATCAGTAGGAGAGCCTTGTTCGAGAGATATTGCAACGATGTCGGCTTCATGCACATGAAGTTTTACGACGATTACTTAAAGAGGGATGTGAGAACTCTGAAACAGGGTATGCTGCAGGCTCAGAAGATGTTTTTTAGGATAACCCATTTGAACATGTTCAGATTTATGACAGTCTCATCATTAGCCTCAGCGAGTGCAACAGCTGCCGGAGTTTTTGACGATGTCTACTCTATGAACTCCCACCTGAGAGCGTTTGTCAACAATGCTGTGATTGGTGGTAGAGTCTGCACCGCAAACAATGAGATGATTGACGCGAGTTTTAATCCTCAGACCTATGAGGAAGGAGAGACTCAGGTTGTTAATAGTAAAGAAGAGAGAGATTTGTTTTATTGTATGAGTGACAGGTTGGTTTTAAATGAGGAGTTTGATAAGGATGTTCCAGGGGTGACGATAGTTGAAAAGTATAAGAGGTGGATAAAGACAGGAATCGACGATTTCGACGGTGTCTCACAATACCCCTCAGCAATGTCGTTGTGTAAATTTCCGACAGGACCTGCTAGACTGATAAAGGTCGGTAATCCTTATGAGTGTCTGAAATACAAATATGGCTATTTCGTTGTAGAGGTGTCATTCAAGAACAACATAAACAGAGTAATACCCGGAATTAGTCGGTTCAATCGTGAGACTAAAAAGAGAGAGTGGACGAACGATATACATGAGGGGGAAAAGTTCATCTTCGACAGTATCACTTTGAACGGTCTTGAAAAATATCACGGAATCAGCGATATAATTGTACACAGGGGTGTTGGTTGGGAAGGAAGTAACAATAAGATTCAGGGTTATATGAAGATGTTGTTCGAAGAGAGAAAAAAGGCAAAGGACGCGAAAAACAACGGATTGTCGCAAATATTGAAGTTGTTGATGAACAGTACATATGGTAAGTGCATACTGAAACCGTCGAAAACCGACATTCTGGTTTGTGATGTAAAAGATAAAGATAAGGCGTTAATGTCAGAGTTCAACAACATAAAGGAGTGCTACTCCATAAACGAGAAGACCTGGATCATCAAGAAAGTACATATACAGGCACGAGACTACAATGAGGCACATATCGGGGCAATGATTTTATCCAGATCCAAGACTATGATGAACGAAGTTTTCCAGTGTGCTGAAGACACATGTGTGAGAGTGTACTATACAGACACCGACAGTATTCATATAGATGCAGATGGTGTTGAAAAAGTTGCCCGATTATATAAAGAGAAATTTGGCAGGACTCTGGTGGGGGAGGATCTGAGGCAGTTTCACAGTGACTTTTCGAAGGATATGTTCAAGAAGCCGGGTGTGAAGTACGGATGTGGAGAGATCTGTGATTGGTCGCATGCTGGAAGTTGTAAACTGCTAAATAAGCCGTACTCCTCAAGACATATCGCCCTAGCTGCTAAGACGTATCTGGATGTTCTCACAGAGTCAGACTGTGAACACCCAAGAACAGAGTTCCATGTTAGGTTCAAGGGGTGTAGTAGATCAGCGCTTGAGAACTATGCAAAGAAACATGGGATGGGATTTCTAGAGCTCTACGAGAGTTTTATGTACGGGACCGATCTAGAGCCTAACAGAGAGGAGTTTGAGAAGCTCGTTTACATGGTGAACACTGCCGGGAAAAAGTGTCAAAGACATATTGATGTGTTTGATGGGTATGATGATGAGACAGGCGAGGAAATTTATAGGCGAGAGGTTGTCTCAGTCGAGTTGTTGGTGAAAAACTTCAAGGAGGGTAAACACCTCATAGACATCGCTGGAGGTGATAAGTTGTGTTTTAGATATACCAAAGAGGGGGTTGGGATTGTGGATTGTGTCTTGAAGTGGTTCAGCTTCTGAGATTTTTAAAAAGTCGATGTGAACAGTTGATCAATATAGAGGTCGAATGATGTTGGCACATCCATTGGTGGGTATGTTGTCGATATCTTTATTGAGACAGTTGCAGTTGCTGGAAAAATTTGAGGGGAGAGCTGCCACATAATTGTGTTGGTTGTGTCTGCGAAACAGGTGGATGCGTATGTGTAGTCCTGGTTGACGTCTAACTCAATGGTGTAAATGTTCTCGTCGTTCTGGTTAATGCCATACATGTAGAAAAGAAAGGAATACAGGCCTGGTGTTGGGATGACAATGTTCACCCCTGTTGTCTCTATTATATCGCCAGAGGCAACGACCCAGTTTGCTATTGTCGGTGTTGTGTTGAGATTTTGAGATATCGCTGTAAGATGAGTCTGCTTTGAGGATATTCTTCCAAACTCGTAGTTGTCTGTGTTAATGCTGTTGACGAAAAGATTTTCGCCGATCTTGTTCAAAGATGGGGCATAGAGATTTCCGATGGAAGACATCTTTTTGAATCATGAAATTTTATCCCGTAGGAAATTTTTTCTTGAGTAAAAATATGTTAAAACCACTCGAAGTAATCGCAGTCAAGGAGCCGACAATTTCGCTGCATGACGAGAAGATGTTCGCTGTTATTAAAGGAGGATCGGACAACTCGTTTCAAATTTTTCCAATAAGTGGAGCCTCGCTATCCTCAACCACACTGAATATTCAAGTACCTAATAAACGGACCATTGTGGACAGACGTATCAAACTCGATGTTGGATTTCACTGTGTTTTCACAGGCACAGACACAGGACAGCTTTTAATAAATTCTGGATATGATGCTCCCAGATATATGGCCTTAGAGAACTGTATCAACTCCTTAACAATATCTATCAACCAGACTAGTACCACTGTAAACATGTCTGATGTCATAAAGCTATATGGAAGAATGATCGACATGAGAAAAAATCCATATGGGTACACTGAGGAACCTACTATGCCCGATCAATCTCAAGCATTCTCACAACTGGACGGCTTCGCACGTAACCCTCTCAACTCATTTGGCGACTCAATTTCAGGAGCTGATATGCCGAGAGGAGCTTACCAGATCTTTATCAACACACTAAATAATACAGTGGCAGACTTCAACATCTATTTTTCCAACTGGTTGATGATCTCGCCAAATCTTTTCGCCAATATACTTGGTGAGGGGTATACAAGTATAGACAATTTCGGTGTAACAATAAACTGGAAGCAGAACATCATAAACTCTCTCTGGTCCCGATCTGACTCACAACCAGCGTTCTTAACTAACACAATCAATATCATACCGAATCCTGCTATCCATTTGCGTTTTATATCGCCAGGTGAAATAGAGGTCTACGATATTCCTCGATTTCCAGTCTACCCTTATCACCTACTTACCACATACCCCACCGATCTTCCACCGGTTTTACCAGGGATGACGGTCACATCGCAAAACAGCAACATCCAGATCCCATCCATTCCAAGAAGAATCGTTATTGCTATCATATCTCAGGTCAACTTTGAGAGCTATCAACAAGCCACAAATTTCGGACCTATACAACAGATCTCTGTAACTTTCGGATCTAAGACGGGAATTCTATCCTCAGCTAGTCAGAGGGATCTGTACCAGATAGCGATAAAGAACGGTGTTCAGATGTCATGGCCGGAATGGGCCGGTCTCTCAATGCCTAACTATAACGGAGTTGTTAGAAATTTCACAGGAATTGGATCAGTATTGCCTCTACTGATACCCGAAGATATAGCAGTAAACAACCCCGAGACGACAACCTCAGGTGTGTTAGAGAGCACAAACATTCAGGTCTCAGTCACATGGACCAACGTACACCCAACTCAGACCATGCAACCGAGATTGATGGTTATAGTCGACCAGGAGGGGATTTTCGGGATCAATGACTCCACAACATTCCTCCAGACAGGAATGATCACTAGAGAGCAGGTTCTCAACGCCGGTAAACAACACAGTATCAGCTACCACAACACACTAGACGCATATGGGGGTGCCAATGACTTTTTTGGGGATATAGGTAAGTGGTTCAAGAAGTTGCCAGATCATCTCAAAAATGCTCTGAATTTCACTGAGGAGAACATCCTTCCAATAGTCAAGAAGGTGCTACCACTTATTCTAGGGGCAGGTCTAGAGGATGTTGGTCCTGGAGAAGGAGGTCTTGTTATAGGAGGTGATGACTATGACAGATATGGAAATCCTGTTGGAATGGGTCGCAAGAAAAAGAGAGGTAAAAAGAGTATTAAAGGTGGGGCTCAGAACCACTCGAGCGAGATCCGTAAAAACCTTGAGAAGATGATTGAAAAACCATATTACTAAACATGAGTTTTTAAAAGCGGCAGACAATAAACATAGCAATAAAAATGTTTGATCTAGTGCCGCTTAAAACGAAGGTCGGCGATGGGTTGATAATAGCGATCTGTTACCGCCGTGACAATGAAAAAGCTATTATGAAAATAGTACTCTCAGAAGATGGATCACACGAGCAAATAGAACTACCTGAGAATCTCGTCATTCATTCGCAGTTCCCAAATATAGACTTGAGGGATGTCTGTTATGTTGCAGGTCCTTATGGATCTGGCAAAAGCACCTATTGTGAGAACTATATCAGGGAATTCATCAATGTAATGCCACAAAAAGACATTTATCTGATCTCACGTATAGACAACGACCAGGCGTTCCGGGGGTTATTGGAGGACGGTGTTATGACACAGGTGGAGTTGACTGCCGACATCATAGATGATCCCATCGACTGCAAAGAGGAGCTCGATAACTCTCTCATAATTTTCGATGACTTTGAACTGCTACACAAGGGGATACAGAAGTCCGTCGAGATCACTATAAAGGACTGCATATTGAATGGAAGGGATCAGTCTGGAGAAGGGAGGGATATTTATGCGATTATTACAGGACATCAGATCTGCGACGGACACAGAACCAGAGACATCATAAATGAGAGCTCCTCAATAACCTTCTTCCCGAGGGCTGGAGGTCTCAAAGGTATAAAAAGAATCCTGGATGTTCATTGCGGCTTTGAGAAAGAGGTCATAAGTAGAATTTTGAATCTCCCCTCTAGATGGGTCACAGTATATAAGAGGTACCCCATGTGGATTATGTGGGAGAGTGGTGTGATGATTCCACACAGATTTTAAAAACGAGTGTTTTTCACTCTCTGGACTGTGCTAGATGTTAGGTCCCCACCCTTTCTGATATCTGTTATCCTTTTCAGGATTTTCAACATCTCCTCGTCAGTAAGTAGTTCGCCAAGTTGGTACAGTAGATCGTGGTATTTCTGAGCAGTATTGGCACCACCCTGCACATTGTCACTTATCTCCTTAACTTCGTTGCTGATCTGCTTCTCAACCTCTTTCTCAGTCATGACTTGCAAAGAATCGTCTCGAGGAAGACCAGCATCAGAGTCCTCTACAACTTTCCTCTCGACACCGATTTCCAACTTTCCCAATATTTCGTTGATAAGTGCTTCATCCTCCATCTCATTGCCAACAGGTCTCTCAAAAGCCTCCTCCACAAGATTTTTCTCATCGATCTCGTCCTTCTTTTTTGTTCTTGTTCTCTTGCTCTTTGGTTCGGGTGGTATGTATTCCTCTACAACATCTTCGGGAATAACTGTGTGAGTCAGCTCGAGTCCTGGAAATTCGCTCATCAGTAGTTCTGGGTGTCTGATTAGTGATGAGATTTTTATCTGTTGAGTCCCCTCTCCATTATACATTATTCCATTTACGACAGAACGATGAGAAACAATATTTATATCGATTGCCTGGGCTATAAAGTCGACGATCAGGATACCCAAATCTATCAAACGTTTATTTATGGCGCTGGTGTTTCTTCTTTTCAACGTCATCGTGAACTTCAACAAATTCAGAACTGCTGTGAGTAGGGATGGGTATTTGTAACGCATAATAATTTTTGCACTCTTATCAGATATCTCAAACGAGTCCTCTGATAGAATCTCAACAACCATATTCAGGTCAACCATAGGGAGTTTGTCAGATAGCTCGAAAACTCTGATAATCTCGTTCGCAATTAGTGCAACAGTCGGCTTCATTACAACATACTTCAAGTAGTCACTTATTGTCATCGTCACACATAATAGTATTTCCGAGTAGGGTTTTCCATATAACAACTGCATAGTTGTCTCCCCCTCGTCAGTTGTGTCGTTTGCAAATCGGAACTCGAGCGCATTTTTTGGAGGTACTCTCATAACAAGGTTCCTCATAACTCTCTGCGTATAGATCTTGCCAGAGTCATGTTTCGACTTATACATTTTTATAGTGATTTTTAAAAATCTCAGTTCGTGACGAGCTGTGCAATTGTTATCACAAAAGAGACCGTTTCAAGAGGATATGGGGGTGTTGCAGAGCTCCCAGCAACAAAACCAATAGTATAGTTGTCACCACCAACTAGATACACGACAAAACAGAAAGATGCCTGATTGACCGAGCTTATGTTTGTCTTTAATGAGATCCCAGCGTACGTAATTGCGGAGTTTGTGACATCTTGAACATTCATCTGGTAATTAGCTGCAGTGTTTAGGGGAGCTGTTGATGTGCACAGAATATTGAAGGAATAGATTCCCGATTCTTCTGGGATAAAGACTCCAGAAGACAGATTAAATCCTGGCAGCTCTCCTGTCTGACCTGTAAACCCACTCAGAACATAAGTGGTGTTCTGATCATATGTGAAGGCTGTTTTTGTAAGAAGAGCGTAAGAGGAGACCAGCCCCCCAGCACTTCCAGTCAACACAACTTGATCACCACCTCCAGGAGTAACCCAGTGCAGATTGTTATCATTAGCCGGCTTGTACAAGCCCCCATTTGCTGTCAGCGGGATCGATGTGGAGAGTGAGTTCTTTAGATATAGAGCGTTTGCACCTACGACATTTGCTTCAAGATCCTCATTTGTCTTGTTTATTGGAGAGTTGATACCTGAAACCGTGTAAAGATTTCCTAGCGATGACATTTTATTAGCTTATAAAAATATGTCCTCCATTGGAAATTTGTATGTCCCAGGACCTTTCAACAAGGTGAATGAGAACCTCTATGTGAACTCCATCCAGACCGCTCAAAATATCGATATCGGCATCAGCTATGTGGATAGTTCGAAAGTTTTGATAGTTCCGGACACCTCTCTCATAACTCTGGTAGGACTTACACACATGAGCGGAACACTTCCAGGGTTCGATCTCACCAGCGGTCTATTTACAGCTCCGACATTAGGGTTCTATAATGTGAGTTTGGAGATATCACAGCCAACTCTCTTCACGGTCTCGAACATAGATTTCGGGATCATAGATGTTGCGACTGGGAATGTCCTTTACACAAGTGATGAGAGTTTCAGTGGGATATATGGGAGTTCTGGGAATCAGACTCTCTTTTTCTCATCTCAGGCACTTGTGTTAAGTCAGGGGCAAGTTATCTCTTTCAAAATTATAGCGTACGGCGCCTCTCCTCCATGGACTCTCAATTCTGTTCTCGGTGTTCAACTAATATCATAGTTTTAAAAATCCAACATGTGGTATTCTTGAGCTGCATTGTACGCGATAGCTGCAACACCATCTCTAATATCCTCATCAATATTATAAAAGGTTTTGTCGAATAACTCCTTTGACATTCCCCGCACAGATGATAGATATCTCAAACAACACCAGACACCACAGGTCTGGACCTCAGGATCCTCCTTTTGGAAACATATGTCATTTATCTCCATTGTGGGAATCCCATCCTGGACAATCACATCTAGCAATTTCGGTATTTTATGAAATGTGAACTGAAGTTCCTCGTCGATGTAATACCCATATGAGTCGAAAAACTCAGGCATATCAGCAACTCTATCATAGAACAGCACAGTCCAGTGCCCGATATTAGGCTCGACCTCGTATAAAATGAAGTGTGCCCTATCTTCATAGATGATGTTTTCACTAAAATCCATCTCAGTGTATGTGGAGATAATAGGCTCCGTCAACCCAACATTTTCAAACCATCTTACTATGTCCCTTCCAGATAACATTTTTAATGTACAATAATAAAATGAGCAATTTTGACCATCTCTATTACAATATAACAATACAACCACCCAGCGGAGATAGTATCCCAGCACAATACAGTGTCAACATTGTATCAGACCTCGTTAAACATCCTCAAAACTACCACCTCGCGATTACTAGGTTCACAATTCCTCTTAGCTCTATCCCATTCTTCTTTTTTGAGATAGTTCCGGGGCTGACACAGACCAACCCGAATTTGGGAATCTATGTTTTATCACTCACATATCTAGCAAATACCTACTCAGCAAACGTTATATATATCAATTATGGTGGATTTACAGCTCCACCTCCACCATCTGTAAACGGAGGAGTACAGGATTTACAATCACGATACTACTACGTCAGTTCTATATCGAACCTGCTATCGTTGTTCAATATCGCGTTTCAGGACATAACAACTCAACTCACCACAGCTTATCCTGCACTTGCTCCTCTACTAGCTCCCATGTTAATCTACGATCAACCTAATGAACGAATAAATCTGATTTTCGATAGGAAATTCATAACCAACAACATTGATATTTACGGAAACGATCCATGTTCAATATTTTTTGGAGGTTTTCCATTTGTGTATGTGATAGGATCCATCACTCCTCTGGATATCAAGATTCTACTTCAGACCAACCCACTGTATACAAATGCATACTTTCCTCCGGGCACAACTCCTATCACCCCTCCCAACTATCTTATACTATATCCGAACTGGAGCCAGATCAATCAAATATCTTCACCACATAGCATAGTTTTCACATCTAATCAACTACCCCTCAGAAATGAATACAGTGAAACTCAGGTTAGTGGCGAAATTCTACTGCAGTCGATTATTGCGGATTTTCTTATAACCGACTGGTCTGGTAGCCAAGAGGATCTGGTCTATGTTCCTCCAGGTGTGTACAGGTATATTGATCTAATATCTACAACCTCCATTAGAAACTTCGACATCCAGGTCTACTGGGGAGATAAATACGGTTATCTTCGTCAAATTCGACTGTACTCAACCTCAAACCCGATAACGATGAAACTCGCATTCATAGATAAGAGTTTGGTATCATAGAGTTTTAAAAAAATCATGAATCGTACTCCATGACGGCTTTGATACCACTGTCACCAAAATCAATAGTTCTATAGGTTTTGGAACTGTCTGGCTCACTGAGTCTATAGCGCAAATAGTTCTCAGTTTTATGGACTCTCTTTATAGGCTTATAGTCGTGGTCCTTCATCCATCTTCTAGCACCTGGCGCCTTCCATATTGAACCATCGAACAGCAGAGCCTGTATCATTTTAGAGCCGTGCAAATTTTTATAAAGAGCACACCATCCTCTAAATTTGAGACCCCTCCCAAATCTCCATTTTAGAAATTTCCACAGTAAACAATATTTTGCGACTGTATGATATCCACCAACAATCTGATATCCCTCCACTCTTACCCTATACCAGTAGTAATGTATGGCACTTCTCGTGCATTTCCTTATGTTATCAAAATCTATTGTCGAACCATGTTCTGAGGTATATCGCAATATATACTTATAGAAATCCAGATCACTCAATCCACAAGCGCCAACTTCATACGTGATCTCTTTGACAGGATCTCCCCAGAATCCCCTCCCAACTCCTAAAGACATGTTGATTTTTCTCATATCGTTTTCCAACACCTGATCCCACACTTTATAGCTGTTAAAAAATATATAAAAGACATCTCTCTTATAAGCTGTCTGTTTTGATGCGAAGTATGATGGTCCTCCGAGATATGTTGACTCAAAAATCTTCACAACGAGTTTGTGGATCCGTGTACACTCTAACAGATCAAGCAGTCTTTTATTCAACCCGTACACAGCTAACCACAAACTCCCAAAACTTTCAAGTGTCACACTCTCGACTACCATAACAACCAACTCACCCGGTAGCTCGCAAAATCCCATTTTAATTGTTTTAAATTAATCCTTCTCAACTGTTAGACCTGCGTATCTCTTTAGATCAACATCCTTCTGAGCTCTCCTAGTGTCTACGAAACACTTATCGGTGCAACCACATCTCCTTATGTTGTTGTCCCGAGTGTTCTTTTCAATATAGTTGTTCTTGATTCGTCTTTTCATATCCGACACCTTCTGAACATTATGATTCAAGAGCAGCCGCAGCATTTTATGTGTTGAAAATTTTTTCCATCCAAAAGAATGGATATAAACGAGCACGTCGAAACTTCAGAGGTGTCGCGTCTCCGCGAAATTCTCCGTAAAGATGGAATCACAGGCTTTGAAGCAATAGACATCATCAATCTTTTGATACTGATGAAACAGAGTTCACAGGTCTTCGAGAATGAAATAAGGGAGGAGGTTGCGAATCTGTCTGAGGTTATTATTTACGATTTTGACGAGTTATGTAAGCAGGTTCTGACAGAGACCTCTTTTGAGCAACTTCTTAACACACTACTCACATTTTAACACAACTTTAAACTCACATCGAAGATATTCAAAAACATCGATGTGACATTTAGACAGAAACGGACCAATACTCTTCACGATGTTTGTTGCGGAATAAACATCTTGTTTCAATATTTTGGGTCCGAGGTTGATGTTTTGGGCACGTTGTATGAGAGTCTCCTTAAGGACGGAAAAGATCTTGGACAGTTCTTCACACCTCGAAATGTCGTTGATATAGCTGTGAAATATGCAAAACAGAATCGGGAACTTGGTTCTGTTCTCGATCCCACATGTGGAACCGGAGCATTTCTAGTCAGATGTAACACTGCCGAAAAAATCCTAGGAATTGACATCTCTGCAAGGGTTCTCCCAATAACTTGTTGTAACGTATGGCTAAATCTAAAAACACTCGACAACATAGATATCGAGGAGTTGGATTTTCTCGAATATGATCCAAGAGCCCGATTTACAACTATTTTATCAAATCCCCCTTTCGGACTTAAAGGTATTAAATGGAGTGAATATAATAATAGACACCCAGATGTTTTTCCTGTCAACACCACAGCCACTGGACTCTTCCTCGAGAAGATGATCCATCACTTAGAGATTGGTGGACGTCTCTGCATAGTACTTCCTTATGGTTGTGAGATGTGTTCGATTGTTGCTAAGTCTCAAAAATTTAGAAAGGCGTTATTTGCATGTTGTGACGTAAAAGCTGTTCATCTTTTCGGGTCAAAAACATTTGTAAACTCTGGGGTAAAAACATGTCTACTCATCATGGATAAGTGTCGAGATATGAGTAACACATTCGATACTTTTTGCACTCGTTCAATAGATATATACAGAGGAGAATTCGAACTAGTCAAAACCGTCACCATCGAACAGTTGGAATGTTCTTATTTCTCTCTTAACATCAACTTGTATGTAGATTATGATGAGCCGATTCAGTCTCCACATATCACGAACACTCGCGTCAGAGATCTTTACAGACTTACCAAAGGAAAAGTGAACTCTGTTGAAATTGAGGATGGTGAATATCCTGTTTACACAGGCAAAGTCATTCCTCATTTAGCAAAAATCGAACACGCTACTTTTGAAGGCGATAACGTTGTCGTTAGTGGGATGAGTGATATTGGAAGATCCTGGTGCACCTCTGGGACGTATGGAGTGGGGAGACATTGTTACAATATGGAACTAATTGATGGCAATAACACCATACTAAACAAATATGTTGCACACTATCTCAACACACGTAAGACAGATATACAGGACCGTTGTGTCATAGGACACACCGCGAGGAGATCTCTAAACAAACAACTATTTCTTGACTATGTGATCCCTATACCGACTCTCGAGACTCAGAAAAAAATATTCAAGTTGCACACCGCTATTTGCCACGCAAAAGACATGATTGAACACTATCGCAGTGTTATACACATTATCATGGAGAACAGTATTTTTAGAGACACAACCAATATCAGAATGCGGGATCTCTGTAAACTTAAGAATGGGAAACATCTCACAAAAGACGAAATTATTCCAGGGCCGTATCTTGTTGTTGGTGGTGGTGCGAAGCCAATGGGAAAACATTGTGAATATAATATCGAGGCAAACGAGATCATTATTGCAAAAGATGGGAGTGTTGGAGTAGTTTCGAAATACCCCACTCAAACATTTCTGACAAATCACGCGTGTCATCTTATTGAAATTTCCGACTCTATAAACAAGACATTTCTTTATCACTACCTAAAAACTATTTCACAGCAAACACTTTTAACGTTTAGACAGGGTGCTGCACAACCTCATCTAGATGTTCCTGGGCTCTATAATTTTAATATAAAGGTTCCATCATGCGAGGTTCAAACAAAAACATGTTATCAAATAGAGTTATATGAGACTCGGATTACAAAACTAGAGGAGGACATTATCGAGTTCGATAGATTGGCAGACGAGACGTTCACGATGTTGCTCATGTTTTAAAAATCACACATCTACTCCTCTCTATTCCTGAGCTCTTTCAATATTCTTCTCTCCTCTCTGTTTTTCGCTAAAATCCTATCTCTGTTCTTATAGTAGTATTCCCGATTTCTGGCACGTATCTCGTCGCGGTTTTCCAAATACTTCTCCTTACGCTTCTTTTTATTTGTCTCGTCATATCTACCCTTATACCTATCCTGTATCTCTTTAGGGGTCTCTACTATAAATTTGGACTCGATATCTCTCACAATATCATCCCCGTAACTAGCTCTTATATGATCCAACACCTCCTCCAATGTGGTACCTCTGTAGCTAATTCCGGGTTTTCCTCCTGATAACTCTTTCAACTTTTCCCAAGCTATTGACTTCCTCCTAGTCATCTTTTTATCTCTATGTTATTTTTTTAAAATAATTGTTTCCCACAATCTGATAAACTTTTAAAAAAGTCCTAGATCTATATCGACCCTGGCAAAATTAATCGCTAGATCTACAAAATACGTTGAAAAGACATACGACGCATCTTTGTGAAAAACAGTATTAATATACATGTAGTCATCACTATATTCGTTTTTACTATTTCTTAATTGCTCAATAAGCTGATTCTCTGTCTGGACCATCACCATGAACGTTAAAGGTTTCTTTATATACGGAGCCCCATATCTCACACCAATATGTCCGCAATATGTCTGTTTTGGAGTGAAGACCCCTGTTTCCAAATTTAACTCGTCGTCATCAATAACATTGTTCCCTAGTACTTTAAAATTTTTTAGAATCTGCCATTCACCATCCACATAAGTCATTACTGGGGATCGTAGATATATGTTCACCATTTTATCTGTATAGAAAATTTTTAAAAAGATCTCTCAATCATTGTGCACAGATAAAAGTTGAGCAATAAATTCCTCCACAGTGCTGTGAGGACCTAACGGTAAATGAGATATCGGTTCCACCTCCTCATCGTAGAGGGTCGCTAACTCTGGAGTAGGGTAGTGGTAACGATCTTCTACGTCACTCGATGAATCGTCTTGACGTATATAGAAATCGTTAACAGTATTTATTTCCTCTTCAGTGGCATCACTATAAAAACGATTTATATAAACCTGTACATCAGGATGATAATAATAAAAAGGATTAGGATACATTCGCCCCTCTACCAAATACCACCTAAATTTTTGATAATTATCCTCCTCCTCTTCCTCTGCAGTAAGTCTGTCATCAACATCGTCATCCTCCTGTTCCACTTCGTAACTAATATCGGATGAATCCGTGTCCGTATCATAATCCGGCTCAGGTGTATCGATGATGTTACTCAAAATCTCCTTTGCATCTTTTCTAACACCAACCATCTTTTTGTAGGCTGGAATTTTTTAATAAAATTTTATTTTTTTCCGAACATCAACTTTCAGGAATTCCCTGTTGGGAAACTTTTTCCCTGTTGCGGGCACGATTCGGGTATTCCCTGTTGGGGACATGATTCAGGAATTCCCTGCTGGGGACATGATTTGGACGCTCTCGACTTTTTGGACAAAAATTATTTTGAAAAATTTTAAAAAAAACAATTTTTCCCTGTTGCGTGCACGATTCGGGTATTCCCTGTTGGGGACATGATTCAGGAATTCCCTGCTGGGGACATGATTTGGACGCTCT
>QGNH01000257.1_pt1 | contig 16810 bp, 22 predicted proteins | sample 1735481 | NCBI WGS metagenome assembly QGNH01 (sample SAMN09239004, study PRJNA386568) | Viral metagenome, whole genome shotgun sequencing project.
CCCTGCGGCGGCAGTTTTTGTCTTTAGGTATTCCTTTGCCGCCTCAATCGCTTTTCTCGGTCGCAAATCTCCTGGCGTAGCGTTTTCAAAAAGTTCCAAAACCTGTTCGGCTGCAAAAATGGCGTACCTAATTTTATTATCAGGCGATAGAGTGTTAGATAATAGCCAATTGGCATAATTGAGATGTTCCGAGCAATCGGTATCGGCAATCAACGCAGTGACGCATTTTTCTACCGTGTTGATTTTTCCATTTTCGGTGTACCATTTCAAACCGTCATAGCACGCTGATTTTTCCTGTAAAAATTTAAGAGACAATTTCATTTTTGAGCCTCATAGGGTTAAATGTGATAGCCGGACTCGTCAGGCAATCAGTGATTTTTTATATTTCCACCTGTTCACAACGATCCTGTTGGTCCTGGATGTATTCCTCGTATGTGCCGGTAAATCCGTCATTGGAAACAGCCTCATTATACCAGTCACGCATTGCGGGCCATTCGGCCATGTTGTCAAAATCGGATTCGCTCAGGTATTCGCCGCAGTCACCGAAACTCTCTGGATATTTGTACATTGTTTTCATTTTCCGCCTCCTGGTTTATGGTGTGCTGTTTTTGTCTACACTATAAATATACCAAAATTGTACAATTAAAACAAGAAAACAAAATTATTTCTTTTGCGTTGTAAGTCTATGATTTTAAGCGATACTACAAGAAATAACGAAATAAATATTTTTCTCATTTGTAAGATGCGATTGAAAAACATTGCACAAATAGTACAAATCACGTATATTTAAGATATGGATATACCAATAATCCCCCAAAACCCGGTTTCCGTGGCCGAAATAGCTCAAATTTGGAGCAAAAAGGGCAATCCATGCTCGATCCGCATGGTCTACAGACTGATAGCGCCGGGCATGGGTAAGTCTGGCCGTGTTCCAGGTGCCGTATCCATCGCGGGCCGATGGCTGGTCCCCGCCGATGCTTGCGATCCGCGGCAGGCAAGGGGAAGGCCGAGGAAAGTGATTAAGCAATAATCCTGCCAACTATTTTAATTTAAATCCACTTAATTTCACAAAATACTTGACTTTTCCATGTTCCCATGATTAACTTTATACATAAAGATTGTTGATAACTTGTGTATAACCTGTTCGTAAGAGGTGGATAACCGTGGGGAATCTTCCTACCTGGGACAATCCCGATAAACTACAGGCAGTTATTGATCGCTATTTTGATGCCGACGAAAATAAAACAAATCCCACAGTTTGCGGACTCGCCCTTGAGCTTGGTTTCTCGTCTCGCAAGTCATTGTACGATTATATTGATAAACCTGAATTAGGTGACATTGTAAAACGTGCATTAATGAGAGTGGAAAATGCAATGGAAAAACGATGTGGCGAAAACGTACAAGCAGCAGGCGCAATCTTCCGCCTCAAGAATCACGGATGGAGCGACAAATCAGAAGTGGAACACAGCGGGCTTACCCCTCCTCCCTCTCATTTGACGGTAACAATTGCAACAGGAGAAAGCCTTGATCCTTCTTCACGGGACAATGATTAATGCCACTTGTTGATGGAAAATTTGTTTCCCTCGAACTTCCCAGTGAAAAGCACGCCCGCGTTATATTCGATCAGTCAAGACCATGGCGCTATCGTGTGCTATACGGCGGGCGCAACGGCTACAAGGATTGGTCGTTTGCCGGTGCGGCGGTTGAGCGGGCAGTCAGGATACCTACCCGCTTTCTATTCACCCGTGAAGTGCAATTGACTCTTGCGGAGTCTGCGCACCAATTGCTCAGCGACACAATTGACCGCTTGGGATATCATGATTATTTCCGCGTTACGGAAAACAAAATCACTTGCAATATCAACGATTCTTCTTTCATGTTTCGCGGCCTGAATGACCAGGTTTCAAAAGACGTTAAATCGACGGAAGGAATTAATGTTTGCGTGATTGGCGAGGCTGAAAGCCTGACGGAAAAATCCTTCGTTGACCTTGACCCTACAATCCGCTTGCCTGGAAGCGAGATATGGATTGCGTACAACACGCGGATGGAAACCGATTTCGTTTATCAATTCACAGTCAAGAATCCACCCACGAACATGATATGTGAGAAAGTCAACTACACGGATGCGCCCGCATGGATGATAAGCCCGGTGATTATCGAGCAGGCCGAACGGATGAGAGAGGAAAACCTGGAACTGTACAAAAATGTATGGCTGGGCGAACCGCTCACACTCGGGCTTTTTTTCAGCACATTCGGGCCGCACAACGCGGAAATCCCGTTCACGCTTGCGGATCATGAAGGCAACGCGCACCTGATCGGATCCCTCGACCATGGCATAGCGCACAATACATCGTTTGGCCTGCACTATCTGGATAATGACGGGTATGTCCATCGCATATTCACATACAGCAACAACGGCGGCACAACGCAGAGCCACGCAGAGGCAATCTGTGATGCAATAGAGGGCTGTTTCTATTCCCGGCACGTTTACCCGGCTGAAATATTTTATGATTATGCCATGGATGAAAAGCATGCCGTGAACGAGCGTATTTACATCAGCGACCTTGACGTGTATCGCGGCGTATTCAGCACACGGCCGACCGGCAAAAACGTCAAATTCATTCCGGCGAACAAGCGCAAGGTTGACGGATGCCACGCAATGATCGCCATGTTTGACAAGGGAAACGGCGTGCCTATCCTGCGGTATTTCAAGGGATTGAATGATCCGTTTGTGACCTCGATCAAATCCCAAGTAAAGGACAAAACCAATCCCGAAGTTTACGCAAAGATCGATGGTGACGACGAAACGGACGAATTCAGGTACGCGGCCATGGGAATAATGACGCGGCTGTCCGCGCAGAAATCAAAGCAGGCTTATCAGGCGCGGACGCAGAACGAGCGCATAACGCCGATGAAAAAACAGCTTGCGCCTCTTTTCTTCTCGCAACGAAAGGCAGGGTAAATATATGACAATTGGAACACTGCAAATGCGTGACATAAGCGCGGGACCGGACGCGCAGTTGATTGAGTTAGTCGCAAAAATCAAGGAAATTGCCGACCAGATCAACACGACAGCGGCGCAGGCCATCGCAAACGGCTCGGCAATAACGACAATCAATTCAAAGCTATCCGGGCTGAGTGACCCGGTGACAATCACCATATCGACGATTACTGTTGACGCAATCAACACGGCATTAGCAACGGTCGAGACGCAGCAGAAAACCACAATTGCGGCGCTAAAGGCATGAGCGACCAAGGGCAAATCTGGCACAAAGGGCAACTCAACGCATACGCGCTGCCGAATGGGACTTTTATTTCCACGGATTTACAGCAGAAGCGTATTGGCCTTGTGCGGAACAATACGCAGTACCGGGAGCGATTAGAAAAGGCGGCAAGGATAGCAGGATACACGCCGCCCGAGTTGACCATTGCACGTGCATCGGCTGATAAAAAATATGATCTCGAAACGGTCATTCGACATAGTAAACTGGCTGAAAACGCAACGAAAGGAAAGCAAGATGAGAAGTGAAGTATTGAAAAACCTGTTTATCGGCGCGGCGTTCTGGGCCTTGATCTCGTTTGTCGTTATCGCCCATGCGCAGCTTGGCAATTATACCGGGTACAGCGACACAAGCGCGTATGGTTTCTGCCGCGATATCACCAAGTTTAAGGCAGATTCCCTGCGGTACAGTAACCCGGTATGGCTGGGCAACGCGGAAAACAAAATCATGGTGTGCATGGTCGCGGATACCAACGGCGGCGGCAGGGTCACGGACAGCATTAAAATGGTTTACGGATACCAGCGCGGCGTGATTGTGAAAAACAAAAGCGGAAACTGTGACACGACATGGCGCACGCTCGTTGTGCTGGACACGATCAGCACGCAGCCGGGCGACACGGCGGGTCATTGGTTGTCAAAGGTGAAGTACACTACGACGGATCCGACCACAGGGCAGGAGAACTGGACGGGGCGCTATATGGACAGCTCGTATGTCACTGGTTACATTGTCTCGACCGCTCCGGTTACGCCGGTCTACGCGCCATTGTGCCGGTATTGGGTCAAGGGTATCGCGCCGAATGGGAATAGGCAAGCAGGGGCAGCGCACCTTGTCAGGATGATATTGCAGGCGCGTTTATACGTCAACACGCACGGGATGTAATTGTGAATTATATGCAATGCCGCAACGTGTTCCCGACGCTCAAGGACTTCCGGCTTCCTGAAAAGGTTGGCCCGCGCCTGTTTGCGGTGAATCAGATCGATCATGATGACGCGGTTGTGCTGGCAAAGCTGGCCGAAGTCGCGGCAATGGTCCCGAACGACGCGCCGCTGGAAGATTTGAGCATGTGCGTATACACGCTGGACGCGCTGCAATGGATGTACCTTATGGCGGACCAGAAGGAGCGCAAACGGTCAATTGACGGGTACAAGGAAATCATCGAACAGATTAACTCCGAGGTAGCAATATAATGCCATTGACTCCTGAACAGATTGTTGAACATCTTTCGCTTATCGAAAAAAAGTGCAATGATCAGTATGACACCTACCATAAATCTCCCGTATACGAGGGCTTGAAAAACCGTTGCCGCTTGATTGACGACGCGATAGACCTCAACTTCAAGGAAAATGAAGCGTTTATTTCCGAGATTGCTCCGCCTGTCGTGCGGAAAGACTATTACGAGACAAGCGCCTTCCTCGCAAAGTATTTCAGCCAAGACCCGATAATCAAAATGACATCCATCGGCGGCACGCCTGCGGCGAACGCTGAAAACATCAAGATCATTCTCAACGCCAATTACACAGCGACGCGCTATCGGGAATACTGCCTGACAAAAGCGTTTGACAATATAGCCAGGTATGGCACGGCGGTAATTTTCTCGCGCTTTGATGACACGTACAGGGGCACCGGATTACAGACGCAGGCTGACCCAAACCAGACAGCGACATCACCGTACAAGCGCGTTGATGCGCAGGGCCGCAAGGCAATTATCAACGAGTCCGTGCATCCGCTTAACTATTTCTGCAACCCAGATGCGTCGTACTTCTCGCGCAAGACGTATGAAGGTTTCATTGATCAGTGGCTTTTTTCGGAATTGATGCAGTTGCAGGATAGCCCGCTTTATTTTCAGGAAAAACTCAAGGAAGTAATCGACGCTTGCAAACGCGGCCAGAAAGATGAATTCTGGTACGGCGGCATGGACGCAGAAGCCAAGAAGGATTACTCACGCGCATCAATCAACCCTATCCGGCAGTATACGCGCCTGAATTTCGAGGGCAACGAAAGTGACGAATGCACGTACTACTGCGAAACCTTGGGTGGGAAACTGATTCGGTGCCACGAAGTTGATCTTGACCAGGGATATGTGCCGTTGCAGACTGGCGTGTACATTCCTCGCCCGGATACATGGTGGGGGAATTCCAGCGTTGATCTGAAAATACCGTTCCAAAATCTGAAAAACTGGCTCATCAATACCGAAATAGAGTCGGTGATGAAACAGAACGACCGAATGATTCTTGTTCGGCGCGGTGGCCCGATAGACGTTGCGGACATTAACAACCGGCACGCAAACAGCGGCATTGTGTTTTACAACGGCACGGACGGCGAAGACCCGAAAAACATGATGTATCCCGTGCAATTCCAAAACCCGGCCCGGCAGGATTTGGACTGGTTGAACCGTGAAATCAACCAGATGATCCAAGAGAATTCCGCCGTTGTGAATTTGCAAAACAAATACAACCAGGGCGGGATGAATAACCAGACGCTTGGCGCTGCGCAAATGGTCGCCGGTATCGGCCAGACGCTTCTTGATTTTACCATGGGCAATGTTGCGAACCTGCTTGAGCGTGTCGCCGAAGTGAATTGCATTATGATGATTCAGAACTTTGGCGACAAACTACAACTGCGGAAATCTGAAAACCAGAGCCAGGTTGAAATCGAGAAAAAGGAAATCATCGGCGAATACGTTTTCCGCGCCGAGTCGTCGGTGATGGTCAACGACCAGCAAGAACGAACTAACAAAGGCAACTACATCAACCAGGCGTTGAACTGGCTGGGCACCGGGCGCAAGGAATTCCAGCAATTGAATATTGCGGAGTTTATCAAGGACTGGCTGCGGGCGTGCGTGGGAAACAACGCTGACTTGACAACGTACATGAACGCGCAGCCGCCTCCGCAGGCTCCTCCGCCGCCACCGGATAAGCCCACGGTGAGCATTGGCTACAAGGATTTGCCGCCTGCGGCACAGATTCAACTTTTGCAGCAAATCGGAATCAAGGTGGGGCCGGGCGATCTGTTGCCCGCAGTCCCGCAAATACCCGGCGCACGGCCAGCGTTGCCCGCGCCACAACCCGTACCCATGGGAGCGCAATAAATGAGACGCTTTTTCGCACGCTTCTTTTCCTTCTTCTCTTCCCGCCGCGCCATGCTTGCGCTTATCGCAACGCAACAGCGTGAAATCGCTTTGCGCGAATGCGCTGTCAATTACGTCACGGTTGCGGTGCCGACAAAGGAGCAGATCAATTCCCGGCTCGCGGATATGTACTATGACAAAACATTCGCGTTTTACCTCATGGCGATGGAAAACGAAATGCTGGCCCTGTTCCGTGACGGCAAGGGTGAGGATATTTACCGGGGCGGCCTGCGGGTAGTCAGTCAGATCAAAAGCGACATAAACCGGGCGGCTGTTGACGCTCGCAAGAAAGCCAAAGCCAATGGGCAAGTATAATTTCCACGACTACCCGCACGGCGACGGGCTCCCGGCCGACATCAACGACCCGGTGCGCAAGGTCGCTACGGAAAAGCTGCAATGCCCGGAGCTTTTGGAAGAAATCAACGACATGCAGGAACATAAGAATTGCGGCGGCATTGAAATCTATGAAAACGACACCTTGAAAAAGATTGAAATGGAGTGCAATTTCGGAATGTTTCGCGGGTACGATCTTATCAAGGTTGTTAAGACTCCGAAATTTACAATAGTTTCACGGAAATTTATCAAAAACCATTACCTTGAAATGAGAAAACGAAAGGACGGCCAGAAATGAACGACATGCCAGATACAACCGGAGCGGCGGGCGAACAGGGCGGAGTTGTGGATCAGGGCAATGCTGGGCAGGCACCTGACCTCAAGACTGCGGTGCAGCAGTTACAGGCTACAATCGCGGGCCTGTCGGATCAGGTGGAGCAGGTCGCGGAAGCGGCGGGATTGCCGCCGAGCGGGGCCGAAGGCGCGCCGGCCGAAGAAGCGGGCGAAACGCCGGAAGAAGAGGGCGGGGAGATGCCGCCTGCCACGCCGGACCAGGGCGACCAGGCTACGGCAGGGCAGGGCGGGGCTGCGGCAGAACCGGCACCGGGCGCGTTCCAGGACTTTCTTAGCAAGCGCCCGAAGGCAAGGATGTGACCTATGCCGATGAAAAGCCAAAAACAGAGGGCGTTCCTGCACGCCAAGAAGCCCGCAGTAGCGGCAAAGTTTGAAGCAGCAACACCAAAGGGCGCGAAGTTGCCAGCGGTTGCGAAACCGGCAGCGCCGAAATCAAAAGAAATCTCCATGGGCGACTTTATGAAGCCGCCGAAGAAACCGGCAATGTGATGAAAACGCTCGCGCTCATATTCGTCATTCTCCTTTTCGGGTGCGCCTCAACACGAAAGGCGCAGGAAAAAGAATTACTCTTATGCGACAACATTGCCGTTCTTGATGCAAAGATAGTGTATTTACAAAAGACGGTGGATAAAATGTACGCGCACGAGCGATTGATGGAGTTGCGGCAATATGAGCAGATACACGTTGACAAGTCGTTGACATTTGACAATTTAGTAGTGAAGCCTTAACCGTTCTTTAACATTTCCGGGCTGAGATAAAGGCTTTAGCGGGCCGGAATCTCACAAGATTTTTCAGGGCGGGCATTGTGGTGCCACAACATCACTTTTGCGCGCCCTTTTTTATTTCAGTCCGGGAAGGTTTAACAAATATGAATCATTTCAACATAAACCCCAAAGGGGAAAACAATGGCTGACGAAACAATTGCCGTAGCGGACGGCACAGATGGCGGCATTGCCGCGACTGATGACGGTGGAGCTGGTTTACAGGAGCAAATGACCGGGGACTTCTTCGATGATGGCGTAGGGTCATTCATCGACACGAATTCCGGCGCGCCCTTGTGTGATGAGAATGGCAACAAGATCACCACAGAAGCGGAGCTTGCGGCGTTCAAAGAACGATCTGGCGCGGCTGCACCTGCGGCCAAAGCAATACCAACGCAAACCCAAAAAGGGAAACCGGGCGCACCCGCGGCAGCGGCGGCAAGGCCCACGAACTTTGACAGCATGTTTCACAAGGCTGGTAATCTCGATTTCGACGCGATAGGCAAGCAGGGAGAGCGGTTTTCAAAATTCGCTTTTCAGTCCCAGCTTGCGGTGAAGCCGGGCGACAAACCGCCCGCAAAGGCCCCCGAAACTCCGCCTGACCCGAAAACGGCGATGAAAAAGGAGCTTGAGACGTTGCAGGGATCGCTTACGCAGTCACTTTTGACACCGATCAAAACGATTTACGAAAAGCGGCTCGCAATGTACACCGCAGCAGGGCAACAGATGCCGCGTGAAGAGTTCGACATTATCAACGAGCAGTACATTGCCAAAGAAAACCAGATTAAGGAAATTCTTTCTGCCAAACAGGAAGAACTGCAAGATGGAATTCTGAAAGGTGAAATGTCAAAGCGCGATGCTGTGGACATTGAGAAAAAAGCAGTGGAATCATATACCGGCGTTGCGGGCGAGCTTTTCCCGGACTTGCCGGAAGCGACCAGAAAGGACCGTCTTGACAACCTGATTTTCGGTTGGCATGACGGAAAGAAATTCATTCGCGGATATGGCGCAGACCACGTTGAAAGTTTGTTTGAAAATGCGTGTGCATATTCAGGCAAGACATTCACGACGGTTGAAGAAAAAAATGCCGCGATGAATTCCTGGTGGGCGCGATATGCAAGCAATCCGGTAAACGTGCGCTACGTGGCGCGGGCAGCGTTCGACCGTTTCCAGGCACAGAATTATCCTAAATACCGGGACGCGGTGCGGGCGCAGTACGAGACTGAACAGGCAACAAAACAGAAATTCAAATCCAAACCCGGTGGCGCGGCTCCGGCTGGCGCTGCAAATGCGGGAGATTCGGCAAGTCCCGAACTCGACGCATTTTTCAGCGTGCCGAAGCAGCACCTTTAGGGAATAGCAAGAAAGGCTGATTTATGACAGTTTCACAGACAATTGTAACGACTCCGGCAGTAACCGCTACTGGAACGCTAAAGCGTACCGTATCGGACCAGATTCGCAGGCTTAATCCTGTCGTAACCCCTCTTATGGCGATTGTCAAGACATCGAACGTCGACAAGATGGGAACGCAGACGACCGGCGAAGGACTCATTTCCAAAAACTCCACCGATACCATGAAATTCGAGTGGTTCACCTACACCCCGATTGATTTGTACGCACTGGCGACGGCGGACGGAACGGCAGCGATAGCAGGCGCGGAAACCGGCACGGCGACCATTGCGGACAATACGGCTTTCCGGCCCCGCGACATCGTGACGAACCTTCGCACGCTTGAGGTCGCTATTGTGAACGCGCTTTCCAGCACGACTGGTCTTGTGTTGACCGCCGTGTCAACGTGGACGTGTCTAACGGGCGACACAATCGCCATGAGTTGCAGGACCATGGAAGAGGGAACGAGCGACATTACACCGCTGACCAAAGAACCGGACAACAACTACAACTATGTTTTCCCGTTCCGTTACCCGATCACGATTGCGGACACCGCGCTCAATTCTCCGCATTACGGCGGGGACCTGCTCAAGCGGTACATGACCGACAACAGCACGTTTGCGCTGCGCAATCTGGAAAACGCGTTTTTCCTCGGCCAGAGAGCGGCAAGCGAAACCACGACCGTGACCATTTCCACAACGCCGTATGCTCTGTACACCACGCGCGGCATACTGAATTATGCGACGTCGCCAATCGATGCGGGTGGGGCCATGAGCTTCGACAAATGGTGCACGACCGTTTTCGAGGGGCTACCGAACACGCAAAGCCCGGACAGGCTGCTTGTCATGCCGATGGGTCGCAAGATTTACGGCAGAATGCAGGCATGGGCAAACCAGAAGCTCATCCAGTGGGAAAGCGGCAAACAGGACACTTTCGGAGTGCAGACGGAAAAGTTTTTCTGCGGTCCGTACACGATCAAGCCGATGCTGCATGACCTGTTCGACCACGGCAACCTGGCAAATTGTGCCGTGATTTTCGACCCGACTGACTTGACGTACAGGTTCAAAACCGGAATGGACGTTCAGCCCAAAGATAACTTGCAGTTGCCGGCGACATGGGGAACGACAAGGGCAATCCAGGGCGTGACCGGCCTGCAATGCTGGTCGGGCGGGTACAACGTGCGTCTCATCACCGGATGGAATCAGTAATCAATAACCAAAGGGGCTAGTCAGTCCGCTCATTCAACATTCAAGAAAGGTTTTCGTATGAAAAAGATTCTCTCAGTTTTCACTCTGGTACTGTTCGCGGTATCGGTGGTAATGGCCGCGCTTCCCACGGCACCCACGCTGTACAACAACAACGACTACGACGTGATAAAGTCCAACAACATCTACACGACTGCAAACGACCAGGGGCTTAACGCCTCCGGGAAATACGGCCGTGACTCGCTTGTTGGAAAAGACACGATCTGGCTGTTGAACAAGTTCCCGATTCAGCCCGGCTATCAGTACATCGCTCAGGTGTACGATTCGGCGGGGCTGCTGGACACGATCCACTACAAGTCGACAATGTACGATTTCAGCGGTGTTTACGCGCAGGCAGACAGCGCCCTTGACTCGGCGCAGGGCACGGCAAGCGCAAAGCAGTTTCAGGCAATTAATCTGCCGGGAACGGGCGTGTACTATGCCGGGTATATGTCGCTGAAAATGTGGAAACCGACAGCGACAATCGTCACGAAAGTATGGCGCTTTGAACTCGTACGGCGCAGACCGTTTGTGAAGGGGATTTTTTAAGGTATCAGTTTACACCAAATAACAGCGGGCGGCTACGGTCGCCCGCAATCAACCTCAAAGGGGAAAAACATGGGAAAGAAAGACAAGGCCGAAACAAAGGCGGCGGAAATGGAAAAAGGCAACGTGATTTTTTACTGTGACCGGGGTCAGTACACGTTTTCATTACCGGAATTTGAGCGGGATGAATTTGGCAACATCATCACCGACGAAAAGGGAAAGAAAAAACATCTGGTCACTGTTGACGCGGACGGCGGAAAGCACAAGGCGTACAAAGATTACAAATTCGACCGCGTGCCCGTGAAGGACCCGAAAAGCGGAAAGACAAGTGCGATCATTCACCTGGGGCGCTTTGTCGTGACGCCGGACGACGAAAACAGGGATGAGCTGCTTGCGGCCATGGTTCGGGCGATGAAAAACCCGATCAACGGGGTAATGACGGAAGATCAGTACAAAGCGCAGCATAACCCTGAAGCGTTCGGGTTTGAAAAAGAAAAACTCGCGCTTGCAAACGAAGTTACGGCCGTCAAGGATGAAAACGCGGCACTTCGAGCGAAGCTGGCAGAAGCGGGTATCACGGTTTAACGAAAAGAAGGTCAAGGAATGGGTTTACTCAATGAGCCTATCAGCATAATAAGGAATCGGTTGAAAAGCTGGTTGATTTACAGCGCGACCGGCAGCAATGTGGCAAATCTTGACCTTGACCTTCTGAACCGGGCTAATATGTGGTTGCAGGCGTACCGGCAGTGGGATCCGCTTGTGACCACAGTCACGCTTACGCTTGCCGGAAGAAGCGCGGTACTTCCCGATGATGTGAAAAGCATTCTTGAAGTCTATGTTGACAATCTCGTAATCGGAAAGCCGCAGATATGGTTTTATGAAAATGACAACGATGTGGCTTTTCGGTACACGAAGGAGTATACGTATGACCCGGCTACGGGCGGCTTCTGGACAATAACCTTTCCCACGGTTTCCCCGCTGCTCACCACTCCGAAAATGAAGTACATCCGCATTCTTGCGGATTTCACCGGCAGCGGTGTTGAATATTCCTTCTTCCCTCCTAACCTTCTCTTGCGGTGCGCCCAGAAAATATTCGTTGACGAAAAAGGGCTGACCGGCGACAACATCAACGCCGTGCTGAATGCATTCAAGGAAGAGCTTGGCATTTACGAAGGAATGATCCAATACAACAACCAGAAAGCAGACCTTTCGCCGCATAATAAATTCGGGCAGCCGGTTCATCTTAACGGCTACAAAATGAACGGGCAACAGAACAGAAGCGGATATTCGCCCTTTACGCCGGCACAGCAAGCCGGTTTTCACGGATATTAATCAATGGCGCTCCAAATCGGCAGGCAGAACAAGGTTATTGACTTCTCCGACATGACGGGCGGGGTGGTCAATGCGTTTCCGCCGCACTCACTGGATGAAAACCAAGTGGCGGACGCTCTGAACCTTATTTTCGAGAAACGCGGCTGCACCCGTGCGCCTGGCATGGTCGGCATATCCGTTGCGGCGTTGTTTGCTGGACCTATCCGGGGATTCTGGTCGATGCTGAAAAGCGACGGTACGGAATCATACATCGTTGCCGCAGAATTGAAACTGTGGTCTGTCGATTTGAATGCCGGGACTCGTACGCAAATTGGCACGCTTTCAAACGACAACGAATGCCGGGGAGTGGTGACATGGGGCAAGCTATGGATCGTGAACGGCACAGACGCTTTCAAAGTGGAATCCGATTTGAGCGTTAAGCGTATCGGCATTGTTGCTCCTACTGGATGGACGGCCTCTGGCACGGCAGTTGCGGGCACGCTCCCGGCCGGGGCGTACGATGCGTATGGCTGCTATGCGCGAAAGATTAGCGGCACGATTGTATTGTATTCCGCCCCTTTCCATATCACATCCTCGCCGGTGACGGTTGACGGAAATCACGCGATGCGCTTTGCGGTTACGGCGAGCACTGATACGCAGGTCACGGACATTGTTATCTGGATGACGGCGGCGGGCGGGTCTACGCTGTATTACTATTGGGATGCGGCGAATACAACCGGCAACATCGACGTGATAAACGAGACACAGAAAAACGTGGCGTTGCTAATGTACGAACTCGCTGCCGGGAATCAACTTCCTTCGGCGTTGGCCGGAATTTACGCTTTCAACGGTCGCTTGCTCGGATGGAAAGCTAACGACAACGACTTAAAATATACGCTTCAAGCCCAAAACGTCTACGACCTTGAAAAGTGGTCGACAGAATTTCACATACCGACAATCCCGTATAATATTGTGAGCTGCCACACAGTCGGAAGCAACCTCTACGTCAACACGGTCGGCGGTTTCTACGTTTTCGAGAATGGCGACTTGAGCGCAAAACCGTTGCCGGTGACGCAAGGCGCACAAACGCCGATTTTATACTTCCCGCTTGTGAATGTAGGAACGATTGTTGAGCACAACGGGAAGCTTTTTGGTCTGACAAATGACGGATGGCGCTCGTTCGATGGAACAAACTTTTCTGTTGATCTTTCGCAGCGCATTAAGCCGATAATGGACACAATCGCGCTGACCGCCGCGAACTTTCCGCCGCGTGCGGTAATCTACCGCAGACCCGGCAAGCGAACGGAATACCGGCTTTCCTATCAGGATAACACGATAGGAACGACCTGTCACAACCGGCAAATCGTGTTGAACATGGACCGGCTCACGATAATTACAAACCAATTTCAGCAGGCAAGCCCGACGCAATTCAGCGCACCGTGGGAAATATGGTCGCCGGGGTTCTCGCACGCGATTGTAACGAATGAGGGGAAAATTTACTTCGGGCAATCAAGCGCAAGCGCCGGGGTGATCGCTTCGGAATACGGCAAGGGCGATAAATATGTTTTAAACAGCGCCGGTGTGTATCTGTCCGATTTGATCGCAAAAGCCATGCTGCTGAAAACACGGACGGAAATCGACGAACTGGCAGGGCAAAACATCATATTTACAATGTACTATTTATGCCGCCTCATGGCCGATATTGCCGGGAAAATCTGGATTACCGACCAGGACAATTACTTTGAAGGAATTGACATTAAGAAAACGGGCGGATCAGCGCCGGATATTGTGACGGATACAAACCCGCAGTTAATATTGCCATTTATCCTAACCGCAGACAATCCACAGCAGGGAAAGCAGAAGTTTTCTCCCGACATTAAGGGAAATTCCGTTTTCGTTGAATTAAGCCAGACGGCGCTTGATGATAATTTCGCTCTGAATGTTCTGCAATTATACGTTATTCTCGAAAGGAACTTGTTTACATGAGAAAGATACTTTTTGTGCTGGTTGTTTTGTGCGCGTCATGTTCCGTTTTCTCAATGACGGGTTTCACGTATTTCTGGACAATCGCTGACGGTGACACGGTTACAAAAACGAAATGGAAAGCGAATAATGACAGCGTGTTGAATTGGGCTGGCCGTGCTGGCGATACAATAAACAATAAAGTAGGGTGGGCGAATGCGGCGAAAGATAGCACGTATTGGCGTGCGGCGCGATTGACAAAAAGCAACATTGATTTCACCCTCACGGCGGACAGCGTGAACGCACGGGCGATGGGTGGAACTATAAAAGGCGACACGGCTTATTTCTTAAAGGGAATTAAGTCTCCTTTGTTTGACGGAGCGGTAAAGGGAAATGTCACAGGGGTTTCAGATAGCTCAACAGGATCGGTACGAGCTGCAAAATTAACAACTGCCCGTACAATAAGCGGGACTTCTTTTGATGGAAGCGCAAATGTAACGATTATACCGGATAGCGCAAAAGGTGCGCATCATTTAAATGGCGGCGTAGTAAATGCGGATACGTTTAATTGTCATGGCACAGTCATACAAAAAAATGGCAACGTCGGCATCGGCAAGACGAGCCCTGGGTCAATATTAGATATTGCCAAATCGACTCCCACTGAATCAGATTTTCAGATTATGAGGTTTTTGGATGGGCCTGATTTGGTCGGCGGAATTAAAACAGTTCTATATAATGGCAACACGGGTAACGCATTTCAAAGCGGTTTCAAATTTCAAGTTAACAATACAAACGAAACACTGATTGACGCGATGACAATTGATTATTCGGGCAACGTCGGCATCGGCACCATCCGCCCCGTCTCCCCGCTAACCGTCAAAGGCAACTTCTCCGACACGGGCAGCGTGAATGTCACGGCGACCCTCACGGCGGACAGCGTGAACGCGCGGGCTATAAAAATCAACAATATTTCTAATGCTGGGACAGACGTTTATGATACTCTCTATGGAATGACTACAAAAGCAATCGTCATTATAAGGTATGCGATTTTTGGAGATATGGTTTTTGTCCATATCTATTCTACAAACGCAACATCAAACACGACAAGCATGTATATTTCGCCAATTCCTGTAAAATTAAGGACCACAGTTACGCAATACATTCCATGCAATGTAAATAATGCTGGAACTACAAATGTTGGAGCAATAGATCTAACTGGTTCAGGAGATGGTGCTCTATGGAATGTATTATTTGGTCCAACATTAGACGCAACAGGTTTTACAAATTCAGGAACAAAAGGGATAAATGGCATTAGCTTTACTTATTATAAGCCGTAAATTTATGACACTTGTCACCTTTCACCTGAATGATTGGAAAATGCAAAAAATAATACCACAATCGCAGGAGTAAATATGACACCCTTACACTTAATCATCTTCCTTTTCATCGGCCATAGCAATATGCAAGGCTATTGCGCCATGCCTGACACCGTGACCGATCCGCATGTGTGGGCATATGATCTAAGGCATGGTTTTTTCAATTGTTCCGACAAGGACATGATTGCAAAGAGCGGAAGCCCTCTTATGCCTTTTCTTAAGCGCATGGCCCGCACTTATCCAGGTTACAACTTTTGCGGCATTCAACATGCCTCTCCGTGCCAGCAGGCTTTTCATCTCCTTTCCGAATCCCGGCATAAGGAATGCTTGATAAATCAAATTAACATGCTTAAGGGAAAAGGAACATTCGGCGGTGCGTTGTTCATGTACGGCGTTGTGGAAAACTTGTTCAATACGGTTGACTCCTTGCGACCTGAATTTATAAAACTGGTTGCTTTTCTGCGTGAGCAAACAGGAGATAAAAAACTTCCTATTATCCTTGGGCGCTTTGAGGAAAACGGCGACCATGTAAAAGGAGATTTTTACCGTCATCAGGCACAGACGATTAAAATAATAAATCATATGCCGCGACTTATCGAGAACTGTTCCTTGACTCCCTTTAAGCCCGTGCCAAAGGAAGAGTTTTGCGATGATCACCATTATAATCAGGCCGGATACAAACGGTGGACATGGGACGCGGTGACGATTTACAAGTACAATGGCTACGATTCGTGGGCGCGAAAATGAACGACACAAACAAAAATACGCGGCAAAAAATCGTACTCACGCCATACGATAATTCTCTTGTGGGAAAAATCAACGGCGACACTGAGCATGCGCATATTCTGCTTGACTCTGCGCTCGCGCCGTTTACCGTGACATTGCCGGACGCGACGGCCACTCTCCAGCGCGAATTGATCTTTAAAAACATCGGCGCGAACAATGTGACAATTCAGGCTATAACCGGGCAATATATCGACGAGTCAACAAGCCACGTCCTCGCGCATCTTGATTTAGTGGATGTGTGGCCGGATAACGTGAAAACATGGTGGATGCTCGACAATAACCATTAAGAGGGCAATATGGCAGAAGCAGCGACAAGTTCACTAATTCCGACAGCGTACAC
>QGNH01001448.1_pt3 | contig 16802 bp, 17 predicted proteins | sample 1735481 | NCBI WGS metagenome assembly QGNH01 (sample SAMN09239004, study PRJNA386568) | Viral metagenome, whole genome shotgun sequencing project.
ACCGGCGGCCTGATCACGGGCGGTTCGGGGCTGCCCCGGGCGGACGACATCCCGGCGCTGCTGTCCCACAAGGAGTACGTGATCCAGGCGCCGGCCGTGGAGAAGTACGGGACGGGCCTGTTCGACAGCCTCAACTCCATGCAGGCCGCCGTCAGCCCCCACCATTTCGCCGCGGGCGGTTACGTCAGCAGCTACAGCGGCACATCCCCCGCGGATCTCGGGACGTGGCTGACCGGCGCGTACAACGGCAACAACGCCGCGTTCACGTCGGCCCTTGAGGCATCGCTCCCGCCCCCGCCGGGGTACGCCGGCGGCGGGTACGTCGACGGCAGGCATGCCTGGGACGCCGGCGCCGCGGGCCACGCCTACGGCAAGCAGGCGGCCAGCTGGGGGATGCTGAACGATCTGCTGGAGCGCAGCGGATGGGGCGGCGGGGCGGCCAGGCCGGGCGGCGGCGGGGGAAACCCGGTGGTCGTGAACTTCAACGGCGTCTCACGGTTCCCCGACCCCGAGCAGATACAGGCGATCCAGCTGGCCATCAGCGCAGCCGTCGGCGTGTCCTGAGCCCCGGGGGTGAGGAGCACGGATGCCGCTTAGCCCGCCGCAGCCCGCGCAGCCCGCGCAGCCGTACACGCTCTACTTCGACTTCTACGATTACGTGTCGGGGCAACTGGTCGATCCGGTCAGTGTCCAACTCGACATCACGTACGGCGATTATGCGGGGCTCGTCCCCGACTACGCCGGCCCGTTCACCTACACGGGCGCCTCCGTGGCGGCCCCAGGGACGCTGTGGCGGATCGGCACCGGCCAGTACGGGTATCAGTGGGAAGTGCCCGCGACGATCATCCCGGGCGTCTACACGGCCAACTGGACGACGGTCTACGGGGCCGATCCCGATACGTTCCTCACGCCCGAGAACTTCCCCGTCACCGGCGGCGGCCCGTTCACACCCATCCCCGCGGGTGACATCGGGTTCTGGACCGGGCAGATCTCCTACCAGCCGTCCTGGGCGAGCGCGCCGTTCGTGATCCCGCTCGGCAGCGTCGACGGGAACGGGGTCGCGTGGATCCTCAAGAGCGTCACCGGGTGGGACGCCCCGCCAGCCGTCGGGCAGGTCATCCAGCGCAGCGCCGACCATGGCGGCTGGCCGAGCGCCCAGTATTACGGGCCCCGGCTCATCACCCTCGACGTGATGGCGTCCGCCCCGACGCAGGCCGCGCGGGACGTCGCGAAACAGCAGCTCGTACAGTCCTGCCCCATCAGCGACCTGGCCACGTTCACCTACAACGAGCCGGTGCCGAAGCTGGCGTATGTGCGGCAGAACGGCACGGCGAAGATCACCACGACATGCCCCACACTGACCGACGCGGTATTCAAGATCCCGTTCGTGGCCCCGGACCCAAGGAAATACTCCACGGTGCCGCTCGCCGCGACCGCCACACTCCCGGTGCCGGTGATCAACCCGCTGACCCTCCCCGTCACCCTCCCGGCCGGGTTCCCGGGCAGCACACCGCCGATCGACACCGCGATCACCTGCACTAACAGCGGCACGTTCGAGACGCGGCCCACCATCACGATCGGTGGCCCGATCAGCAACCCGAGCGTCGTCAACGCCGCCACCGCGCAGGCGATCACGTTCACCGGGCTGAGCATGGCCGCAACCGACCAGCTCGTCATCAATACCGACGCCCGGCAGGCGTACCTGAACGGCACGTTCTACCCGGCTGACGTGACCTCGGCATGGTGGGTACTGGACCCGGGCGACACGCAGGTGTACCTGACCGGGGACAACTTCGCCGGCGGCGGCACGGTCACCGTGCAGTGGGCGAGCGCATGGGCATAGGAAGGGGCACCTGTGGCCAGTAGCGTCTCCTGCGGCGTTCCGTGGCTCGTCGATGGCCCATCCCTTGACGCCGGGAACCCGTTCCGCCAGTACGACGTCGGCACCAGGGTCTTTAACGCCGGGACAGCGACCGGCGTGCAGGTTCCCGGCGGCGTGTTCCCCGGCCTCGGCGCCATGCAGGTCACCGCATCGTCCGGCCTGTCCGTCCAGGTCGCCGCCGGGTACTGCTGTGTCCCCAATGCCAGTAGCACCCAGGGCGGCTACATTTTCGGCACCCTCACCGCCGCGACCCTCACCCTCGCCGCATCGAGCCCGCTGAACCCGCGTACCGACCTGATCGTCGCCCGCGTCTACGACACCGGCACCTCATCCGGTTACTGCGACGTCGAGGTGATCACCGGCACCCCCGCATCCCCGCCGGTCACGCCGTCGGTGCCGGTGAACTCGATCGCCCTGGCCACCATCTCCATCCCCGCCGCGGCGGTCGCGCTCGCGTCCGGCGCGATCACCGACCTGCGGTCCTATGTCGTCGCGCCCGGCGGCATCCTCCCCATCGCGAACTCCGCGGCCGCCCCCGCCGCCCCGGCCAGCCAGGTCATGTTCGACATGTCCCGGAACCTGCTCGTGCAGGGCACCGGCACGGCCGGGTCAACGGCGCTGCTGAACACGGGCGCGTGGACCCCGGCGCTCGCCTACAAGACGTCCGGCGTGACGGACTCGTCCGGGAAAGGGAACCTGACCCAGGTCCTGTCCGTCAGCGTGACCACCGACGGCCAGACGGACATCGAGATCTACTACAAGTGGCCCGGCCTGTACGTGTCCTCGGCGCCGCTGATCGTCACCCTGTCCGTTGCGATCGACGGCACTGTCCTCGACCAGACCCCCGTCTACGTGCAGTCGTCCAGTTCGGGTTCGCCGGGGAACGGCGGATCGGCCCGGTACTACACGGAGGCGGGGAACAGCACCACCCCGTCGTCGGGGACGCACACGATCACGTTCAGCTTCCAGTCGGCCAGCTCAAGCGCGACAACGACGATGGCGTGCTCATCCACGGCACTCGGGTGCCTGCGGGTCGCCGCGGCGGTGTCCTAGCACCGGAGAGGGCCCACCTGTTTCCTCGCCGCCTGATCAGAGCGACCCGTACTCGGGCTGGACACCGCGCGGATCTCTTCCCTCTCCGGTGCGGAGACGGCTGCCCGGACATGGACCCAGCATTACCGAGGTACTGCGCTCTCGGCACCGCCTCCGCATCCATTAGAGCACTTCGGGCGAGGTGAGTCATGGCCTCGTCCGTCAATCTCGGCGCGCCCCTCTGGCAAGACGGAATGCAATGGACGTCCCTGCTGCAGCGCCAGTTCGACGGCGGCGCGGCGGTCTGGGACTCCAACCTTTCCGCGACGGCCGTGAACCCGCTCGGCGGCGTGTTCCCCGGCCCTGGCACCCCCCTCGCGGTCACCGCTCAGGGCAGCCCGAACATGAGCGTGCTCGTCAACGCCGGGTATGTCGCCGTCCCGCACCCCACGCAAGGCCACGGCGTCTACCTGTTCGGGCTCCAGGCGCAGGCCACGCTGACCGTCGCGGCGAACTCCTCGGGCTCGTCGCGGACCGACATCGTGATCGCCCGTGTCTACGACGAGGGCAACAACACCAGCTACTGCGACGTGGAGATCGCCGCCGGGACACCCGGGGACGGCCAGCCGGCCACACCCAGCGCGGCGATCATCCTCGCCGCCGTCACGGTCGCGTCCGGGGCGACGGGCATCACCAGCGGCAACATCACCGACAAGCGGACGTATTCGGTCGCGCCCGGCGGTGCGCTGCCCACGACAGCCGCGGCGGCTCCCGCGCTCGGCCCCGGCCAGGTCATCTGGAACTCCAGCACCGGGCTGCTGGAGACGCTGGCCCCGGCGGTCGTCTACGTCGATCTGTTCACCACTTCCACGACCTTTACGGGCCCGGATGGCGTCGACGAGGTGTACGTCGAAAACTGGGGCGGCGGCGGTGGCGGCGGCGGCGGGTTCCAGGACTGGCAGAACGGCGCCGGCGGCATCAGCCAGGGCGGCGCCGCCGGCGGCGGCGGTGAGTACGCCGCCGATACCGTCACGATTGTCCCCACCCATACGTATGAGATCACGATCGGGGCCGGGGGGGCCCGGGGCAACAGCGGCACCAACTACGGGTCCGGTGCCGCGGGGACGGCCGGCAGCGCCGGGACGGCTACCACTTTCACCGGCGGTTCCGTCACGGTCACCGCGAACGGCGGCCAGGGCGGTCAGCCCGGCGGCGTCAACTATCCCGACAGTCCCGGTGAAGGCGGCACCGGCTCCGCGGACAGCGCGGAGTTCCCGGGCGGCACGGGCGGCGCGGGCGGCTCGGGCAGGCATGGCGGTGCCGGTGGCGGCGGCGGTGCGTCCGGGGCACCCGGCGCGGCGGGCGGCAGCGGGCAGGACGGCGATAATTACGGGGATCCCGGCAGCGGCGGTATCCCGGGCCCGGCGGGCGGTCCCGGCGGTGACGGCGGCGGATACTCGCAACTCGGCGCGAAAGGCACCACCCCCGGCGGCGGTGGCGGCGGCGGCTGGGGTGACCCCGACACGTACTGGCAGCCCGGCGGGGCCGGTGCCCCCGGTCAGATGCTCATCTCCTGGGTCATTCAGCCGGCGCAGCTCGTGCCCATCTTCACCACAGACAGTGACGTCGATGACCTGGATGTCATCAACACCTCGACGGGCGGCACCGGCCTCGACACCGGCGGGACGTCCCTCTACGGGTGGGGTATCGGCGGCGGGACGGACGACGGCTCCTTCAGCGCCGACGGCTTCCTCGCCCAGGAAATCCAGGTCACTTTCGACGCCGACGGGGCCACCGACTTCCAGATCGACGCGAAATGGCAGCTCGCGGTCCCGGAGGCGGCGGTGGATTCCGCTTCACCGTCGATCCCGCACGGGGAGTGCCGGATCATCGTCCAGCTTGACGGCACGACCCTCGACACCGTGTATCTGTGCTGTGCGGCGTCCGGTGGGGTCACCTATCCGGGGGATGGGGGGGCGTTCACGGTGTACACGTCGGCGCAGCGGGGCACCACGCCGGGCAGCGGCTCGCACACGGTGACGCTCGCCATCCAGACGGAAAACACCCTGTCGGGGAAGCTGTCCGGTGTCCATATCGGTGACGTGGCGTCGGTGGGGACGTCCCCGTACCCGTTCGCGGGGGGCGCGCTGCCGTCGCCCTATACGGCGGGGCTGGTGGCGGAGAACTGCTCGCTGCGGGTCGCCGGGATCATCGCGGCGACCCTGTGAGCACGCCGCTCCAGCAGTATTACGCCTCGGGCGGCCCGTTCCGGGAAGCACGCCAGAGCACCTACCGCTACCTCGCGACCAACGTCCTGTCCGGTGCCCTGATGGGGGACTGGCTGCCGATGGAGCCGGAGAACTTCTCCCGGGCGATCAACGGCACCGGCAGCCTCACCGGCTACCTTGACCTGATCCCCGGCAGCCCGCGGGAGAACATCGCCAACATCCAGGCCCTCACTCCCCGCAAGGCGCTCCTGTGGGTGCTGCAGGACGGGGTGCCAATCTGGAACGGGATCCAGTGGGACTGGATACCGACCACCGCTCTCAGTCAGCAGCTGCAGATCCAGGCCAGCACGGTGGACAGCATTCTCGCGCATCGGGTCATCGACACCGACCTCGTGTTCAGCGGCGCCGACGTCTTCGACATGGCGCGCGGGATCATCCAGTACGCGCTCAATAAGTCCCCGAACGGCCAGGTCGCGGGGATCACCTACAGCCAGGGCTATTCCGGGATCACCGACACGGTGACCTTCGACGGCGCGCAGAATCAGTACGCCAGCGAGGCCCTCGGCACGCTGGTCACCACGTACGGGATCGAGTACGCGTTCCGTCCCTACATGGACGACGCCGGGAACCTGTTCACCAACGTTGACCTCGGCTACCCGGCGCTCGGCCAGAGCTACCCGGCATCAGGCTTGCAGTACTCGTTCCCGGGCAACCTGCTCGACTACCAGTTCGTCGCCACCGGATCGACGGGCGCGAACCGGGTCATTGCCACCGCCCAGTCCTCGGACGGCTCCGGGAACGCCCTGACCGGCTCGGCGACCGACACCGTGGACATCGGCAACGGGTACCCGCTGACGGAGCAGGCGGTCTCCGCGACGGGTGTGACGTTCACTTCCGATTCCCAGCTCGACGACTACGCGGCCGGTGTCCTCCCGAGCGTGACGGCGACCCAGCTGTCCCCGATCGTCGTGCTGGGTAACGGCCAGTACCCGCCCCTGAACGTCACGTCGCTCGGCTCCTACGCCGCAGCGGCGTTCACCAGCCCCCTGCATCCGGCGAACGCGGACGGGTCGCCGGGATTCACGGGGCTCGGCCGGGTCGTGGCCTGGACCGCGTACCCGCCGACGAGCCAGCAAGCCGAGTACTCGTGGATCCAGCTGGGCGATATGCCGTTCGAGGGAGGCGGGGCACCGTGAGGTTCCCGAACCAGCTGCACTCCCGGCTCGCCTCCACGGTCGCCTCCTCGCAGCGGCTCGTGCAAATCGCGCACCAGCGGCTCAACACGATCGGCTCCCAGGTCAACGCCCTGCAGCCCGGCGACTGGGGGGAACTCACACTGCAGGGCGGCTGGTCCAGCACCGGCGGCCACATCCCGGCCCGGTCGCGGATCCAGCAGAACGGCGTGTCGTGGCTGATCGGCCACATCGAAGGCGGCACGGTCACCGACGGCACCGTGATCGGCACCCTCGCGGCGGGATTCTTCAACGAGACCTACGCGCACAGCTTCACGGTGAACGCCATCACCGGGGCGCAGGCCGCCTCGCGTTCCGGCGCGACCGCATCGTTCAGCGTGCCGTACAACAACTTCTCGGTGACGGTCAGCGGCGGCGTGTGGCTGGCGGGCCCGGGTGAGTACGCCTTCGTGGGCCAGCCGATCACGACCGCGACGGCGGTGAACCTGAACACCCCGACCGCCACGATCGACACGGGCGGCAACATCACGATCAGCAACGTCCCCCCCGAGGCGACGCAGCTCAGTTTCAGTGAGTTTCTCCCGCTCATCTGACCTGGGGGTGAGTGATGGTCGCGTCCGGGTATGCGTCCGACGACAAAGTCGCCCGCGCCGGGGACAGCATGACGGGGCCGCTAGCGAACTCCACGGCGATCACCGCCGGCGTCGCGGTCCTGGCGGACAATCCCCTCATCGAGGTGGACGTCTCGCAAGGGAACCATTTCCGGGTCACCCTCGGCGGGAACTGGACGCTGGCCAATCCCGTCAACCTGATCGACGGCCAGAAGATCACGTTCGAGGTCATCCAGGACAGCACGGGTGGCCGCACGCTCACCTACGGCAGCGCGTACGCCTTCGGGACATCGATCCCGCAGCCGGTCCTGACGGTCACACCGGGGAAACGGGACTTCCTCGGGTTCTGCTACAGCGCCCAGTCCGGGCTGTGTTACCTCATCGGCCTGGCGCAGGGCTTCTGAAACGGGCCCGCGGCATGAGAGCCGGGTGACGCCGTGGCCGGGATCGGCATTGATGCCAGCACCCCCGCGCTCGCCAATGACGCGACCGGGACGATCGCCACCGCATCGTTCACGCCCCCCGCCGGGTCGCTGGTCCTGGTGATGTGGGCCTGCAACGCGGCCACGGCGACAGACTCCCCGCCGCCCCCGTCGATCGCGGACAGCCTGGCATCCCCCCTGGCCTACACGCTGGGACCGTTCGCCACCCCTGCCTCGACGGGCACGACCACGGTCGGCGGGCAGGCCGCCCTGTGGACCGCTCCGGTTCCCGTTGCGGCACCGATGACGATCACCGTCACCGACCATGACGCGACCACAGGCTACGCGCAGGCCGGCCTGCAGGTGATGGTCCTCACCGGGGCGAATCTCTCCAGCCCCGTCCAGTCGTCCGGCGTGGGTGCCCTCTCCACGGCCGGCGCCACGTTCAGCCAGAGTTACACCCCGGCCCGGAGCGGAACCGGCGGCATGGCCTTCATGGCCGCTACCGACTGGGCCATCGACGCCTCCTCAATGGGCGCCGGGACCGGCTGCACGCTGATCTCGTCGGACTACCAGTCACCCAACGTCCTCTACGGGTTCCTGCGCCGCACCAGCGCCGACGACGTGGCCGGCACGCCCAGTTCCGTCAGCGGCACGCTGAACATCGCGGACACGATCCTGTGGGCGTGGGCGGACATCGCGCCCGCGAGCAGCATTCCGGCGCCACCGCAGACCCTCCCCGGGCCGGTGTGGCGGCGGCGGTTCCAGCGCCCGCAGACACCGCCCGTATCGGCCGTGACGCCCACGTCAGGGCCGCAGCTGTACCCGCTGCAGCAGCCCGCCGGGAACATCGGCACCTACACGCCGCCGATCCCGCCCACGACCGCGACCTCACCGCCCATCCAGCCGGGCACCACGTGGCGAAGGTACTTCCAGCACCCGCAGCAGACAATCGTCGTTCCGGCACCCCCGGCCGTATCCCCGGACCTGCCGCTGAGCAACCCGACGTTCGGCGCGGCCGCGCGGGTATCGCGGGCCGGGGACACCATGTCCGGGCGCCTGGTGAACACGAGAGCGATCACGGCCGGGACCGCGGTCCTCACGGACGCGCCCACGATCACCGTGGACGCCTCCGCCGGCCTGCATTTCCGGGTCACGCTCGGCGGGAACCGCACCCTGGGCAGCCCGGTGAACGCCACCGACGGGCAGAAAATCACCTTCGAGGTCATCCAGGACGGCACCGGGGGCCGGACGCTGGCACTCGGCAGTGCCTACGCGGTCACCTCACCGCCGGGCCTGACCTCCGCCGCGGGGAAACGGGACTTCCTCGGCTTCATTTACAGCGCGACCACAGGGCTCTGGTATCCGGCCGGGCTCGCGGAGGGCTTCTGACCTCCTGACACACCCATCAACCCCGGCCACACCCGGCCGGGGTTTCTTCATGCCCGTGAAGGAGAGCCAGTCATGGCCATCGGCCGTACTTACACCGTCGACTCCGGTCTCCAGACCCTCGCGTCCACGTCCCAGACCTGCCTGCTCGTCGGCACGTGCGCTTCCACCAACCCCGTCGACATTCAGGCGATCCGGGTCGCCATCCACTCCGGTTCGGGTGTCTCCTATCCGTCGAACGGGTCCGTGCAGGTGCTTCTCGCCCGCGCGTCGGGCACCATCGGCGGCGGCACGTCGACGGCGACCGTGAACCCGCACAATGCCGGGGATATCGCCGCGAACACCACGTGGAAAGACAACTCCACGTCGATCTCGGCGACCATCGGCACGATCCTGTGGGGCCAGGTGCTCCCGTTCACGGCCGGCGCGAACTGGGCGGAATGGGTCACCCCAGGTGCCGAGTGGCGGGTCGCGGCGAGCGCGAGCGTGGGCGTGTACCTGACGTGCTCGTCCGCCGGTACCGCGACCAAGTTCCAGATCGAGCTCGTCACCGCCGAGTAACCCCCACCGCCGCAGCCGTATCCGGCCGCGGCTTTCACATGCCCCGTCGCCCTAGAAGGAGATAGCGATGAGTTTCTACTCCGGCACTCAGGCCGAAGTTCTCCCCGGCGGCAGCGGGCCGCCGTCCAACTACGCCGCCGCCGCCGCGTCGAGCTCGGCCGCGCAGAACCTGATGACCGGCGCGTCCGGCGATTATGTGCAACCGTATGTCCCCGCGTTTTTTTTCCAGATGGGGCGCACCGGGCAGCTGATCGCCGGGCGGATGAATGGCCTGATCGCAGGACAGTCCAGCGCCACGACCGCGATTATCACCCTCGCCTACAACTCGTCGTCGAACAGCATCAGCGGTGCGACGACCCTGGTCGCTTCCCCGGCGATCACGGTCACCTCGTTCTCCAGCACCCTCGGTGCGTGGAGCATGGACTTTGCCATCCTGTGCCGGGGCGCGGGCTATGGCACGTCGGCTACGTCCACGTCGCTGCTGTGCTCCGCGACGACAAGCATGAGCACGGGCACCACGGCCGGGATCACGACGGTTTCCCCGCCGAACAGCGTCACAGCGCTGGACTGCTCGGTGAACAACTGGCTCGTGGCCTCCGTGACGTTCTCGACCGCCTCGGCGACGAACTCCTGCACCCTGGAGTCGTATTACGTGTGCGGCATGAACTAGCGGAGCTAATTCAGCGCGCGGCCGGACCGGAGGGAGTGATACGGCCGCGAAGGTTCCGGCTGCGGGAATGAGGTGACGGCCCATGACTTCCCTGACCGTCACCGCCACCCAGGGCGGCTCCGGGAACACCAACGGCATCGTCCTGGACGTCCGGGTCGTCACCGGGGCGGCCGCCGTCCAGAACGGCAAGACCGGCTCGTCGGCCACCATCACCACACCGCAGCTCGCCATCACGCCGAACGCCACCGGGTCATGGGTCTATGTCTCGATTGACGCATTCGGTAACGCCTCGACGCTGACCGCCAATGCGGCGACGACGCTGCGGGAGAACGTCGACCAGTCCGGTAACCCCACCACCTACGGCACTGGCCGCACCACGAGCACGACCACCGCCGCGACGCCGGTCACGGTCGGCGCGTCCGCGCCGACGGGGTACAGCGCCGACGCGGTACAGCTGGCCCTGGCGGAGATCCTGGCCGCGCCCGGGGCAACGCTCGCCGAGGACGCGTCGACCCCGGCCGTCGCCTACACCACCGCCGCCGAAACGGTCACCACCGGCAGCTTCTCCCCGCCACCCGGCTCGCTGCTGGTCGCGATCGTGGCACCGAACTCGACCGGCGCGGCGGGCATCCAGACCATCACCGTCTCTGACTCGTCTGGTTTGACCTGGACACCCCTGGTCGTCATCAGTTCTTCCGGGGACAGCGCGAACGGCATCTGGGTGGCCGTGGTGCCGCCGGCTCCTGCTGTCATCCCGGCGCTCCCTGGCCCAGCATGGCGGCACCGGTTCCAGCACCGGCAGGTACCGGGGCTGCCGCCGCCGGTACCGCCTGCCTCTGGTCCGCTGCTGTATCCGCTGCAGCAGCCGGCGGGTCTTGCGCAGCGTGCACCGGGACCGTTCCGGGCCGGCCGGGCGCAGGGACGTCAGGGCACTTTCTCAGGCCAGGGCCCGCGGCTCACTCCGCTGCAGCAGCCCGTTGCCAGCCGCGGATCCGCGCCGGGCCCGCAGCGTTACGGCCGCGCGGCGGGGAACGCCGGCGCACCGCCGCCGGCTATTCCCCCCGGTTACCGCCTATTCCCGTCCACTTACGGCCCGGGCAGCAGCGTCTCTTATGGTGGCGTCATAGTCCAGGGCATCCTGTTCGAGGTCACCGACCCGGGCATGGTGCTGCGGGGCTACTGGTTCTGGCGGGCCGACTCACCCCAGTCGGCGTCGGCGTCGTTCGCCCTGTGGCAGGCCACGGGGTTCGGCACCGGGACACTCATTTCCAATTCGTCGGCATCCACCTCCACCATGGTTGCCGGGCAGTGGAATTACGTCCCGCTGCCGGGCTCGCTGGCGCTGACGTCCGGCACGGCTTATAAAGCGGTCGTCGGGGTGTCGGGGAACTTCAACGACACCACCGGCCAGTTCGACACGGGCGGCCCGTACGTGGGCGGCATCACCAATGGGCCGCTGACCGCGTTCTCGGCGGTCGCGGGAACCGGCGGGACGCTGCCGGACGTTTACGGCGACTATCAGTGCACTTACGACACCTCCACGTCCGACCCGACCGCTGTATATCCGGCCAGCGACAGTAGTTCATATAACGCCTGGATCGACGTACAGGTCGATTTTGCCGCCACGCCCGGCCCTCCCCTTTATCCGCTGCGGCGCCCGGTCGCGGCGAGGCTACCGGCGCCGTTCATCCGCGGCACCGCCCGCAACAGCCGTGGCGTGTTCTCTGGCCAGGGCCCGCGGCTCACTCCGCTCCAGCAGCCCGCGGGGAACCGCGGGCACACGCCCGGCCCGCAGCGGACGGGCCGCGCGGCCGGGAACGCCGGCACTTACGCGCCGCCGCCGCCCACGTCAGGGCCACCGCTCACTCCGCTGCAGCAGCCGTGCGGGAACCGCGGGCGGATGCCGGGGCCGGCCCGCTATGGCCGTGTTCAGGGCATCAGCGGCGGGACGTTCAGCGGCCACGGCCCGGCGGTCACACCGCTGCAATGCCCCGCCGGGATCGGGTACCGTGCACCCGGGCCGGCCCGCACCGGCCGCGCACAGGGCAGCCCCGGCGCCCCGTACACCGCCACACCACCACAAGCGGCACCACCACAGGCCCAGCCGGGGCAGACATGGCTGCGGCAGCACCGCCGCCATCAGCTCCCCATGCTCCCGCCGCCCGGCACCGCAGGTCCCCGCCTGTACCCGTTGCAGCAACCGGTGGGGCAGAACGTCCGCTGCACCATCCGGCCGTTCTTCAGGGGAGGCACCGGCCACGCGACCCCGCTGCCACCGAAACCCCTCGCCGGGGTCTTCCTGACCTGGCTCTTCTGAAAGGAACGCCATGGCGCGGTGCGCATGCGGCCACGGCCGGGCCGTTCACCGGCATTACCGGCCCGGAACGGACTGCGGGCCGTGCGGGTGCCCGCGGTGGCGGTGGCGGCTGGCCGCCCGCCTGACCCGCAAATACCACCCGGAACCCCCAGCAGTGAGGAACATGTGAACCCGGGATGGCTCACCGCGCTCACCGCCCTGGCCGGGGCCGTCATCGGCTTCGCGGGCTGGGGGGCGCGGCACCTCTGGCACATCACCCGCCGCACCAGCCATTTCCTCGACGACTACTTCGGTGAGCCGGCGACCCGCGACGGGCTCCCCGCCAGGCCCGGTGTCATGGCCCGGCTCGCCTTCCACGAGAAGCTCCTGGAAAAGCTCGTCGCCGAGACGCAGCCGAACGGCGGCTCATCCCTGCATGACGTGATGGCCCGCACCGAACGGGCAGTGGACGAGATCAGGGACGAGCAGGCGAAGATGCGTGCCCGGATGGAACAGCTGGAAACCCAGCGCCACGTCCGCGACGACCCCGGGGCCCGCCCGTGAGAGCCAGACTCATGAAGCCGGCGATCCTCGGCGGCTTCGACGGCACCGCCAGCCTCCTCGGCGTCGTCATCTACCTTCTCCTCACCCATCCGCTGCTCATCTTCCCCACGGCCGCCTCCGGTGCGACCAGCAGCGCCATCAGCATGGGCGGCGGGGAGTTCCTGTCCGACTCCGATAACGGGCTCGCCGCGTCCGGGGTGATGGCCGCCGCCACGTTCACCGGCGCGATCCTGCCCGCCGTGCCGTTCGCCCCGTTCGTGTTCGGGACCGGGCCGCTCGCCATCGCCTCGTGCGCGGTCATCACCTGCGGCATCGGTGCCGCCGTGTCGTGGATGCGGCCGAACCGGGGCCGGATGCTCGCCCTCGCCGAGACGTTCGGGCTCCTCCTTGCCGTCGCCGTGGTCGTCCTGGCCTGCGCACTGTTCCTGCCGGGAAGCACGGCCTGATGTGGTGGCACTGGTGGTTTCCCCTGCAGCACTGGCTCGCGTACATGACGGGGAGCCTGAACACCTCAGGGGCACCGCCGAACTATAACTTCTGGTCCGGTTTTGGATCTGATCTTGGTGAGGTCACGATCGTCGGGGGCTTGCTCGCCATCTACAGGAAGCACACCTGCCATCAGCACTGGTGCTGGCGTTTCGGTCATTACGACTTCACCGACGAGGCGACCGGGCTCACCTACCGGCTCTGCCGCAGGTGCCATCCCGCCCATGCGGGCAAGCACCTCACCCGGGGTCATGTCGCCCGGATCCACGCCCGGAACCGCGACCGTGCGGCATACAGCGAGACGAGGGAAAGCGATGACTGCTAGCGCACGGGGCCGCCCCGTCATGTTCCGGGCGGGAGGTGCCCGGGAAGACGCCGCCGCCGGGCCCGTTCCCGGCGCGGGGCCCTCCGTGCTGTGCGCGGACATCTCGGAGTTTCAGCCCGACATCGCCGACGCCGCCTACCTGGCCTGGTCGCAGGCGGTCGTCATCCGCGCGCTGTACGGCGATGCCCACGACGACGGCGCCTGGTACGGGGGCGCCCGCCGCGCCGCCCTGCACGCCGGCGGAGCCAAGTTCGTGGGCATCTACCAGTACCTCGTCGCGGCCCAGTCCGGTGCCGCGCAGGCTCAGGCGTTCCGCCTGCTCGCCGGCGCGATCCAGCCCGGTGAAGTGTTCATCGCCGACTTCGAGGAAGGCAGCCGCGCCCTCCTGACCGCCTGGTACAACGAGATGCTCACGCTGTACGGGCCCGGGATCGCCCCGTACCTGTGGGCCTACACCGGCCTGGAGTTCGGGCAGGCGCAGGGCGCGCTGCCGGTGCAATGGCTGGCCGACTACACCAGCGCCGAACCGGCCTCCCCCCACATCCTGTGGCAGTTCACCGACGCCTACCAGGTGCCCGGCGTCGGGATGGCCGACTGCTCAATCTTCCACGGCGGCATCGGCGATCTGGCCGCGCTCGCCTACCAGAAGCCGGAACCGGAACCCTGGACGTTCCCCATCCCCGGCGGCCTGCGTCTGGTGAAGCAGACCGGCGACGGCTACATGCTCGCCTGGTCGCCGGTGACCGGGCCGGCCGGGCAGCAGCCCACCGGATACAGCGCATGCACCTACGGCGCGGCCGGGAACGTGGTGAACCACCAGACCGTCACCGGCACGAGCGCGTCGGAGTACGGGCCGGGCGGGAAGGGACTGCCCGCCGGGACGTACCAGACGAACATCTGGGCCGATGGGGCGCCGGTAGGACCCCCCCACGCCACGATCACCGTCACCCTGACCCGATAGCAACCCGGCAACGCCCCGGCCTCCGCGCCGGGGCTCCCGCATACCCGGAGGCTCCCGTGGCCATGCCCGGCCCCGATCTGCTGCTCGAACGCCTCACCTACCGGCCGCGGGCTCCCCGCCTGAACCCGATCCCATGGCCCGCCGGTCTCGCCCCGCAACCGCAGGACACGATCCTCATCGAGGACGGCTCCCTGCCACCCGCCGACGTCCTCGTCATCACCTGGACGGCGGCGGAAGGCATGGCCCTCGCCGACGTCCTCACCCCCGGCGTCTCCCTGGACGACTGGGCGGACTACGCCAAGAACTGGGCCACGTTCGAGCCTCAGCTCACCGGGCGGTCCCCGGCGCGGGAATCCCGGCGTCTCGGATCCGCGCACATGACCCGCATCGGCGGGCTGGACGTGTGCCTGCTGAAGTCCGAGCTCCACCCGGCCACGGACGGGCCAACGCTGCCGGCGGCGGCCCTCGCGGTACAGGCCGCGCAGGACACCCGGGCGCGGCTCGTCATCACCACCGGGACCGCCGGCGGGGCCGGGGCCGGGACGCTGCTCGGTGACGTGAACGTGGCCACGGCCATCCACGCCGACTTCACGACCCGGCTCAAAGGGCACCCGTGGTCGCAGCAGGAATGGGCCACCACGCCGCTGTCGGCCGGCCAGCAAGCCCAGCTCGGGGTCGCGGCGCACCTGTTCACGGCCAACTCGGCGCGGCTCCCCGAAGCACCGAGGCAGCCGCAAGTGCTGAGCGGCCACACGGTGTCTACGGACTTCTTTGCCTACGACACCGAGGACGACCACTTCGGCCTGCGGAAGTATGACCCGGCCATCCGCGCCGTCGAGATGGACGATGCCGCGATCGCGGCCGGGCTGATGCTCGGCATGGACGATCCGCCCGAGCTGGCCAGCGTCAGGAACGCGAGCGACCCGGTCATGAAAGACGGCAGCGAGGCCAGTGCCCGGCAGGCCAGCGACATCTACAAGCGCTACGGCTACTGGACCACGGTCAACAGCGCCATCGCCACGTGGGCGCTTATCGCCGGGCTCGGGACGGCCTGACTCAGGCCCTCATCCGGTCAGGGACCGGCACACCCGGCGCGGCCTGCACATGCTTTGAATCCCCCAGAGCGCGCCCGCAGACGCAGTTCCCGGACCCGGACCAGATGTCACGGGCGTAGACGTGCGGCCGGCTGTAGTCCTCCGGGAACGGGCCGGGGGAGCCTTCCCATCCGGGGATCAGTGCCGTGCTGCTCATCCGGCCAGCTTAACGACCTCACCCCCCACAGGAGGCCCCTCCCGTGACCGCGAAACTCGTCATCGTCCTGCTCCTCGCCGCGCTCGCTGCCCTGTTCCTCATCCTCGCCGCGGCTGTCGCCGGCGGCGTGATCACCATGGCTGGCGGCGGGTGGCTGTTTCCTGGCGGCGTCGCCACCCTCGCTGTCGCGTGGTTCGTTTCGCTGCTGCCCGTCCCATAGGAGGCTCACATGATCGTGCTCGGCATCGTGCTGCTGCTCGCCGGCTTCCTGCTGGCCATCCCGATCCTCTGGACCATCGGGGTCATCGTCCTGGTGATCGGGCTGATCCTGCTGCTCTGCGGTTCCGTGGGGCATGCGGTCGGCGGACGCCGGCACTACTGGTAGCCCCATCCCTGACCATCATCCGCCCCGGTGACCGCCGGGGGCTTTCCCCGTACCCCTGGAGGCCATCGTGACCAACCGTGCCGCCGGTAAGTTCGGCGCCCGTCCCGCAGTCTTCCCCGCCGGGCTCCGTGACCTCACCTACTACGTGGCGGGTGACCTGCCGAAGCCACCCGCGAGCATGCCAGTCCCGGACGTGAGCACCTGGGGGATGCTCGGCAACGACCAGTACGGCGACTGCGGAGTGGCCGGCCTGGAGCACCTGCTCGAAGCCGCCGCGGCCGACGCCGGCGACAAGGAAACCTTCGCCAGCGACCAGCAGGCCGTCGCCTACTACCTCAAGTACACCGGCGGCCAGGACAGCGGTGTCGTCCTGTCCGCATACCTGACCTACGTCCGCGCGCACGGCTACTACGGGAAGACCGTCAAGGCGTTCGCTCCCGTCTCGGTGCACGACGTGCCGACACTCCAGTCCGCCATCTACCTCTACGACGCCGTTTACACGGGCATCGCGGTCACTCAGGCCATGATGGACGCCTTCGGCCAGGG
>QGNH01000258.1_pt1 | contig 16798 bp, 26 predicted proteins | sample 1735481 | NCBI WGS metagenome assembly QGNH01 (sample SAMN09239004, study PRJNA386568) | Viral metagenome, whole genome shotgun sequencing project.
CTGCATACTGGTCAAGGTGGATTTCGGCCCGAGAACAGGATTCGAGATCACCCCCGCGGCCTGCTGGCCACGGATCGACGGCCACCGATCGAGCTCCTTCCCGAAAGGGTTCATCCCGAACATGCCACGCGTGTACCCCATATTGATGGGGTGAGGATCAATCGAGGCCGCCCGGATCATCCCATCATCCATCAGAAAGTTCACCATCTGCGGCGCGCCAATCTCCTTACGGAAATTGTCGATCGACCGGTAGGTGGAGGTCCTGATCCCATCCACCGGGAGCCAGTGGTTCCCGGTGACATCCCGCACATTCGAGCCCGGAAGCATCCAGCCCAGCAGGAAGTTCGTCGCATCCCGACCCCACTCCTGGAACGGATGCTCGCCCTTCTGCGCGGGCGTCGCCCCAGGAAACAAGATCTCCAGGAGGGGATCCTTGAAGTCAAGCATGTACGGCGAGACCACATCGCCCACGGCCGCCCGCACGCGGCCGGCCTGCTCCGCGACACCGGTCAACGGGGTCCGGTAGGACTTGCTGATCCAGTCGAAGCCACCTGGAGCATGGAGATCGAGACGGCCATCTTCGTCCAGCCCATGGGTCGTCGCGATGGCTGTGGCCCAGGCCACCGTCTGGCGGACCAGCTTCTCACGGGCGGGGTCCAGTGCCGGACGCTTGCCCTCGCTCTGGAAGATGTCCACCGGCCGCGCGAAATCGTAGCCTTGGAAGGTCAGATCCACCCCAATCTCGTGGTTCAAGATCCGCTTCACCTCGTCGGCCGTCGCCGGCAGGAGAAGAGAAGCCGGCGCGTTCCCGAACGCGGCCGCGGCGAAGCCATCCTTCCGGCCGACACGCGCGAAGACGCTGTCCACATCCTGCATCCGGAGAGGCTGCGGCTGGGCGAGGAGCGAGATCATCGAGAGCGAGTCCACCAGGGTTGCGTTCCGCTTCGGCAGACCGGGGATCTTGAGTTCATCCTCCTTCTCGTCGAAGGCGCCGAACTCGATCTCGTTCTTCAGCTGGCCAGCCTTGAACTGGTCCTGGTTCTTCAGCTCCTGGGGGGAGAAGAATTCCTCCTCACCAAGAGCTTGGGGGTGGAACAGGAGATCGCCAGCCAGCACACCGGGCCGGAACATCTGATCGTTCTTCAAGGCAGGCAGGGCAGGGCCAGGGACGCCAGCCACACGGTCCTTGCCGAAGTGCTGCTCCAGCTCCGAGGCAGCCCGCAAGGCCTCCTCGAAGCTCAAGGAGAGCGTGTCCCCACGCTGGACGCGCTGGCCCTCGATCGTGAAGAATGCGTCCGTACTGTCCGTCTCCGGCGAGAACTGCACGGCCGGCGGCACCCGGTGGAACTCCTCCTGGAGATTCAGGATCGAGGTGCGGGTGATCCCACGCAGCGAATCAACCTGGCCCTGGTCCAGCGTCTGATTGACCGAGGTGGGACCCGGCATGTTGCCAGGGTGCCATTCCTGGGCCATGCGCAACGTATAGCCCGCCATGAGGGCGGCCTTCTCCCCACGCAAGGACCAGTGCTCCTCCTCGTCATCCGCCTGATCGTCGACCTGGTCGACAGGCATCAGCGAAACCGGCGGTCGACGTTCCGGATGTAGCGGCACTTGCTGGAGACGAGGAATGCCGTGCGCGGCGCCGAACCAGTCGAATTGGCATCGGAAGCCGAAGCGCCCGGGATCTGGACGATCCCCTTGGATACGTCCCGCAACCAGGCGCGCCAGGTCTCCGCACGGACCATCAGGGATTCGTCCTCGGAGCCGCGAACGTACCCCTTCTGGCCCACCAGGGTGGCAACAGCCAGGACGCAGCAGCAATCCCGGAGGGAAGTCAGCCCTGAGGGCACCGACGTCTGCACCGGCACGTTGTAGCCCGCCTGGAAGTAGCCATCCATCACACCCGAGCCGCCGTCGAGAGCGGCGGCGACCCGGGCATCCTGGACGGCCGGGTCCAGCGGCACCGGATCATCCGCCCGGACGCACAGGCGCCCCAGGAGGGACGCCGAGTACGCATTGGTCAGGTCGGAAGAGGTTGCGTAGGCCATGCGATTCAATGTACCTCCAAACGACACTGGGCGGCATCCACACGGTGAGCCGCCCAATGTCGGGCAAGCCAAAGGAATCGCCATGTCCGGAAACGCCATCACCCAGCAATTGGAAGCCCAGATCGAGAAAACCAGCACCAAGAACGACGCCTGGGCCCGGTTCGTCGAGACGTCCTTCCAGGAAGAACTCGACGCCGGTGTCAGCGAAAGCATCGCGGCCTCCAAGTGGCTGCAAAAACTCACAGGAGCAACCAAGTGACCGCATGGAACATCACGTCGATCGCCTTCGGGGCCATCATGCTCACGCTGATCACCTGGCTCCAGTGGCCAAGGAAAAAGCGCACCAAGGAAGACCAGCTCATCTCCATCCTGGAGAGCATGGTCTTCCTGCTCCTCCACAACGACAGCAACCTGATCCGCGGCATGGTGGCCGAGAACTACCGCGGCATCGAGCGCGCCACCAAGAACGACGGCCTGGCCGACATGGAGATCACTATGAAAGGCTACCACGCAAGCGTCGCGCACCAACACGAATTCGCGCAACAGGTGAAAAACCAGCGCTTCCACGGCAGAGACGAATGACGACAGAGAAGGGGCCCGAGGCGGGCGCCTTTTGATTTTGAAGGCGCCGCCCCTGGCCGATTGAACAAGGGGTACAACAACAAGAACAAGGAGGCCTATAATGGCCAACTCCCTCAACAAAGTGATGCTCATCGGAAACCTCGGGGCCAACCCCGAGGTCAGGTCCACGCCGGGAGGGGCAACGGTCGCGAACTTCCGCGTCGCCTGCACCGAACGGTGGAAGGACAAGGACAGCGGCCAGCAGCAGGAGCGGACGGAATGGGTGACCATCGTCGTCTGGCGCGGGCTGGCCGAGACGGTCCAGAAGTACCTCCGCAAGGGCTCCAAGGTCTACGTGGAAGGCAAACTGCAGACCCGCAGCTGGGACGACAAGGCTACGGGCGCCAAGCGCTACGCGACCGAAGTCCTCGGCGACACGGTCATGTTCCTCGACGGCGCCAACCGCAACAACGGCGAGCATCAGGGCGAAGGACAGCGCGGAGGCAGCGACCCCGACTTCGGCGGCAGCGAAATCCCCCGCGGAACTCCCAACGGAGTCCAGGCCGGAGCCGACGACGATTTGCCATTCTGACAGGAATTGACAAGCAAGAAGGTCAGGATGAGCTAGCGCATCCTGGGCAACCAGAACCTGGAATGGGGACGGCCTTCTTTTTTCTTCAACCAAAGACAAGACATGATCCTCATCGCCAAACTCGACCAACATCGTCGCGACTTCACCGGCAAGTACAAGTGCCAGTTCTGCGAGCACGAGGAAAAGCGGACCGGTGGCTACGACGACGACAACTACCACGAGAACGTGATCCCTCGGATGAAGTGCTCGAATCCCGAATGCGGGAAGAGCACCGAAAGCGAGCAGGACGAAACAGCGGTCAAAGCCCCCACGCGGCACCCCGCAGGAATGCAGGTGTAAGGCGAACTACTCCATCCTCGGGCGGCCCTGGAGAATCCGGATCATCGGATGGCTCTTGCGCGCCGCCTGGTGGCTCGCAAGGCCATCCATCAAAGGAATCAGGATCGGCCGCCACTACGAGATCATCGCCGATCTCCAAATGACCCAGATCAACCGAGCGACAAGATGCTACCGCATGGAAAGCGGGACGCTTTTCGTCTACGGATTCCAAGTCCTGAAGCAGGAGACGCCAGAACGGGCGGCACTGCAACAGGCAATCGACAACCTCGAACAACAGGGAACCGTCAAGTGAACATCGCCGCCTACATCTTCGCTACCACGCTTGGATTGATCTTCGGCATGGGTATCGGATTCTTCGCGGGGCTCATGGTACCGGAAGACGGCGCCTCAAGCAGGAAGCAACCACATCTATCAGGCAGAAACGATCCATCGCCATACAGGAAAGGCAGACAATGAACGTCCGCGAGGGGATTCACCTCCCCACCCTGGAAGAGCTGGCTCAGTGTCCAGTCATCGACCCCAGCAGGATCCGGCAGAAGCTGATCGGCACCAGCCCCGAGGACACGCGACGCCTCTGGCTGGAAGCGCGCCGCCAGACCATCGGCGCCAGCGACGTGCCCGCCATCATCGGCACCTCCAAGTACGCCAGCGCCTACTCGCTCTGGTGCGACAAGGCGGGCTTGATCCCTCTGGACGAAGAAGTCCTGCAGCACCAGATGTTCGGGAACCTCATGGAGGACCCAATCACCAAGGCCTTCGGGATAATCCACTCCAACGTGGGCCACATGGTCGACCCGATGGGAATCGGCATCGCGCACCCACTGATGCCCTTCAACGTGGTCTCGCCCGATCGGATCCTCTTCCTGGATCCGAAGGGAAGCGAAGCGCTGAAGATCCACGACATCAGCACGATCCCCTGGTGGATCCCGACCGAGATCAAGAACGTCTCGGAGTACAAGAAGGACGCCTGGGGGACGGCCTACATCCCCGAGGACTACTACGACCAGGTCCAGAACCAGCTCGACGCCATGGGCCGCCCCTGCAGCCTTCTCCTCGCCCTCATCGGCGGAAACCGGCTGAAGGTCTACACGGTCTGGCGGGACCTCCTGCGCTGCGAGGAGATCCGCCGCGAGGTGGAGGCCTTCAAGGACTCCCTCGAGCGCGGCGAGATGCCACCACCCGACGACAGCGACGCCACCACCGACGCCATCATCGCGATGCACGGCAAGACCGACGGATCCGAGATCCCTCCGAGCGACGAGATCGTGAAGTGGGCGACAGCCCACATCGAGGCCTCCGAGCACATCGACGTCTGGGAAGCCAAGAAGGTGCTCGCGGCCAACACGCTGCGCCACATCCTGGGCGACACGCAGAAGGTCAAACATCCGCTGTTCAGCATCAACTTCGGAAACCAGAACCGAACCGTGGTGGACAAGGACGAAGCCGCGGCCGACGAGCAACTCCAGGTCGCCATCCAGGTCGTCGAGACCATGAAGTCCAAGCACAAGAAACCCGTGACCATCCGGGTCCTGAAGGTGACACCCAGCAAGGCGAAGAACTAGGTTCGCATCACCGGGGCGCGACGCGTACAGAGCACGCGACGCGCCCCTTTCAACATCGAACGGAGAGAGCATGAACGAAGCACCGAAAGCCGTCCTGCACGCAGTGGCGGACGAGGAATGGCAGCGCATCGTCCTGGCCGGCAAAGTGGGCACAGGGAAGACCTTCCTGACCCTCACCGGCGAACTGAACATCCAGGTCCTCTACTCGGACCGGATGGGGGGCGACGCGGACATCAAGGGGCTCGAGGACGCGGGCGTCCACGTGTTCCGCGTGAACTACGCGGACCCGCGCACCTCCATGATGAACAAGATCGCCCTCCTGCGCGACAAGGAGATCGCGGAGAAGAAGATCCGGACCATCGTCTGGGACACCGCGACCTACACCCAGCAGCAGGCCCGCGACAAGACCGCCGGCGGCAATGCCAACAGCATGACCCTGAAGAAGCACGGGGCCGCCTCCAACGACATCCTGGACATCACCCAGGCCTTGTTCGGGCTCCCATGCCACATCGTGGTCCTGGCCCACCTGAAGGAAGTTCCCATCATGGGGACGGACTCCAACGGAAAGCCGACCAAGATCGGGTCCACCTGGCAGCCCGACATGATGGACAGCGTCTACAAGCGGATCTCCCGAGAAGCCTCCTTGATGGGCTACACCTGGAAGAAGCGGGAAACGGGGAAAGACGACCGCTACGGCGTCTGCTTCGTCGACAAGCTGGGCAACATCGTCTTCGCCGACACCAAGGCGCCCAATGGATGGGGCGGGAGCGAACCCGCCAACATCCGCCTCTGGATCGAGCGGATGAAGAAGGACACGGCCATGCGCCGCGAGACTGCCCGCCAGGCACTCCTCACGAACGTCGACCAGTCCAAGGAGACCATCGAGCCCGAGTCGAGCGACGAGGAGTGACCGGCCAGCAGGCCAAGGTCCTGCGCGACAGGGCCCAGGTGCGGGCGCCGCGCCCGCACTGGTACACCATCGAGTATCTCCAGGACGCCGATCGAAACTACGAGCACATGACCTGGAAAGCGCACCTGGGAAATTGCGAGGATCGACTCCTCTCACCATTCCGAAAATTCACGGCCCGCGTCATCGCGACAAGCAGAGAAGACGCGATCCTCCAGGCCAGGCAGATGCAGGGCCTGGAGGCTCTCAAGAAACGCATCACCCAGAGGAACCCATGAACGAACAACACGCCACCAGCCCGAGCACCCCGCTCGACACCAGCAACCCACCCACCAATCCAGAGCCCACCGAAGTCGACCAGTCCGCGGTGGAGCTCCAGCTCAAGGAAATCCAGGCCTGGCGCTTCGCCAAGATGACCATCACCGCGAACGCCGCCAACAAGATGAACCTGGGCAACTACTCGAGCGCCGACCGCGGCATCTTCATGTCGAAAGAGATCTTCGTCGACATGCTGCTCCCGGCCGACAAGCGGCTCGAGTTCATCCAGAACGAGACGCGCGTGCTGCAGTTCATGTGCGAAGCTCAACTCGGCGCCGACATGCACAATATCATGAAGATGCCGGGCGACTTCTTCAACAAGGCGTGGGCCGACCTGGGACTCCAGATGTACAGCACCTTCATCAAGAAGGTCCGCGACGTCATGGGCATCCCGCAGCCCCCGCCAAAACCGGCTGCGCCGCCGGCCGCCTGATGGGACAACTCCACCAGGTGGAACTCTCGGGCTTCATCGACGAATCCGCGAGGATGCACTTCCGCATCGCGCTCGAAGCGCGCGGGAAGGGGCGCCCTCGCGCCTTCGTGAACAAGCGCACGGGACGCGCGGACGCCCACACAGACAAGAAGACGCTCGACTGGGCCAAGACGTTCGAGATCCTCGCCACCGCCGCCAAGAGGCGCCTAGTGGCCGAGATCGAGGCGGTACGCGGACGACCCTTGTTCGTGGAGCTGAAGCTGGAGTACCAGAAGCCGAAGAAGTGCTCCTGGTTCTGCACCAAGCCCATCGACAACGACAACGCAGAGAAGATCGTCTGGGACTCCCTCCAGGGCACCTTCTTCGAAAACGACAACCGGATCACCGACAACTTCACCAAGAAGATCTGGGCAGCGGACGAGCCCCGAATCACCATCACCATCGCCGCGCTGAAGGAAACCCCATGAGCAATCGCACGAAGAACGAAATCTGTCTCGGCCTCTGGAAGCACTACGTCGCCTTGAAGATCAGAATCCAGATCGGAATCAAGGCGTGGATGGAAACGGAAGACCAAAAACAGGTGATACTCGATGAAGTCAAAAACTTCATCGAAGCGTTCCGCCACGAGATCTACCTCGGCGCCAGGGTCGAGCAGAAGGACGCCTTCAACAGCGCCGCAGCCAACACCTTCAGCTTGAGCGCCATGCAGTCCATGGTCCTCAAGAAGATGGGCAGCATCGTCGTCAAGCAGCGCCTCCAGTTCAAGGAGACCGCGGACCAGGCGCTGAAAAGCATGGCCGGCTACGTCATCGTGAAAACGGAATGGGCGGGACCCGAGACAGACCCGCACGCCAAGGTGAAGATCCAGAAGACCGACGGCGAAGGCCTCTTCAACCTCGAAGCCGAGAACCCCTGGGCCTTCCTGAAGATCGACGAGCCGATCTGGGTGACCGAGCCCTTCATCTCCACCGGCGACAACGAGGGCAAGGCCTGGTACGAAATGACCAGCGAGGAACACGCCGAGGCCAACAAGAAGAACGAGTTCCGGGCAGCCAGCACCTTCCCCAAGTACCTGCAGAAGCGCAGGATGCACCTCGCGGAAATCGCCATCAACTGCGACGACCGGGACGCCTGGCTGGAGATGACCTTCAAGAACTCGCCGGACTTCGACCGGCAGACCTTCGAGGAAGACGCTCTGAAGGTGGAGCTCGGCATCGAGGGCCAGACGGAAGGCGACGACGAAACCGGCGAGGAAACCAAGGCCACGATCGACGACACCGGGAACCAGGGCGTCGACCCGGATTCCATGACCACCGAGGACCTCGAGCGGGCCGACGACAGTCATCCCGAGATGCCCACCATCGAGCCGCCCACAGCCGAAGAGGAGGAGCCCTGATGGACCTCAAGACCTACGCGAAGGAAGCCCAGCGCACCGCCAAGGACCAGAGCCAGGAAACGATCTGCCGAGTCCAGAGCATCCTGATCGGAGGATCCAACGCTCTCACAACCACCGCGCACATCATGGACACCCAGAGGTCCAACGACCTGATCCATGGGATTCTCGGCATGGTCGGCGAGATGGGCGAGCTGAAGCTGGCCACCGAGACAGGGAAGCTCTACGAAATCCTCGAGGAAATCGGCGACTTCTGTTGGTACGGCGCCCTGGTGGCACGCGCCATGCAGTGGGACATGAGCCTCTACCTCTGCAAGGACAACTTCGGGAACTACTGGGCCAACGACATGGTCCAGGGCGTCGGGCAACTCGCCGAGCACCTGAAGAAGTGGCTGATGTACGGCAAGCCGATCTCGGATGTGCAAATGCTCAACGCCTGGTGCGACGCCATGGGCGCCGCAGTGCACCGCGCCGGCGACTGGGATTCCTTCGAGAACGAGGTCCTGAAGGGCAATATCGACAAGCTGCGCCTGCGGTTCCCTGAGCAGTTCACTGAGAAGGCCGCCATCGAGCGAGCCGACAAGGCAGGATGAGCGGGAACCCGAAGCACGGGATCAAGCCTCTGGCCCAGAAAGAGCGCGTGCGCGCCCTGGGCCCGAGCAACGGAACCCAGATCTACAAGATCCTCGCGCGCAAACCCGGGGAGATCGCCTACACGCTGTTCATCCGCAGAGACAACGAGGCGACACGAGTCGAAGAAGAACAGCGCGCGCTGGGAATGGAAGTCATCTTCAGCCGCCTTTGAAATTGGGGGAGAGCACTGCCGCGGGGGAAGGTGCTCGCATGGAGAGGACATGCCGGGGGCTTACCCCCGCCTCTCCACCCCTGATCCACACCACAACACCAAGGAGGGCCCGATGGCCACGAAGAAAACCGAAACGAAACCCAGCTTTCTCGCCGACCGCAAGAAGGTCCATGGGGAATTCAAGATCCAGGCGGACATCGCCCAGAGCCTCAAGGAGACCGCACGCGGTCGGATCGTCGAGATCAGCGATGAAACCCGCGAGCACCTACTCCAGCGCTGGGAAACCCTCCCGGCACACCAGCGCGAGGCGCTGGACATGATCCTGCACAAGGCAGCCAGGATTCTCGCCGGCGACAACGAGCACGACGACCACTGGCGCGACATCGGCGGATACGCAAAGCGCGCCGAGGAGCTCTGCGAGCACAAGACCATCGTCTGAAAGCCCCCAGGTGGGGGCCTCGGCGGCCGGGAACGATCGAACCACGGAGTGGAACGGTTAGTGGCCCTGGTCGCCGTTCTGCTTTGCAAATCCAGGACCAGGAAGTAGATTCTCTCCACGCAGTAGGCGTCGATTCCTACCGCAACGAACGAAAAGCCCTCCTGGACGCCCTGCCCTCGCCACTGGATGCGGGGATGCAAGTCGACCCGGGCTCCAGGAGGGCCGACTTTTCGAAAGGGCACAAGTTGAGCTCACGAGGATGGATGCCACTCTACGTCGGCGACTATTTGGCAGACACCTCGCACCTGGACGCAACCGGACACGGAGTGTACCTGCTCTTCCTGATGCGCTGTTGGACCAAGGGATCACTCCCCCCGGACCGCATGCAATGCATGAGCATTGCACATGCAATGGATGAGCGAAGCATATGCATAGCTGATGCAGTGCTTGGTGAATTCTTCATCCTCGATGCTGATGGCTACCACAACAAGCGCATCGACCAAGAACGTGAAAAAGCGTGCCAAGCCTACGAGAAGAGAGCAGGGGCCGCAAATACTCGCTGGAGCAAGAAAGGCGATGATGCATTGCATATGCATAGCACATCCAATGCACCTGCAAAGCATATGCAACCACAACCACAACCACAACCACAACCACAGCCACAAGAACAACAACAAATAACGCTCCCTTCGGTCGCTTGTCCGAAGCCGGCAAAAATTGCCGACCCAGCGATCGAGACGATCTACCAAGCCTACCCCATGAAGGCCGCCAAGATCGACGCACTCAAGGCGATCGAGAAGGCCCTCAAGACCATCGAGCCAGCCGTGCTCCTGGAAAAGGTTCAACTCTACGCCACAGCTGTCGCGGAGTGGCCCAAAGAAGACCGAGACCAGTTCACCCCGATGTGCGCCACCTGGATGAACAAGGGGCGCTGGACGGATGATCCTGAGACCTGGAAGCGGAAAGGGAAAGGCTTGCCAGGAGATCAGCGATTCCTTTTCACGCATTCCGATTACGAAAACAGTAAACCGTTAAGCTCGGATGTAAACCGATAATGGAACTCACAAATCAAACAGCAATCGACTGGGATAAAACTGGGTGCAATCTCGAACGCGCCATAAAGAATGGCGATGAGCCATCGACGAGCAAATACACCAATCTCCTCGCAGAAATAGAATTGCGCCCAGATTGGAAGCAGGCGGAAAAAGAAATAAAAGAGAAGACTCGACAGGATGCATGGGCAAGAATCGCGGCCACAGGATTACAGCCAAGATTCATTGGGATGGATTTCGATTCATTCATCGTGAAGACCGAAGACCAGCGAATCCCCAAGACGGCAATCGAAGATCTTGTTGCACGAAACACCACAGCGTCGATCCTCTTGTATGGGTCCCCGGGAACAGGAAAGACGCACCTAGCCATCGCAGCGATCCACGCGTGGGAGATCAAGAGCCCAGGCAAGGCAAAGTACCAAACCGCAACAGGCGTGGCCCAGGCAGTCCGTGAGACATACGGAGACGGAAATGGGAAAAGCGAGCGCCAGGTAATCCAAGATCTCGTGAATACCGAGCTCCTTGTGATTGACGAAATTGGTTCAGGGCTTGGGACAGATCATGAACGCACAATGCTGAATGCAGTGTTTTGCGGAAGACACGACATGCTCAAGCCAACAATACTTATTTCGAACCTGATGGGCCAGGCGCTCGAAACAGCAGTAGGGGCAAGAATCATCGATCGCCTCAAAGAGGATAAAGGGTCAGGATCATTCATGATGAATTGGCCAACCAAGAGGTCGAACAGATGATCGCAATCGACGAAGTCGAGGTTTTCGAACCAAAGCGGCCATTCCGAATCGGCACACCAACACCTCAACCAAGCCAGGGCGCCAAGCCAGCGATCGTGATTTTCAACATCCGGTGCCCGATCTGCCATAACTGGTGGATCTTCGAGTTCCTGACCACCATAACCAAGATGAGCGACATCCAGGGCGCCCAGAAGGGCATCCTGGACGAGAAGAGCGTCTGGAGGCTGGATACCTCGTTCTGGGGGCGCGACGCCTTGTGCGGGGTCTGTAGCGCCAAGGAGAGGGTATTCATGCCAGACGGCACGAGCCTACACCAGATCCCCGCCAGGGTCTGGACCGAATCCGACGAAAAAGCCATGTGGGGACGCCTGAAGCACCAGCAAGGCGAATACGCCGCGGTGCTCGCCGTGCGCCCTCCGGACGGCGAGCCGCTCAAGGACCAGCAACGGGACGTCCGCGAAGCCATCATACCGAAAGGAACAATCGTGATCACGCGCGAACGATGCAAGAGCCTCAACCTTGGATGGGGGCAAGTCGGATGAGCAACGAGCTGATCCAAACCCTCGAAGCACTTCCTTGGAGTCCATACCGGGAAATCACCACCGCCCAGGGTCCGATGCGGGTGAAGCAGATGACGCCCACGCCAAAGGTTTGGGATCTCTGGAATCGCGGAGCTCGCGAGCTCATGAAGCAGAACGGCTACGTCCTGCAGCGGAACAAGGAAGGGACCTGGGTCTTCTACCGCTGGGTGAAGGCCCTTTCCGATCGGGTGAAGGATCGCCTCCTCAAGGAATCACGCGCCGAGGACAGCGACCACCCCCTGATGGTCCCGCCAGGCCTCAAATACCGGCCATTCCAGCGCGCCGGGATCAAGTACGGGATCGACCGCCTCTTCGGCCAGCATGGCCACCGCCAGCGCCAGGCGATTCTAATCGGGGACGAGCCTGGGCTCGGGAAGACAATCCAGGCAATCGGGATCATGAACCAGGACCCGAACCTACGCGACCTGCGCGCCCTGATCGTCTGCCCAGCTTCGCTCAAGCTCAACTGGAGGAACGAACTCCGAAAGTGGATGCTCGAAGGGATTGGAAGCGAAGCAATCGTGGTGAAGGACAAGTGGCCTGGCGGACTCGCCCCGGGCAAGATCCTGATCGTGAACTACGACATCTTGCACAGATGGGAAAAGGAGATCCGCCAGACCAGGTGGGACTACATCGTCCTCGACGAGGCCCACTACCTGAAATCCAGGAAGGCGCGCCGCACGGTCTACGCCCTCGGCGGCACGCTCGAGGTCGGTGAGATGAAGTTGATCAAGCTGATCACGCCAATTCCATGCGAGAAGAAAATCTTCCTAACAGGGACGCCCATCCCGAACAAAGTGATCGAGTGCCTCCCGATCGTGAAGGAATGCGACCCCGAAGGGCTTGGCGCCAACGAGGCGATCTTCGTGCGCCAGTACTGCGTCCCGGGCAAAAACGGCGGACCGAACGACAACCTCGAGGAGCTGCAGGAACGAATGCGCGCAGCATTCATGGTTCGCCGGTTGAAGGCGGACGTCCTGAAGGAACTTCCACCAAAGATTCGAACCGTGAACACCTTGGATCCAAGCGACTACAAGTTGGACCGGATCTTCAACGAGGAGATGTCCATCTTCCAGGACTACCAGGAGCTCCTCCGCACCTGGCAGATCCGCGCCGAGCTCGCCAAGGCCGAAGGCATCGAGGCCCACCGGATCGTTCTGCGAGAGAAGAAGCTGAAGCTGGGAATCAGCGCCAGCATGCTCTCGGCGATACGGATCAAGACCGCCATCGCCAAGGTACCCGGCGTGATCGACCAAGTGAAACTGGTCCACGAGGATGGGAAGAAGGTCATCCTCTTCGCGCACCACATCCAGGTCCTGGACAAGCTCCAAGAGGAACTCGAAGCGGGCGGACTGACGTTCGTGCGCATCGACGGATCCACGAGTCTGAAGGCCCGCCAGGAAGCCGTGGAGAAGTTCCAGGCCGGACTGGTCGACGTGTTCCTCGGCGGAATCATCCCTGCCGGCGTAGGCCTCACCCTGACGGCCGCCGAGTACGTCATCTTCGCCGAACTCGACTGGGTGCCCGGCCAGATGACGCAGGCCGAGGATCGTGCACACCGCATCGGGCAACTCGCGGTCGTGTTCATCCTGCACGTGGTCATGGAGGGCTCGCTCGACGAGTACATGGCCAAACGGCTGATCGAAAAGCAGGAGATCATCGAGCGCGCGCTCGACACGCTGGCCACGCCCAAGGACGACGACATCGGGACCGAAGAGGATCTCGACGAGGACCGGGACAACTTCGCCGCGAAGGAGAAGGCGGCCAGCCGCGGAACAAGCGCGAAGAAGCTCCAGGAAGAAGCGGAACGCCTCACGCCAGCGATGAGGATCGCGGCAGAAACAGCGATCCGAATCATCCAAGCCAAGGCGCCCAAGGATGTAAACAGCGTCGACAAGGAGATCCTCTTGGGGCTCCTGGATACCGGAAACGATCTGACGGCCCTCCAGCTCGCGTTGGGCCGCAAGATCGCGTGGAAGCACCGCGCACACCTCGACCAGGACATGGTCAAGGACCTGAAGTGGCCTGAGGAGGAAAAGTGAACCAGCCACTCGACAGCGTCGACCCAGCCGCCATGTACGCAGTTGGAATCCTGGCAGGCGCAGCGTTCGCCGCCATCTACATCGTACCAGCGCTCTGGTACTTCGGAAAGAAGGCGTGGAGGCTCGGACGAAGGCTCTGGAGTCTCGCCCGAGACATCCTGCAATCCACCGACTCGGAAGAGAACGAGGTCTGAAATGGACAAGAAGACGAAACCTGTCACCAGCAAACAGGCAGGGATACTCAACGTCATCATGCTCTTGGCCGGGAACCTCGACCGGTTCCCTTCCATCCGCGAGATCGGCGAGGCCATGGGCGGGCGAAGCACCAACGGAATCCGCACCACCCTCATCGCCCTCGAGAAGAAGGGTAAGATCGAGAAGATCCCAGGAGTCGGCCGTGGGTGGAAGTTTCCTATCACGGCAACCGAAAGCAAAGCAGATCACGAGGAAGCGATCAGGCTTCTTGCGCTCGCCAGAGACCACATGCTCGGAAACCAGCAACATGGGTTGTTGGAGGACATCGAGCAATTCTTCGAAAAGCGCGAGGCATGAAGGACGACCTGATCGTCGACCTCTTCTGTGGAGGCGGTGGGACAGCCGACGGCGTGCGCCGCGCCCTCGGCCGCGGGCCGGACATCTCCGTGAACCACAACATGCACGCCATCGCCATGCACAAGGCCAACCACCCGAAGACGCACCACGTCTGCGGCGACGTCTTCTCGGTGCGCCCCAGCCGCGTGGTGCCAACAGGAAGATCCCCGACGGGAACAACTGGAGGATCGAACCGGTTGCCAGGGATAAGGAAACCTTCTACGTCATTCGCTTCTGGCCAGTAGGCCGCCCGCCCATCTGCGCAGAACGGAGATGGGCGGTCTTCGTGAAACCACAACAGCATCCAAGGAGAACAGATGGCGACGACGAAACCTGACGAGAAAGTCGATCCCAGCAAGATCAAACTGAAACCCAAGAGCGAGGCGGCCCCTCAGATCACCAGAGTCAACGAGAACGACGCGACGAAGGCCCTAGCGGGAGTCGCCAAGGACGACGAGGACGGCCCTTCGACCCAGGAGCAGCTCACGGCCCTGAAGAAGGATCGCACCGAGGCGCACCTACTCCAGCTCGTCGGCGGGACGATCACCCACCTGGTCCAGGAGGACGACCCGGATCTCGGCAAGATCTACGGGCTCGCCATCAAGTCCGAGTTCAGCCAGCACGGCGACATCAACGTCATTGCCTGGATCATGGCGGATCCCGAAGGCAACGGCCCCGGGCACCTCGACATCGTCGACGGCGAGTAGAGCACCACCCACACCAATGGAGAGAGCAATGAACATGGTCGAACGCGAGCAGGAAGTGCGCGAACGGATGGAGGCAGCCGGCATCACGCCGCTGAAGTCCGAGGAGCGCGAGATCAAGTGCGAGTTCACCGAAGTCGAGATGACAAGGATGGGCGTCGAAATCGACAAGCTCATCGCGGAAGCGCTGCGACTCGAAGAAGAGAAAAAGGCCGTCACGAAGAAGCTCAAAGACTTGCAGGACGAAGCTGAAAGCAGCTTCAGAGCCTTGAGCAGGATGCGGTCACTCGGCTTCGAGGACAGGGACAAGCTCGTCGTGGTCGGAATCGATCTGCCCAACAAGCGGCGCATCGTCGTGGACGTCGAGACTGGCCTGCAGCTCTGCACGGAGATGCTCCAGGACAGCGACCTCCAGACCAGCATGAAGCTGAAGACCAACAAGGCCAAGAAGGCGCCTGCGGAGCCCAAGGCGCCCGCGCCACTGGAGATCGGCATGGACAACCACAAGAAGACCAAGAACGCCGTGGACGTGGGCGACGTGACCTTGAATGGCGAGGAGATCGAGGAAGGCGTCATCGTGGACGCGGACGAAGCCCCGAAAATCAGCGAGATCGTCACGCAGGTCTGGATGCTCGAAACCCAGGAGCAGGCAGCGCCAGGATTCGTCTTCATGACGAGCGCAGAAAACTTGGTCTTCTTCACCAACGACAAGGAGCAGATCGCCATACTCGAAGCCGTCAAGGCAGGCCGCGGATACGTCGCGATCGAGTACCTCGACGTCAAGGACGCCATGAACAAGCAGATCCTGAAGCTGCAAGTCCGCGACCTCTCACCCACCATCGACCCCGACAGCGACCCGAGTGAGGAGATCCCACTCGAGCACGGCCTTGAAGAAGGCGACGGCATCGACTGAAGGCCTGGATCAAACGCTGGCTGGAGCGAACGTACCAGCCGCCCCTGCACGAAGAAGTCAGGGTCCTGATGTGAAAAAGGGGAGGCCGGCAGAACCGGACCTCCCCTTCCTCATGAACGCCAACCAAAATCAGGCGGCGGGCGAAGCAGGCATCAAGTTGCCAGCGGACGACACCTGAGAAGCAGGCGCCACCACAGGTGCCACCAAGGTGACAGGAACCGCACCAGGCACACGAGCCATGAACCCTGCGAGAGCCTGCTGCGCAGAAGCCGCGGCCGCATCCACAGCCATCTGCTTGGCAATGGCAGTAAAGTTCTCGGTGTGGGCCTGCAGCCCACCAGCCAGAGCCGCCACCGCGGCGTCCGTGGCCACCTGGGCCACGGCCTTCATATCCACCTGCGAAGCAAGTTGCTTCGCCTCCCCAACCACCATGGAACCCGCCACTCCACCCACGTTCGCGACAGCATTCGCCACCAGGCCCGGGAGCTTGGTGAGCACCATGCGACGATGCCAGAAGTATGCGAGGGCGCCCAGGATGCCGAGACCACTGGTGCTGATGATCGAGCCGCCGGTGCCCTGCGGGACGGAGACGGAAAGGGTGTCCATGGCGGCCGAGGAATAGCCGGCCAGGACCAGAAGGAAAAGGGCCAGAAGCTTGAAAAATCGCATGTTGCTCTCCATTTGAAGCCCGGACACCCAGGCCAAACCGAAATCTACTTCCGCAGCGCCGTGTCCTGCGCGAGGTGCTGCACGGCGAGCTGGTAGA
>QGNH01000851.1_pt1 | contig 16774 bp, 29 predicted proteins | sample 1735481 | NCBI WGS metagenome assembly QGNH01 (sample SAMN09239004, study PRJNA386568) | Viral metagenome, whole genome shotgun sequencing project.
TAGATAGAATGCAACGTGAACGTACTATTAGATTAGTAAAGGATAATGAATATAATTAAGTTACGCGCGATGGTGAAACAGAATCACGGCTGGCTCATAATCAGCAGTTGTTCGTGCAACTCGAACTCGCGCAATTTTTAATATGACTGAACTGAATCACAAACTAGGATATAGATACTTATGTTTAAACTATCATATAGAATTGTTTTCATATAGTGAAGGGGAAAAATTTATGCATATTGAATGGGCATTCAGTAAATATGGAGGATATATAAAATGAATCCTGCAGAATTAAACAAATCAATGGGAACTAGTTGGCACAGTTATTGTAAGATTTACAATGTTGGTAGCGTAGAACTAAATGGATTCTTCGAAGACGTGGTGTCTGTCGAAGAGAAGATAGATGGTAGTCAATTCAGTTTCGGAGTATTCAATGGCCAAATTAAAGTCCGTTCCAAAGGTAAAGAACTCATTCTCGACAACCCTGAAAAACTATTTACTCAAGCAGTTGAAACCGTCAAACGTTTGTCAACTTCTCTTGTTGACGGGTATACTTATAGGGCTGAGTTCCTTGCTAAACCTAAACACAACGCACTTGCTTATGACCGCATTCCTAGCTCTCATATCATTATCTTTGATATCAACACTCAGGAAGAATGCTATCTCTCGTATGAAGAGAAAAAAGCCGAAGCTGAGAGGCTTGGGCTCGAGGTAGTTCCATTACTATACCAAGGCAGTATTACTACTCCTGAACAATTCATGCAACTATTGCAAAATGTGTCAGTACTTGGCGGACAGAAGATTGAAGGCGTAGTATGTAAGAATTACAATAAGTTTGGCCGTGATAAGAAAGTTCTAATGGCTAAGTTTGTTAGTGAAGCATTTAAAGAAGTCCATAGATCAGAATGGAAAGTATCTAATCCAGGTAATGCAGATATCCTTGATATCATTAAGATTAAGTATACTTCTCAAGCTAGATGGAATAAAGCCATTCAACATCTTAAAGAAGCTGGTAGCTATACTAATAGTCCAGCTGACATTGGGAACTTGATTAAAGAAGTCCAGGAAGATATTAAAAAAGAATGTAAAGAAGACATTAAAGAAGAATTATGGCAATGGGCTAAAGATAAGATTCTAAGAGGAGCAGTTAAAGGTTTGCCCGAATACTTTAAGGAAGAATTGGTAAAAGAACAGTTCAGTGAATGAACTCTATGAATTACTTGGCCTGAGAGATTATATTATGGTCATGAAGACTGGTAATCTAGATGTAATGGTTGCATTAACTCCAACAGCCGGTAAACTTGCTATAGTCCAAGAACTATTTACTAAAGGATTCGTAAATAATAAAGAAGCTAGAGAATTACTGGGATTTAAATGAAAAAGCTTTGGTGTTATATATGTGACTACTGTAATAGAGTAACTTATTGCCCTACTAAGATCAAGGGTAGAAAAAGAGAGTTACATTATTGCTCTGAATGGTGTTTAGATAAGGTTAAGGCTAAAAGGAAAAAGCCCTTGCAAAAGTAAAAGTTATCTGTTATACTATGTATAAGAGGTGAATATGGGACTAACTTTAGAACAACTTAGATTAGCACTGAATCTACATAATGTGCAACGTTTTCAAGCTCACCGTATGGTTCAACCTAAGTCAGTAGCTGAACATAGCTTTAGAGTGGCGAGTATCTATACCTATCTAGGAGGCAAAGAGATTGTACCTTCAATGCTACATGATCTAGAAGAATCGATTACAGGTGATCTTCCAAGCCCTATTAAGAAAGATATACAAGGGCTAGAGAAGTTTGAAGCTGTACGTCCTCAATTCGAAGATCCACTTGAGAAGAAACTCAGTAAAATAGCAGATAAGCTTGAACTTATCCTGGATCTTCAAGAACAACTAGATGAGACTGGTGTACTTCCTAAAAAGCTTCGTACTATCTATGAAGATGAAAAAGAACTTGTATTTGATATAGCTAAAGATCTTAATAAACTTAAAGAAGTAAAACAACTATTAAGGGATGTAAACAAATGAGTACAATTGACATAGTATTATTTATCATGATGAATATAGCTAGTTTCCTATTTGGCGGCTATGTTTATCTTAAACAAGGATTTAAAATGGGATATGATACTGCAGCTAAAGATGAGCGTCTGGTAATGGGTCTTGCTATCACTCGAGCTTATAAACCCAATCAAGACGAAGTGCTTAATAAAGTAGCAACTGAATATAAACAAATTCTGTTAGAAGCTCAACAAATGAATGTGAAAAACAAATGACAGGCGATGAAGTAAAACCGTTTTATCTACTACGCCATGTTGACTTATCTGGTACATCTGGTACAGGTATTGTAGCTATGGGTGCAGTTTTTCCGTCTGGTCAGGTTTTCATGGAATGGACAGCATCTAACCATGTTAGCTGGAATATGTTTGATAATATAGAAGATGTTATCAAGATCCATGGGCATGATGGTAATAGTGAAATTGTATTTGGAAATCCTATAAAGGATAAAAGAAAGAAGTCGAAATGAATAAACCTAAAGTGCTTTTATTGGATATAGAGACTGCTCCTATCCTAGGATATGTCTGGGGTCTATGGGAAAATAATCTAGGACTGAATCAAGTTAAGGCAGATTGGCATATACTAGCATGGGCAGCTAAATGGCTAGGAGATCCTGCTTCCAAAGTGATGTATCAAGATCAACGTAAAGCTAAGAACATTGAAGATGACAAGCAACTGTTGCAAGGTATCTGGAAGCTAATAGATGATGCAGATGTTATTATTACCCAGAATGGTATTTCATTTGACATTAAGAAACTCAATGCTAGATTCATATTGAATGGAATGCGACCTCCCTCTAGTTTTAAACACATTGATACTAAACGTATTGCAAGCAAGAAATTTGCCTTTACTTCAAACAAATTAGAGTATATGACTGATAAGCTGTGCACTAAATATAAAAAACTGAAACATAATAAATTCTCTGGATTTGAATTGTGGAGCGAATGTCTCAAAGGTAATATTGAAGCATGGAATGAAATGAAGAAATATAATATTTATGATGTTCTTTCCTTAGAAGAACTTTATCATAAATTACAACCATGGGTTAATACTATTAATGTTAATTTATATACTGATGAACTAACCAAAGTATGCGCATGTGGAAGTGAAAAGTTTAAGAAGAATGGCTATCGTTATACATGTACAGGCAAATATCAACGCTATGCATGCATATCATGTGGTAACGAATCACAAGCAAGAGATAATCTATTATCTAAAGAGAAAAAAGCTTCATTAAGAGTTTGAAGTCACAGAGTGTGACTTTATTATTAATTAATATAGGAGAATATATGACAAAAGAAGAATCAATTAATATAGTATTAAATCTTATAGATGAATATGGAAAAGATATACCTCTTGGATATTTAAGTGATGTAGTAAATCCTATAAGAGAAGCAATAAATACATTAGGTGAAGATAATGTAGAAGCTCTGGTAAATGTATATAGTACACATAAAATTTCAATAAGATCTGTAAAAGTTTGAAGTCACAGGGTGTGACTTCATTGTTAACTAATATATTAGGAGAATAAAATGGCACTAACAGTTAAAATGGGCTCAGCTGGCAAGAAAGCCTCTGATCTCGCAATCGGTGAATCAGTTGAAGGATATTTGATTGGATTGGTTGAATCTAAATACAACTTCTCAATCAAACTTCTGGATAAGAATGACAAAGTTGAAACTCTCTATCCAAATGGTAACTTGAACTATATGGATCAAGAAGTTGAAGAAGGTAATCTTGCGCTTAATGCTTATACAAAGATTACGCGCACAGGTACACGTACTTCTAACAAGTCACGAGATCCTCAAACTGGTGAATGGAGACAAGTTCCAGTATTCCAAGTTGCTCAAGATGCAGATGATATTATTACAGCTGATCAAGCTGCAGATGCTCTTTCAGGAGATAAAGCAGATTCTGATGTAGCTAGTACTGATGCATCCACTTCAACTGGAAGTAAATTCGCTAATCGTAAACNNTTGGTTCTAAACACTGACCATAGATAAATCCGCCGACGTTAGGTGCCCTGCAAACCGTTCGAGCCGGTATGGCAGAAAATAAACCAGTCTTCATTTCATATATGAAAGAATTATGTACATTACTTAATGCTCAGTATTTTATATTCAGAAAATATGATATACATAAATCTGCTCTGGGTGAAACTCAAGTGTGTACAGTTAAATTAGCTATAGCTTGTGCGTATGGTGTCAGTGATGATCTTAATAAACGCAAAGCAATTTGGAGATTTAGAATTGATTAAGGAGTGTTATGTTTGTTTCAAGGATTACAGATAAAGTTCATGCTCATGAACAAAAATTCAATAATTTGAAAGAACTATCAGATTTTACTTTAACCTATGATTGGTCTCCATTTGTGTTCAGAGATGGTTACCGTCATTCATCTAGTTGGGCATCTTGTGATGTCATGGTTTTAGATATTGATAAAGGATGTACTATCGATAGAGCTAAGGAATTGTTTAAAGAATATACCTATTATATTCAAACTACTAAATCACATTGTGATGCAAATCATAGATTTAGAGTTATCATTCCTTTGTCTTCTACTATTAAAGATACAGAGATCTATAAGAACACTTGGTATTCTCTTTCCAATAAGTTTCATTTTATAGATCAACAATGTAAAGATGTAGCTCGTTTTTATTATAAATCTATATCTCTAGTACATACAAATACAGGAAAGCCTATTGACCCTGTACTAGAAGTCATTTTACCTTCTTACTTTGAAAAACCTAGACTTGAACTTAAGTTGACTAAAGGTAAGTTATCTCGAGCTACTATGGAATTCATAGTTAATGGAGCTATGTCAGGTGAGCGCAATATCGGTTGCTTCAGAGCAGCTAAAGATATGCAAGAACAAGGTTATACAGTTGAAGAGACTATAGAGAAATTAATGAAATCTCCATGCGTTGGTGATGACTTCAGTGACAATGAACTAGAAAGAACTGTTGGTTCAGCTTTTAGCAATGATCCTAAGTATGATCCTAGAGGATTATCTGAAAAGAAAGAATATATAGCTAGAAGTATCACTGACTTGGAAAGTGATCCAGACCTTTATAAAAAAAGTGAAGAAATACGTGGTCCTGACTTCTTAGATGTTACTGAAGAGAAATGGCGCAAAGGAGAAGTCCTTGGCGTGGTAGCAGGCTCAGGTACAGGTAAATCTGCTATTAGTATGAAGATCATTAAAGATATCATATATAATAACACCGATAATGATGATATACATTTCTTTTTTAGCTTAGAAATGCCCGCTAAGCAGATTGTCAAGCGATGGACCAAATTAGTAGGTAAGAATAGTAAAGCTAGTGATAGATTGTTTGTAATTGAGAACAAAAGTACAGATGACCGCATCACTTGGCAGCATATTGTTAAGTTTGTAGAAGATACTTGCAGACAACAGAAGAAAAAGGTTGGAGCTATTATAGTTGACCATTTCATGGCTTTGTCAGATAAGATTGACACTACTAAACAACCTAACTTCGATGTATCAACCGATGTTAACTCAGGTAGGGGTAAAATTAAAACTATCAGTGTTAAAGAGACTTGTAGATTAATGAAAGTTATAGCTGAACATCTTAATTGCTTTCTTATTATCCAAAACCAAAGTACTATAGAACGTGCAGGCCACGGTGATACTCCAATGGGTATTAATGCAGCTTATGGCGCAGCACAATTCGCTTGGTTCTGTGATTACATCATAACAGTCTGGCAACCTCTCAAACGTGTACAAGATGAATGTATGATAGCTGCAACTGGCTGGCAATACAGTAAGATTAGAGAAGTAGGTCTTAATGACTTGACTAGAGTATATACACGTCATTCAATCTTCTATGATCTAGCAACAGGAGACTTTAGACATCTTACCGAAATAGAACAAGATGAATTCAATAAAATGAATGAAAAAGCTAATATGCTTAGGAAGACTGATGATAAGAAAGAAGCTACTAATTACAAGGGAAGTCCAAAGGCAGAGAATAACTATAAAAGAATCCTAGAATTAGTTAAAGAGAAAAAGAATGATTGAGTTAGTTGCTTATTTCGACTTTTATTATCTAGTTTTCTATAAGGATAATATTAAGTTTATTGAAGTAGGATTAACACATAATGTACATGTAATAGAGATAAGTAAAATGATATGGTATTGGTCAGGAAATTGCTAATGAATTAGTTAAAAATTTAAACTATATTTATAATTATGAGCCTCATAGAGCTAGATTAATAGGATCAATGAATTTCACAGTAAATTTAGAAGATTGGTTTCATATAAATTTATTAGCTTATAACATTGCTACTGATGATATAGATTTGGAGATATATAGTTATGAAATACAATCAATTAATATACGGTAAGAATGAACTTGAGCGTATCGTATCAATTGAACCTACAGATGAAGGTATTGAAGTATTCATTCAACATCCTGATGGATTCATTGGTACTGAGATTCTACCTAATCAATATTGGATTCTTTCTGATCGTTGTTTAGATCCTTATTTTAAACCTCTTAAAGGTAATCTCCATTATAAATGGATTAAAACTTATAATAGTAGGAATGCTTTCTCTAAAGATAGATATAAGTTTAAGACAGAAGATGCTTTCAGTATTTGGAATAATAAAGAAAGTGTAATGGTCCGAGATGGTTTGACTTACTTTAAGGGGCTTAAGCACGATGAAGTTAGCACTTTAGCCTTTGACATTGAATCCACTGGACTTAATCATGACAACACAGCTAGAGTTTTACTCATAGCCAATACTTTCTCAAAGAACGGTAAACTTGAACGTAAGTCTTTTAGTTATGATGAATATGAAGATGAAGGTGAAATGCTCAAAGCTTGGTGTGAATGGGTTAGACAAAAAGACCCCAGTATTTTACTTGGCCATAACATTTTAATGTATGATTTACCTTACATGCAGTATGTAGCTGACCGTTATGGGATTAAACTTCTATTGGGACGTAATGATAGTGAGCTTAAATTTGATAACTATGAAAGTCAATTCCGTAAAGATGCTCAGAACTTTTATACCTACAAGAAGGTTCATGTATATGGAAGAGAAGTAATTGATACTCTATTCCTAGCCTATAAATATGATGTAGGACGTAAGTATGAAACCTACGGTCTTAAAAATATCATAAAGCAAGAAGGATTAGAAGTAGCTAATAGAGAATTCTATGATGCCAGTAAGATTAGATTCAATTATAAAGATCCAAAGGAATGGGCTAAGATCAAAGCTTATGCAGAGTTTGACGCAGATGATGCTTTAAATATATATACCTTGATGTGTCCTGCTTTTTTCTATATGACCCAAAGTATAGCTAGAAGTTATCAGCACGTAGTAGAATCAGCTACAGGTGGACAAATTAATACGATGATGAACCGAGCTTATTTACAACAAGGTCATAGTATTCCTAAGATAAGTCAATCAGAAGCCTTTGAGGGTGCAATTTCATTCGGTGTACCTGGGATTTATAGTAATGTTTGTAGATTCGATGTAAAAAGTATGTATCCTTCTATTATTTTAGAACACAAAATATATAACATGGAAAAAGATCCTAACGCATATCTTATAGAATTAGTTAAAATATTTACAGAAGAACGTCTAAAGAACAAGAAACTATCCAAAACAGATAAATATTATGATGATCTACAAGCTAGTCAAAAGATTTTCCTCAATTCATTCTATGGTTTTATGGGAAGCAAATTCAATAATTTTAATTATCCAGAAGGGGCAGCTTTAGTAACAAAAACTGGTAGAGAAATTTTATCTAATACAATAGAATGGTTAACAGGAATAGATTATGAAACATGGTCGAAAACAAATAACTTGTAAAAAATGTAATAAATTAACTCTTAATTTTGGATACAATTTGTGTTCAGCTTGTTTAAGAAACTATAAACGAAAGACTAAACCTGGGTTTTACCTGGGAACTTGTTATTCAGAAATAATAAGAAGAGTTACTACATATACTAAACTAAGACCTAGATACTTTGGATTAGATAGGTGTTCTAAGGAAGAATTTGTTAATAAATTTATAAATGATAGTAAATTTTTACAATTATTTATAAATTGGCAAAATAATCAATTTCAACGTAAATTTGCCCCTTCTATAGATAGAATAAACAATAATGAAGGTTATTTATTAAATAATATAAGATTTATTTCTCATTCAGAAAATAGCGGTAAAGATTCAAAGAAATGTGTAATTTTACAAGATATTAATACTAATGAAGTTCAAGAGTTTAATTCACAAAAAATAACCGCTGATTATTTACAAATATCAGCTGCTGGGTTATGTAGATCTATGAAAAAAGGAGATATTATAAATGATAAATACAAAGCCTACTTCAAATAATTTTAAAGTAGTAGCTGGTGATACTGATGGTGTTTCATTTTGTAAAACTGACAGTTCTAATTTTACAAAAGAAGAATGTGATAATTTGTTACATAAATTAAATGATAGAATGGGGAAAATGATAGAATGGGAAAATGATGGGGTATTTTCTAGAATGATAGTATTACGAGCCAAGAACTACATACTGTATGACGGTAAAACTGTCAAGTATAAAGGTTCAGCTATTAAGGCTACGGCTAAAGAACCTGCTCTTAAGCAGTTTATTAAAGATCTTCTTAATGAGATGTTAGAAGGTAGCTTTGACTTTGTAACTATTTATAATAAATATGTCAAAGAAATCATGGAGATAAAAGATATAACCAGATGGGCTACCAAGAAGACTATAACCAGTAAAGTATTAGGCTCAGATAGAACCAATGAGAAGGTAGTCAGAGATGCTATTAAAGACACTGAGTATGTAGAAGGTGACAAAGCTTATTTTTATTACAAGGCTAATGGAGATTTACAACTAGCTGAGAAATTTGATGGAGATTACAATAAAGATAAGTTACTGGAAAAACTCTATAATACGACTAGTACTTTCGATACAGTTATAGACCGTAAGACATTCTTGAACTATAAGCTCAAAAGAAGTAAAGAAGCCTTACAACAGCTATTGACTTCTAAATCAGAATAGAGTATAATGTATACATAGGAGATAGCTATGAGCGATGGTTTAAAAGATGTATTTAGTACAATGGATGCTTTGAAGACTTCATCAGCTGGAACTCTTTCTAATAATTCATCTGATAATACATTTATAGTTAATACTTCATTGAATCCTTCTTTATCCAAGGAACCAATTGTTAATACTTATGAATTCAGAGGGATTAATGGACCAATCCTATCAACAGCTACCAAGTATGACGGAGATAAAGTTCCAGTTGAATTGTTGCCTTCTGAAGCTTTAGAAGAGATTGCTAAGGTTCTAGCCTTCGGTAAAAAGAAATATGATGCTTGGAACTGGGCTAAAGGCTTTAAATGGACTAGATTAATTGGTGCGGCTATTAGACATCTATATGCTTACCAACGAGGTGAAGATAAAGATCCTGAATCAGGTTTAAGTCATATAGCGCACGCTGGCTGTTGTATTTTGTTCTTGTTACAACATGATCTAAGTAAATTAGGCGAAGACGATAGATATAAAGGATTTAAAAAATGAATTATTTAAAACTAGTATTAGCAGGACTTATTATATTTGCACTTGGCTCAGGATTAGGTTATTATGAAGCACCGACAAAGACTATTACTGAGACTAAGAAGGATGTTAGCCAAGATACTAACGTGAATAATACAGTCACAACACAGAAAACCTTTGATCCTAGTACAGGGAAACAGACTTCTGAGACTACAATCATAGTACATGATACTGATACTAAGAAAGAAACTGATACCGACAAGACTAAGATTACTGAGAAAGAACAAAAACATTATGCAGTCAAAGTAGGAGGAGTAGTTAATCCTAGAGATCCCACAACTCAAACAGCTCGAGTTGGTGGTGAAATGAGATTACCATTTTTCAATAGCTGGGCAGGAGTCGAATCTGATCTAAGTATATCTAAACCATTAGTTGGTGCTTATTTAAGATTGGAATTTTAATATTAACAACAGGAGGATATATGCAAGAGCAAATAAACGAAATTGTAAATAAATATGTAGAACTTTTACCAGTGGATGATAAACAATTGCTGGTTCATTCAGAAGTCAAAGCAAGTCAATTCCTTTTGGCGGTAGCTAAGCTGGCAGCAATTCGCGACCACCTTACCAATCAAAAGGTTAAGAAAGATGCACTTAAAAGCGTAGAATATGCTAATGCTATTAATAATGCACCTGGAACTAATGCGCCCACTAAGCAAGCAAACGCAGAAGCTAGTCCCTTCTATCTTAAAGCTGCAGAAGAGGTTGCAATAATTGATAATCAGCTTTCTTATACTAAGACTATGATTGAAGTATTCAACAACGCTCATATCCTTTATAGAGGTTTAATGAAAAATGAGATTTAATAAGAATACATTTAAGTTATATGTAACGCCCAAGACCGGATTTGATTTATTTATAATAATGTTTTTATTTTTTATTGTTATCCCTATAGGATTTCTTGAATCAGTGGAGTTTTAACTATGTCAAAAAAGTTAGACCTACAAGCTATTGCTAATAAGATTAAAAAGTCTTTCAAAGATGAGAAGATGGGTAAAAAGGTTGGAGTTGGTTCTGATCTTAAGATCCTGAGTGAAAGTGATTTCATTCGTTTACCTGAATGGTGGACTGAGTCAACAAAAACTCATGGTATTCCATTTGGTAAGATTACTTTGATTGCGGGACCCTCAGATAGCGGTAAAACTTCCTTCGCTATCCAAGCTATGAAAGCAGCACAAGATCAAGGTGTTACAGTCATTTATACAGAAACAGAAGGAAAAACAACATCTAAAGATTTAGAAAGTTGGGGAGTTAAATCCGATGAAGTATTACTCATTCAAGCACGAATTGCAGAAGAAGCGTTTGAACTCACTCTCCGCGCTTGGGACGCCATTAAAGACGCTGATCAAGATACTAAGCTTCTTGTTATTATTGATTCTCTTGGGAACGTTGTTAGCCAGCGTGATTCTGACCTTGATCTAACTGAAGGCTCACAACAACCTGGTGGTAAAGGAAAGATTAATCGTTTGGGTCTAAATAAAATTGTAGCGAAGATGGAGGAAGATGATGCTGCTATATTACTCATTAGTTATACTTACGAAAACCTTGGGAGCGTTGGCAGAACTAATGCAGGCGGCCAAGCTCTTAATTTCTTCTCTTCACTTTCATACCAAACGTCACGTAAAGGCTGGGTTGAGAAAACTGAAAAGGGAAAGAAAATCAGAATAGGTGCTGATGTTCTCTTTAGGCTCTATAAGAACCATGTGAATAAAGAAGACATGGGAGAGAAAGAGATTACCTTCCGTATAACAGGTGAAGGTATTTCTTATGTAAAAGGAAAAGAAGAATGACATTATTTATTATAAGTAAAATTATATGTGTACTTGCTGGCGGATTCGTAGCAGGACAAGGATTAAAAGCCTTAGAAGAAAAGAATTACTCATATGCAGGTTTCATGTTATTTGTTGCAGTTGCTAACCTTGTTATCTTAGGGAGATATTAATGGAAGTTAATACTTTAACTGTAGGTGAGTTTAATAGATTAGATAAATTATCACCTAGTAGTTCATTAACAGAATTTGACTGGGTAAAGGCTAGAACTAGAGCTTTATCTTCTGAAGTTAAAAGACTTCAAGAACAATTACAAAATAAAGGAGAATAACTTGCCTTATATTCAAAAGCAACACCGTGATGCACTTCAAACTGGTAAAGAGCCTAATAATCCAGGTGAACTTAATTACCTCATTACTAATCTACTTAAAGGGTATACTGATGTCAAAGGTTTGTCATATCAGACCATTAATGATGTTCTAGGTGCTTTAGAAGGTGCTAAACTTGAATACTACCGTAGAGTAGCTGTAAATTACGAAGAGTCAAAGATTAAACTGAATGGGGATGTGTATGAATCTACAAAAGTATAATCCTTTTCCACCGGCTGTCTGGATTTTGATGTTCTTATCTTTAGATGTAGGATTCTTTCTAGGTTCATACATACAATCAAAAGCTATACAACAAAATGATAAGAATACCTGCGATTATATCCAGCATCAGTTGAGTAAATAATATGTCAAAATACTTAGTTGTAGGCGACCCACATTGTAGACCTGATAATTTAAATAAGATTAACAAGTTATTTCATATGGTTGAATCTAAAGAACTTCCAGTTATTTGGCTGGGAGATATGCTTGATACCAAAGATATAGTCAGAGCTCAATGTTTAAATGCATATATTAACTATTTCAAAAATTCTAAGTTAAATCATATAGTTCTAGTTGGCAATCATGATCAACTCAGCGCTCATACTCAAGATCATGCTTTAGAAGCTTTAAAACTCCTTAATAATGTAACTGTAGTCGATCAACCCCTCCAAATTGAACAAATCCTGTTTGTACCCTACTACCGCTCACCCGAAGACTTTCGAAGTGTTCTAGGGTCATTTAGACCCCTAAAACAGGGGAGATATCTATTCATGCATCAGGACATTATAAGCATGGATTATGGTAATGGCTATATTTCACAAGAAGGTAATACCCTAGAAGACCTTAAAGGCTTTAAACTGGTTATAAGTGGTCATTACCATTCTTATCAAGATAAAGAGAACTTGATCTATTTAGGTGTACCATTTAGTCACAATTTTGGTGATACTCAGCAAGATAAATATCTAGGAGTGTTTGATTCTGAATCCGGTAAGTTTCAAACTATTCCAACTGATTTTCCTAAACATGTTACAATAACTTTAGACTTAGCTCAGCCTCATCAATTTGAAGTTAATGAACAAGATCATGTCCGAGTTATCCTTAAAGGTACTCGAGAACAACTAGATGATTTTAATATGGATTCACTGTCTAAGTTTAAAGTAGTGCAAGAATGTATATCTAATGTAGTCAAATCCGGTTTAAAAGAAACTGATTCACCGGAAGAGATCTATAGCAAATGGTATAAAGAAGTCAGTAAAGGTGAAGATGCAGAGTTATTCAACTTAGGTTTAGAGGTTCTTAAAACAGTAAAATGAGCAGTGAATATACAAATACTTTATCAGGTATATTTAAAGAACTATATATGCCAGGATATGATCCTTATATTGAAGAATTAGAAGAAGTAACATTATCAAGCTTAAAGGAACAATTATGTTTAAAACCATAAAAGCTAAGAACTTCTTCTCCTGGAAGCAATTAGAGTTTGACTTCAATTCAGGAGTCACTTTAATCACTGGAGATAATTTAGATGATAACACTTCTGAAGGTGCTGGTAAATCTTCTATTGCTAACGCTTTATGCTGGGCTATTTATGGCCAACTTCCAAAAGATACTAATATCGATGATGTTATAACCACTGGGCAGAAGTCTTGTATAGTAGAAGTTGAATTGACAGATGGAACTCATATTGTACGTTCACGCAAACCTAATCAACTTTATATTGAAGCTGAAGGTTCAGTTGAACAAGGTAAGGATGCCAAAGAAACTCAGAAGCTTATCAATGATCTAATAGGAATGTCTTTTGATACATTTTGTCAATCAGTTTACTTTGCACAGAACTATAGCAATAAATTCATTACAGCTACTCAGGAGAATAAGGCTAAGATTCTATCTGAGCTTCAAGACTTGAGTATCTTTGACAAAGCTTCTAAGACATCTTCTGAGAAAGCTAAAGACATTAAGAATTCAGTATTAGTTCAACTTAATATGGAAAAGAATTATGCTGATAATAGTATAATGCAAATCAAATCAGAGATCAATACTTTTAGGAAACTAGGTGAGACTTTTGATAAAGATAGAATGGCTCAACTAGATCAAATCATAGCTAATAGTTATACAGTTAGCGTTAAGATTAATGATCTAGAAAATCAAATTAAAGCTATTACTAACTTAGCTAGTATAGATGATAAAATGGATGAATCTGAAGAGATACAACGTCAACTCATTGAGTGTAAGAATGAATTATATCATATAAATATCATGAAAGCTCAAAAGCAGCAAGCCATAGATAATAAGAATTGCCCAACCTGTGGACAAGGATTGCCTAAAGATTCATGCGAAGATATAGTTATTCCTGACGACACTGAACTTAAATCTAAACATGATTACTTAAAAGAAGAACATAGCCGTCTTATGCTAGAATGTGCTCACTTAATCAATAAGAAGAATGAAAATAGCTTACTCAAAGAGAAAGTTCAACATTTACAAGAACAAAAGAATCAAATTACGGTAGAAATTGAAAGAGTTGAAAAGTTACAGAATCCTTATCTAGATAAACTGGAAGAGCTTTCTATTAGTAAGCAAAAGCTATATCACAAGTTAGAAGTTATCAACCAAAATATCCTATTACAGAATAGATTACAGACTAGATACGAATATCTTAAAGATGGTTTTAAACAGATTAAAAGTTACGTATTCCAGTCTTTACTAGCTGAACTGAATAGCAATACGAATAGATACTTGAGTGAGTTATTCGAAGTACCTGCTTATATAACCTTTGATAACATTTCAGATGATGGTGAAATCAGTAAGATTAAGACCACAGTTCTACTAGATGGTAATGAACGTAGCTTAGGATTGCTTTCAGGAGGTCAATTTAGACGTGTCCAGCTGGCTGTAGACTTCGCTTTGTCAGATATTGTAGCACAACGTTCTAAGAATCCTATTAATATACGTATACTTGATGAGTCATTTAGGGATCTTAGCGAACAAAGTATGGAGAGAGTTGTAGGTTTATTGCAGAAGATGTCTGGCAGTACAGTATTAATTGAGCATAATTCCATAATTAAGAACATTGTCAACCGGGTTTATAAAGTAGAATTAAAAGAAGGTATATCTACACATATTTCTTGACTTTTAAATACACTTAAGGTATAATGTATTATGAACCCTGGATTAAGACGGTTAAATAACGCTTTAACTTATTCAAGTATAAGTGATGATTTATGGTGTATTGAACTCATGGACATAGATGGAGACCGTAAGAATTCACAGACTAGTTTTAATATTTCAAAATGTAATCCGACTCAAATGGCTGGAATGCGAAGTTTTATAAGTAAACGTAAAGATAGATTGAATAGGAGAGACTGGAATGATCACGGAAACGACTACTGAACCTAAAAAAGAATCAGGTTTTCATATCAAGAAGATTCATGATCTTAAGGATGCCGTTAGCAAGAATGAATCTTTTATCCCTGAATCTGATCTTTCTATTCAAGTAGGAGATCATCTTCTTCAGTACGATTATAAGAAGAGTGAAAGTCAACAAAAGAGCATTATCATTAAACCAGGCTCTTATAACTTAGCTAAAACTCCTGTAGGTATTGATATCCAGCCTATGGACTTTGTTGACAAAGAACTCCTCACATCAATTACTAATACTACCAAGATTTTACACGAAGCTAACATTTTCTTTAACAATCTCGCAGTGTATGATGAACTTAAACAACCTAAGAAACGGGCTATCTTGCTTTATGGTTCTCCTGGACAAGGTAAGTCAGTTTCTATTGTTCAATCTGCTAAGGATCTTAAGAAAGCTGATCCTAACTGCGTAGTTATCAATTGGCCTACGACTGAGTTAGAAGCTAGTCATGTGTTTAAGTTTTTTACTAATTATAGTGAATACGCTCCTGAATGTTCTAAATTGATTCTAGTTATTGAAGATATTGGTGGTGGAAGCCATGAAGGATATAGTCGCAGAGATGAGGTAAGTAGCAGTCTATTGAACTTACTCGACGGTATTAATTCAGTGTTTAAGATACCTACTCTGATTCTCAGCACGACTAACCATCCTGAAAACTTAATGGCTTCCCTAGCTGATAGACCAGGGAGATTCGATATGTTACTTGAAATCGTTTCTCCTCCCTACGATGAACGTGTCTCCCTGGTAGAATTCCTTGCTAAACGTGTGCTTAATGATGAAGAAAAAGAAGCTCTTAATGGTTCTAATAATAAAGGTGCTGAATTATTTTCTATTGCTCATTTGCAAGAGATTGTAATCCGTAGCCGTTTACATCAGAAATCCATTAATACTGTAGTCAAAGAACTCATAGATCATTCTAAGAAGTTTAAGAGTGATTTTGCTAAACCTAAGAAATCTGCAGGATTTAGTTTTGAAGATGATTGATTACCGTACATCTAAATTTGTTACTTATAATGATACTTCCCAAGAGCATGGCATGTGGCTTATTGATAATTCTCATGTTAAGTTTTTAAATAAACATAATACACAATTAATACCTATAGTTGTTGAAAACTTTAGTAAAGAAGATTTTGGTTCCTCAAGACATTCTTATAAAAGAGCTTATTTGTTTAAGAAAAATCTCAACTGGGATTTTTTAAAGTTCAGATGAAATCTCCCTTTGAAAATTACGATGCCTTTTGGGGACGACTTTCGAGTAGAAGTTATTTTGTAAATAATCTAAATCGCAAATTAAATAAATATACAAGGCATGTTTGTAGACATTCATTTCTTCCTGATTTAGAAGAACACTTAATCTATAAAGATGAAGATAATTCAGAAGATAGCTGGATAGAAGAGTGAGTTTAATACTTTCCATTGATTTATCCACGAAACCAGGAATAGCGGTATTCAAAGATGGTAAGCTAGTCCATGCTTCTACTTGTTTCAATGATAAGACTGTAGCAGACTTTGGCCCTTATCCTATGAACTATGTAAAATTTACACAGTTTACTATAGAAC
>QGNH01000853.1_pt1 | contig 16764 bp, 13 predicted proteins | sample 1735481 | NCBI WGS metagenome assembly QGNH01 (sample SAMN09239004, study PRJNA386568) | Viral metagenome, whole genome shotgun sequencing project.
GATGATCTCCTGCGCGGTGCCGAAGGTCAGCGTCTCGGGTATGCCGTTCACCGTCTCGGTGAGCGTTTGCTGGTCGCCCGTGCCGGTGACTCCGTCAATGGGAGGCGGCGTCGTTACGGGAGGAGGCGCCGTTGTTGAGTCGGGTCCGGGTGTGGGTCCAGCGGTCCCGTTGTTGCCGATGTTCCCGACGTTGCCAGCCGCGTCGCTCCAGGTCTGTTCGTTTTCGGTGGGGAGTGGTGCCATCGTCATTAGTTGAACCCGAAACTCTTAAGTATAGATGCTCCGACTTGCCAGCCCTGCGTCTTCGCCGCGTCAGTCTTTTGGTACTGCGGCGTCGACATTAGGTATCGCTGGAGGTCGTCAGCCGAGGGAATCTGACCGGCGTTGCCGGTGCCGGGGGCGTTGCCGTTCGGCGCGTCCGTCTGTAGGCCGGGGACCGTCTGTGACGGTGGGGCACCCTTGCCCGAGAGAATCCACGACCACTGCGGGCTCGTGAGGTCGACGTTGTCGCCGCTGCCGAGTCCGGTCAGGTTGGCGATCATGTTGCGAATCCATCCCGTCGAGGCGTAGGGCGTGCTGTCAAGTCCGGTCGAGTCGGTCGTGCCGATGGCCGCGGCCAGTCCCGGGTACATCTGGCGCGCCTGACCTTGCGCGAACGTGGTGAACCCGGCGATGGCGCCGGTCTGGAAGTTCGGCTGGCCGGTGTCGCCTTGAAGGGCTTGGCCCACCTTCACCTGAATCTGTTGCGGCGTGAGGTTCAGATAGTAGTTCTTGGCGATGGTTTGGAACTGGTTGTAGAGCGCCTCAGCGTCGCCGCCGCTGACGCCGGTGATCACTCCCGCCGCGCTGCCGGGGGTTCCGGCTCCGGTCGAGGGTATGGTTGCCGTGACCATCTCGTAAATCTGTTGGTCGGTGAATTGTGTATTGGAGTAGACGCCGTTGGTCGTGACCGATTGACTGGCCGCAGTGGTCGCGATCTGATTGAGTTGCTCGGGGGTGAGTTGAGCACCGAGGGAGTTGGCGATGTTGACGACGCGCGCCTGAGCTTCGGCGATGGCCTGCTTCGCTTGGCCGGGGTCGGTGGCCTTGGTCTGCTCCCACAGTTTGTTGTTGTCGCTCGTCGCCTTGTACCAGTTGGTGCCCTCGAGCGCGCCTTGGAACTGGTTGGTCGGCCACTTGTTGTACATCGCGGCGATGAGGATGGTGCGAACCTCGGGTATCGAGGTCATCCATGCGTCTTGCGGGAACTCGGTGAAGATGTCCTGAAGCATCTTGGTTTCGAGCCCGGGCGTGCTGGCTAGGGCGTTGATGGCGGCCTCGGCCTGTCCGCGCAGCGGCCCCGGGACTCCCGACAGGTCGTATCCCTTGTACGCGCCGGGGCCGGTGTACTCGGTCTTCATCCCCTGCGTCTCGTAGTTAGGTGCCGCGGCGGCCACTCCTGCCGGTGTGGTGGCTGCACCCGTGTTGCCCAACGGAGTAGGGGTTGCGCCTCCTGCGGGAGGCGGTGTCCCACCAGCGGTGGCATCAAATTGGGCCTGCCCCCCGTAGCGATTCCTGTTCCAAGGAGAGGCGACAACTTGCTGGTCAATCTCGACTGAGTTGGTTCCCCTCCTGAACGCGGCCACGAGGTTGTTGTAGTTCCCGCCGAGAAGGTTGGCGACGGTGGCGGCGATGCCGTCTTCGACGTTCCCCGAGGCTCCGCCCGCGTGCCCCGCCGCGTCCTGCACTCCCAGGGGGTTGCCCCTGTTGGACTCAAACGACGTGAGGTTCGGGCCGCCCTGTTCGTTCGCGAGCCAGTTGGTGAAGGCTTGCACGGTCGCGCCGTTAACGGGCGCGCCGATGCCCTTGAGAACACCTTCGATGAACTGAGTGGCTGAGGCCGGTATCGCCATTAGAGTCCCGCCATCGGTGCGCTAAGGACGGCGCCACCGGGCGCGGTCTGACTAGGAGCGGTCGGCGTCGACTGCCCGGTCAGGTTGCCGGTGAGCATGTCGTGGATCATGTTGCCGTAGTAGGACGTTTGCGTCGCGTAGTACTGGCTCGGGTCGGCGTTCTTCGCAGCGGCCATCGCCTCGGCGTCGAGGTTGGGCATGGCCTTGGTGGCGACGTCGACCGGCCCCATGCTTTGCGAGGCGTTGGGGTTGACGTGCTGGCCGGCGACGAGTTTGTTCACCAGTCCCGCGTCGGTCGCGGCGCCAGCGTTGTAGTCGGCCTTCTGCGCCTCGTAGGCGTTCTGCTCGGCGCCCACTTCAGAGGCGTGGAAGGCGTTGACGAAGGCCGTTGTCTCGGCTGCGGTCGGTGCTCCCAGCCCTACCGCCTCGCGTGCCGACGCGAAGGCTTGGGCCACTTGGTTCTGGTCTTGGATTCCGAGAATTGGTGCCTGCACGCTGGCGGCGTCGTTCTGAGCGGTCTGTGATTTTAGTTCGAGGGCTTGGAGGGTCGACACGAAGTTACTGCCTTGACCGGTGGCGACGAGTCCCATCGCTGTGATTGGTTTGCCGGTGATGCCGAGCGATGAGTTGTTCGCCGTCACCGAGTCGGTGAGCAGTTGCTTCCACGCCGTGATCGTCGCAGCGTTGAGCGTGCCGTAGGGGAGATTGTCGCCCTTGAGGTAGCCCGAGTTCTTGAGTTCCTGCTGAATCTTGGTGAGTTCGGGTGTGCCTTGGAGTTCGTGAATCAGTTCGACGCCCTGCTCGTAGGTCATCTGCGTGACGCCGCCTGCGGACGTGGTGGTGACGCCCTTTGGCAGAGGGATGTCGCCTATCTGGTTCGGCAGCGCGAAGTTGACGATGTCGCCCGAGATGGTCGACGTGACGCCGGGGAATGAGCCGCCTGTCCCGCCAGCCGTGAATCCACTTCCCTGCGGAACGGCCTTCAGCGCGGCGGCTTGGGTCTTCTGCGAAGTTACCTTGAGGCGTGCGGGGTCGAGGCTTCCGGTTCCACCTAAAATTGCTTCGAGTTCGGAGAGTGTGTAGCCCTTAGCCATTGCCAACTTCTATTCTCTCACTCGGCTTTTTCATCCGGGCACTTCCGACTTCAGAACGGCGTGCCAAAACGGCTGTATCGCTGCGTGAGTCTTCACATATTCGTTGCCCCACGCGATGTAGGCGTCCTTGTTCTGCTTGCGCTGAGTGGCGTAACCGGCCTCGCCCTGCGTCTTGTCGTAGTACGCCTGCACTTGGTCGTAGCCGACCATCATGGCCGACGCCTGAGTGCCCCAGTCCCCGGTCGGGAGTGACCCTGTCTTGATCGCTGAACTCAACTCTGAGACTATGGAGGCGCGGCGCACGCTGGCCGTGGGCTCGATGAGTTGGGCGGCAAAGAGCGGGTGAAGTCCGAGGTAGCCGGTGCCGGAAGCGACGCTCCCCTTCCACTCATCCCACCAGTGTGTGAGGGCCGTCTTGTCGCCACCGGCGAACCCGGCATTGGCGAGCGCCACCTTCTGCACTGAGGTCAGGTCGCCAGCCCTCGCCGCCTTAACGGCGTCATCCAGTGAGAAGTAGACATTTGCTCCCTCGCCGAACTTTACCGCCGTGTACCACTGGTCGAGGTTGCGTTGCGAGCGCAGTCCGAGAATTGACTCGTCCTGGTAGGTGGTGCCGCTGAACGTCCCGAGCGCCGCCTTGGCCGGAATGGTCCACGGAGCGAGTTGCCCGTAGTCCTCGAAGAACTTTTCGTTTTGCGAAACATACGCGCCGGTCTGAGCCGTGGCCGGGACGTAGGTTCCCGACTCTCCGGCCGCACTGGTCGTCGAACCAAAGATCGTGTCGGGCGTCGCGCTCGGGTGCGCGCCGATGAACTCGCGCACAGCCTCGTTGTAGGGCATGGTGGCGATGAGGGCGGCGAACTCGTTGCCGAGTCCTTGGTCATTGAATTGGAAGTTGGGCGTGCCGGGCGCGAGGAAGCCGAACATCGCACGGATTAGCAGGAGGCTCCGCGTCCAGTTTTGAATGTTGTCCAAGTACTGCTGCTTCTCTAGGTGCGTCGCGTCGTTCTTCAGACCGTGCCCCGTCGACTCGAGATACTGTGCGGCCATGATGGCCGTCGAGTGGTAGATGGGCGAGCCCGTCTGGAGGTACTCGCTCGCTCCGGTCGGTTCGCTCATCCAGTCGATCATGCGGCTCACAAAGGTCGGTGTGAACTGTTGAATGATGTGGTCCCAGCCCTGGCCGCCGGAGTTGAGTGCCGGGGCATTCGGACCCATCATTGCTTGAGCGACCCCCGACAGGTTCGGCCACATGACACCAGCGAGGGCCATCGGTACTGTGGCAACGGGGCCGAACGCCGGTATAGGCATCCCTCCGGTCGTGAGTGTTGGGTTGAGGTTCGCAATCTCCGTGCTCAGTCCTACGGATATGGGCAGTCCGGCGCGGAACGGCCACTTTTGGAGGAATGAGAGCATCGCCGCGCTGCCGGGGTAGACGATGGCGTCCTGGCCGTAGGCGTCCTTGGAGATGAACCCGACGTGGCGCAGCCCGTTCATGGTCTGACTGAGCTTGTACCACGCCTCAGGGTAGTTCGCGAACAGGCGCCCCCACCGCTTGTAGAACTGCTCTTGGGCGAACCAGAAGGGCACGAGGTTTCGCACGATGACGCTGAACTGGCTCTTGGTGGCCGGGTCGTGGATGTACGGGATGGTCTGGTCGAAGGCCTTTTGCATCGCACCGTCGTAGGCGATGCTGCCGTCTGCGTCTTCGATTCCGTTGACCTTGAGGAGCGCCTTCTGCTCGCGCCACGCGACGGAGAAGTTGTACCCGAAGATTGGTCGGCGACTGAGCGCGTTGGCGGGGCGTCCGACGAACTTACGCATACCGCCGTCTATCAGGGACTTCATACCTTGACCAGGGGGTATCTTGGCAATCTGTTCCTCGGCGAGAATCTTGTCGGGCCAGTAGGTGCGGTCGATTCGTTGGAGATCGTCAGCGCCGGGGATGATTCCGCGCGCGAGTTCGTCGATGAGTAGGCGTGGGACCGTCTCGCCCTGATTCGCGTGGATTATGTCGCCGGACTCGAAGGTTCCGCGAACTGCCTGTGGTGGTCCGCCGCGCACTTCGAGTTTCTTCAAGTCCTCGGGCAACTTGCCAGGGATCTTCGACTTGAATACCTTTTGAATGTCCTCGCCGGCGGGGTGGTTGGCGTCGTGAATTTCTTGGATGTAGGAGTGCGCGTCTACCTGTGAGCCCCGCGCCGGGGTGAACCCATATTTCTTCTCAAGCTGCGCGGTCGGAACGTCGATGTGGAAGACATCTCCGTCCTCGCCAGCGATGTTCTTGGCGTGGGCGAACGACGGTGTCCACAGACGACCGGGCGCTCTGCCACCGCCAGTTCCCACGGCGCTCGTCGTGTTCTGGCCGTGGAACAGTCGGACATGTCCCTTGGGTACGTCCATGTAGGCCGTCTCGGCATTCGCCTCGTGGACTTGGCGCCCCTCATCGGTTCCGGTGAGTCGAATCGGCACCTTGGCTACCTTGGGGCTCTTGAGTTGAATCGGCTGCGGGTGGTCGAGTAGTTGGGCATCGGTTTCTTCGGCGGCTGGGTTCTGGTCCTCGCTGGTCATTGTGAGCGACTTGATGTGGTCGACGACAGTGGTGGCCCAGTCGTGAACTGACTGCCGTGACGTGGCCTCGTCGGTGACGACGCGCGCATCCTTGGTTTGGAAGTTGATGGCGAAACGTCGGACCAACCGGTCGCGGCGTTCGACTGCCGCCTGAGCGGACTTGGTCATCTCGTGCGTGAACTTCCCGCCCTCGCCGGTGTCTCCGGTTGAGCGAATTGCCTCAGCCAACGCGAGCCTCTCGTCGCGGCCGGTGAGGTAGTCGGTCGCAGCCTGGTACATTCCTGATTCACCACCGCGCGACCAGCCCTTCATTGCAGCTTTGGCTATTGGGTCGCGAGCGATACCGCCCATCGCCCACATCCACGCCGGGGTACGCTCCGAGTCCTCCGCGTCAGCCCCGTAGGTCTTGAAGTCTCCAGAGCCGGTGATGCGCAGCGGTGTCCCGGCCTCGGTCTTAACGAAGGCGGCACGGGTTCCCTTGATGGGATCTCCGAAGTACACATTTCCGCCGTGGCTGGTGACGGCGTCGAGATGGTCACTGAACCCAGTGTCATAGACGCCGCGGTCGGCGAGTTCCTTGGCGCCGCTGAGAAGATACTCGGGTGCGACGGAGCGCAGCGCAGCGCGCCAGTAGGCCTGTCGAGTCATCCGAATGGCGTTCCAGCCGTGGACGTTGGCGAACAGGTCGTACTTGTCGCGCACGGCGTCGAGTGCTTCCTTGGGGACGTGACTGGTAAGCGCCTTCGAGAGCATACGAGCGTCGGACATATTGAGTCGGGCCAGGTCTTCGTCGGTGTACCCGAACTCCTTGTTGCCCTTGATGTAGTTCATGTAACCCTCACGCTCGGCGTTGAGCGCGCGCTCGGACGTCATCGCGGAAAGCGACTGGAGCCACTTGACCGGGCCGTGGTCACGCAGCATGAAGTTGAGGACTTCTTCGCCGGCGAAGCGCAGGGCGAACCCGGGGCGCAGGAGCATCGCGGGCTTCCAATAGCCCTGCATGAACTTGTCGACCCCCTCGGCGTCCATGCCGGACTGAAGATGCGACATAATCCAGTTCTTCTTGCTGAACTGGAGTACCTTGCGGACATCGGGCAGTCCGTAGGCGTCGGCGAGTTGAGTGGTCAGGAATGCGCGGCTCACTTTTGGTCCCGTTGGGTTCTTCGGATCGCCGTAGTACGCGCCCTCTTGGGCTGAGTACTTCTTGCTCTGCCAGAAGTCGTCGATGAACTTCTGCCCGTCCGGCGTGTCGCCGACGTGCCCGGCGTCGAACACCCACTTAGCGAGGCTGTCCAGCACGTCGATTCGTGCGCCCTCGTCGTACTGCGGAATTGCGGCCCACGAGTTGCGAAACATGCCGATGGCGTCGTCAGGAAGTGACAAGGCCGCGTAGCGCACCAGCGTCGTCGCGGAGTTCGGGTCAGCGAACTTGATATAGGGCTCAAGTGGCACGAGGTTCGTGAAGCGCCGTTTGAATCGTGCTACCGGTCCTTCCTTCAGGGCGGCGCGCGCCTGGGCGAAGGGTTCCTTGACGTTGTCCTCGCCGAATACCTCGTTAGCGAGTTCCTGTGGGCTGAGTTTGTCAGCGGCGAAGCGTCGTCCGGCGAAGGCCTTGTTGCCGATACCCTTGAGGCCTTCGAGCACTTTGGTCGTGAGCGGCAGATGGGGGAGAACTGTCTGGTCGCGGTACATGCCAGCGCCCTTGCCCATAAAGAAATCGACGAGTCCCTTACCCTCGGCGACCATCGCACCGACGGCGTCCTCAGCGGTGGTCGGATTCTCGTAACTGGGGTTCGCGGCGGCCTTCAGTTGGGGCCAGAACTTTTTGATGAGGTCCGCCGCGCCGCCATCGGTGCTCATTCCGTACTGATCGAGGGCGAACAGGTTTGGTCGGTCGACGCCGTCGACGCCGCCGAGGATGCTATTTGGCGCCTCCTTGGTGACCAGTTTGACGAACTGCTGGGCGAACCGCTGACCTTCGCCCACGTTGCGGTAGTACGCAGGAATGTCGCGCGCGTCGGGCATCCCCTCGAGCACCGCGGCGGCGCGCGAGGCCGACTTGTAGGCCGCGAGTCCGTTCATGCTCTGAAAGAGCGGGTTCAGGAACCACGAGACGATTCCGTCGGTCACCCCGGACATCGGGTTCACCTTTATGCCGAACGGGGATACTTGGGTCGCCACGTCGGGGGTTTCACCCTTCACCTGTCCTTGAACGATTCCAGCGGCGCCACCGGCGAGAATGGAGCGCCCGAGCGCGCCCTTGACTCCGGTAAAGAGCTTGATTCCCTCGGGGCCGTCCGCCACGGTGGCCGCAGCGCCCGCGACAGTGATCGCTTGAGCGCCGATAGACGTTGCTGCGAGGAGGTCTTTGTTCGCTTTCGGGTACATCTGCTCGTATTGCGTCGCGTTCAGTCCGCCGAATACCATCTGGCCCAGCGACAGGTGACCGTCACTGAGCATCTGGACGGCCTTTTGGAACTGACTGTCCTGCGTCAGCGCGAACGCCTGCCCGCGTTCGGTCGCTGGGAGCCCCTGGAGCGCCTGTTGCAGCGGAGTCCCGGCTGCCATCGTCTTCGCGAAGGCCAGTGCTTGTGCGTTGAGCCCTAGTTCCCTAGAGACGTATTGGAGAACCTCGGGCTGGAACGAAGACTGACCGTTGCTTACCTCTCCCCATGCGTGCAGGATGCTCACCGGGTCGAGGGTGTGGAGAATCGACGAGAGTGTGAACTGGTTACCGCCGTCGGCGTTGGCCGCCTTTAGTCCCTGCTGTTGCGCGTTCTCAAATCCCGCGCGCATTAGTTGTGTCACCGGGGCAGCGGCTTCGCTGAACGCCTTGCCGGGGAGGGTGACGAAGGCCGTTTTGAGCAGGTCCCCGGTCGCGGCGCCGACGTGGCGCACTGCGTCGAGCCCGTGAGCGATGGTGTGCCAGATGCCGCCGCCTTGCGTCGAGACTTGGTCGGGCGTGGGGGCAGCGTATCCGGCGTAGGTGAGGAGCGCCTGCTCGGATGGGCTGGCGGTCTTCCAGAAGTGGTCCTGAGCGTCGACGCCGAGGTTCGTGAGCACGTCAGCTTGAATGGTCGCGCGCGTGTACGCCTGTGCCATGTAGGCGTTCGCGGACGCCTCGGCCGGGTTCGCTGACACCTGAGCGATGCCGAGCGTCGACGTGGGATCGAGTTTCGGGGCCGCTTTCGCGGCGGCAGCGATGGTTGAGGGGTCCGGGGTGACGCCCGGGCCGGGCACGTTCGGTGTGGGGGCGGCGGGAACGGCACCGGGGCGCAGTTCGCCGTCTTGAACGTCAGTGCCGGGAGTAGGGATTACGCTCACTGGCTACGCCGCCAATGGGCCGACGCCGGGGCTGATGATGGCCTGGGCTCGGGCCGCGAGCGCCTTTAGTTGTGGGGATCCGCTCGCCTCGGCCGCCTGTTCGAGGATTGAGGCGACGTTAATGCCAGGGTCACCGGCCTGCGGCATCGCGTTCGGGTTGGTCGGGCCGGGTGCCAGTGGGGCGCCAGCGTTCGTCGGCTCCCACGGACGCTCGGTGGGCGCAAACAACGGCGTGACGTTCGGGTGGGCGAGTTGACCCTTGGCGTTGATGAGGCCCGCACGACCGGCGGCGACTCGAGCAGCGTGGGCGACGGGGTGAACGCCGGGCGGTATGGGGGTGTCCTTTATGGCCTGAGCGAGCGCCGCACCCTCACCGTAGGGGCTGGGACCGGGTCCGGTGGCGTCAGCGATGGGCGCGTGGGGCTGTCGACCGTTTGGTTGACCGGCGCCAACAGGCGTGGCGTTGCCGGGCGTCATCTCACCGTCAGAGCGAACTCCGGGCGCCTTGGCCTTAGCGCGTGGCACTAGACGGCTCCGGGTGAGATGTTCTCGTTCTCACCTTGGAGAACGTGTCGAAGGTTGACCATGCCGGGCTGTGGTCCTGGTACACCTTGACCGGGTGCCGCTCCGGGTCCGCCGCCGCCCGCTGCGAGCATCGCAGCCATTCCGGCGGGTATCGGCGCTCCTGCCGTGGGCGAACCGGGAGGGCCGACTGGCTCGGGCCCGCCGGGAGAGCCGGGTGCAGGCTGCGCGGTGGCGGCCTCAGCCTTGGCTTCGAGCACGGCCTGTGACGGCGCGATTCCTTCGCCTATCTTCTGAGCGATTCGAGCACCGACCGCGATGTCCATTTGGCCCGAGACGATGAGTTGTGAGACTGACCCGAGGATGGCGTCGTCGATCTCCTCTTGCGCGGTGAACATCTCCTCCTCGTCCTCGTCGGGAATGAGTGGGTTCATCTTGCGCGCGGTCTTGCGTGAGATCATCTTGGTCGCGTTCAGTTGTGAGACGACGACGGCGTAGCGGTTCTGGTCCATGCCGGGGTGCGGGTAGGTGACGAAGTTCATGTCCGAGTCGAGGTCTTTTTCGGGGACGTAGGAGATGGCCTTGGACGAGCCGAGCACTCCGAGATAGACGACGAACTTCTTCTTGGGGAAGTAGCCCTTTTGCACGGCGATGATGCCCTTGTCGAGTTCGGCCAGGGCATATCCCATCGCCATCTGCGCCTCGGCGGCTATCGGGTTCGGGCCGTAGTCACCGAGCGCGTCGACGCCAGCGCCGCTACGCATGGCTCCGGCACTCCCGGTGAGAATGCCGCTCGCGCCGCCACTACCTCGGATGTGGCCGTCGATGAGTTGGAGCATGGGAATGGTGCCCGGACCAGCCTCTTGTCCGAGTATCTGGACGGTGCCGTCGATGATGGTGTTGACGTCGCCAGTGCGGCCGTCCTTCCAGACGCCGCCGACCAGGGAGGGCGTCCCGCCCGTGCGACTTTCGAGCACGACGTCGGGAAACACCGCGTTTTCGGTCGCCGCCAGTTGCAGTCCCATCAGGCGACTGTAGGTATCGGAGTAGTTGATCATGTTGGTCATCTGGCCCATGACCTTGTCAAGGGAGACGCGACGAGGGACCACGACGGGAACCATGCCGGCGGCGTTCGGCCAGCGTTTCAGTTCGACCGCGGTGTAGCCAATGGGGCGCGAGTCGTAGTAGCCGGTCGCCGGGAAGCGTGGGCCGAGCAGGCCAATGACGATGACGTCCTCGTCAATCCATTCGACGATGTCCCACAGCGTCTCCCAGCCCTTGTTCAGGTTCGCGCTGGTGAACAGGTGGTCAGCCTTGCCGGGGTAGTGCGCTTTGATCCACTCAGCCGAGCGCGCGTACATGAAGCCGACGTTGGCCGGTGAGCGAATGTCGTCCGGGGCGCGTAGTTCGGGGTACGAGGTCAGGGGGTCGCGGACCTCCACACTGGCGATGCCGCGCAGCGGGTCGGGCATGACGACCATCGCGAAGGTTCCGTAACCGGCGTAATGACGGAAGGCTCGCGCGGTCTTGAGTTGGATTTGGGTATCGTTCCACGCCCCGTAGAGAGCGCCCTGACGGATGGCGGCCTTCTCCTCGGACTTCTCCTCGCCGGGATTCAGTGTCGGACAGACGATCTTGGGTAGGTCTTGGTTCGCGATTCGCGCGATGCCGTCGATTCCCTCGATGAAGAAGTTGGGACCGAGTTGAGTGGTCGCTGGCACGTTCGATTGGTCAACCCCGAGGGTGACTATCTCGGAGTTGTAGCGGTCGCGGTTCGCGATCATGGCCTGAATCAGGACTGAGTCCTGTTCACGACGCATAATCATTCGAGCTTGGATTTCCTCGATGGTGACGCTCAATGCAACAGCCTTTCAATGGTGACGCCGTCCTCTCGCAGGAGCGTCGCGGTGCCGCCACGGTCGATGTCGAGTACCTCGGCGTACATCGGCGAACCGTCATAGTCGAAGACCGTCATGTGCTCCCCGGGGTGGACGTGGAAAACGTAGGAGGGGTTAGGCTCGTGCTTGGCGCGGTAGGTGAACTCGTGGCGCATCTCGTGGCGCTGTCGCAGCCAGCGGAGATGCTCCTTCACACGATTCATCACACCGATTCCCTCGTCCTTTGCCACAGTTGCTCGTAAGTCTCGGTCTGCCGTTCGGGTTGGTGCGCGGGCGGCAGGATGAGATTCGTCTTAGCCCAAGGATACACGGTCGGATTCTCGAGCCCTTGGCGACGAATGGACGTTCCTTCGTTGATGAGGGCTGCGCGCTCTCGTTTCCAGCGCAGCCACGCGAACCAGAGCGCCATGACAGCGTCTTGGACCAACTGCTTCGTTGGGATGTCGGGTCGCCAGGAGATTAGTTGGTCGAACAGGCGCGTGAAGCCCTCGTTTTCCCCGATGACGCGGGGGAAGCGTATCTCGCCGCGACGGATGGCCTCCATCATGGCGGGCACGCTCAGTTTTGAGTCGGCGTTCCTCTTGTCGGCGCCGCTGTGGTGTCCCACGGCACGGAAACCATATTCGTCGCGCATCTCTACGAAGGGATCGTCAAGCAGAAAGCCGGATTGGATGTTGTTGTTCTCTATGACCCAAATGCCGGGGCGGTACTTCTCGGTCAGGCTGCGGATTTCGGCGTAGACGCGCTTGAAGGTGGCGAGTTTGAAGCGGTCGATGGCGTCATAGACGTACAGGTGGGATGAGTCGTATCCCGCGGCGATGAAAAAGGCGTGGTTCTGGAGGGCCGGGTCGAGGCTCGCCAGCACGGCGACCGCATCCTTGGCGGCGGCTCCCACGGGCCGGTCGACGTCGGTGGACTTGGCGATCTCCTCGGGGGTGAGCATGGCGTTGTAGTCGGACTCCGGCTGCATCATGTAGACGCGGCTCCACTGGTCCTCGCCTACGGCGGCGCGGCGCTTGACGAGGTCGTCGTCGTCCCAGCCCATCTGGTCGCCGGACTCATCGAGGATGGGCTCGACGCCCAGTTCCTTGTCGGTGGTGACCATGCCGGCGGCGTCGCGGTACTGACGCGGGAAGTTCGACTGCTGGCCGATGGGTTTGGTGAGGTCGAGCGCGGGGATTATGACGAGCTCGTCGATGAGGTCGAGGCGCAGGAACTCCTCGTACACGTCGCCACGCCCAACGCGGTTGCCGTAGATGATGATTTTGCCGCGCTTGTTCGGTCGGGTGAGCACGTCTTGGCGATACTTGGTGATGAACTTGGCCGTCTCGCCGAGGCTGTCGAGGTCTTGGATGTCGTCGAGGTAGATGCGGTCCCAGCGGTATCCGCGCATCCGGCCCTTGATGCCGACGCTGACGATGGAGGGGTCTTGCTCGTCGTGGTCGGAGGCAAGCAGGGTTATCTCGTCGGTGTTCCACTTCTTCGAGCGTACGCCCTCGGGCTTGAAAGGGCCGAAGTGCTCTATCAGGAGCGAGGGTGGTCCGCCGTCGCCCTCGAGCCGGCGCGTCACGCGAGCCAGGGTCTTGCGGGCGAAGTCGAGGTTTCCAGAGACGATGGCGAGTCGGAAGTTGGGGTCTTCGCACAGTTCGGCGACGGAGGCGTCACACACCACCGTCGTCTTCGTCCATCCAGGGGGGAGGAGGATCATGGTCACGCCGCCGGCGGGGGCGTTCTCTATTGCCTCGAACATCTTCCACTGGTGCTCGAAGGTGTCGAAGTTGAAGTACTGCTTGCGGAACGCGGCCCAATAGGTCGCCTGTGAGGGGTAGTCCTTGCGCAGAATGGGGATGGCCTCGTCGCGCTGGTCGCGCCAGGTCATTTGCTCGCGGTCCCGGCCGTTGAGGAAGGCAGCCACGGCGGCGTTTAGGGCGTTGGCGTACTTGGTGGACTCGTACTTCCAGGCGTAGAGCGTCTTCTCAGATCGTCCGATGGCGGCGGCGGCCTCTCTGAATGACTTGCCTTGACGCACCAGCGCGAGGGCCGTGACCTTGGCCTGCTCCTTGGAGTCAGAGCGTTTGCGGCGAGTGGCGGCGCCGTTGGCACCGTAGGCACCCTTCTTGGGTGCGTCGGTCATGGAGTCTCTAGCAGCCAGGTTTCAAATGCTGGATTGCACAGACAGGCCGGGGAGCGACGTTCCCTAACAAGCGCGATGGCCTCGGACGCAGAGCGTCCTCCGAACATTAGAACGCGCGCGGCCACCAGCGACGAACGATTTAGCCCGGCTTGGCAATGGACAAGCGTTGGGCCGTCAGAGCAGCGGTCGGCCACCCAGCGCGCTAGGGAATCGACCGCCTCGTATTCCTGGTCAGTGCTGTCGTACATGACGAATGTGAGACTCGATTTTAGTTCGTGGTTGACCGCGTAATTCTCCCACGGGTACAGCGATACAAGGTGTTCAATGAACTCGGGCAACACCAGCCCGGTTTCGCATCCTCCCTGCCAGAGGTTTCCTTCAATATTTGAGATGAAGGGAACATCGAAGCGGACGTAGCCGTGGCGGGCAACCCCGCTCATGCGAAGAACGGTCGGATCGAAGTCAATCTCAATTTTCGTCGGATCGTCGGTCATGCGTCGATGGAGTCACGCGCGTCGAAGTGGAACTCCAGATGGCAACCAGCGGGGCACTCCGCGGTGGTGTGGAACTTGCGGCCTAGGACGTGGGCGACTCGCAGTACATTCTCGATGTTGTCCGCGTCGACGAAGCACTCGACCTCGTGGTCAGGTTGGGCGGCGAGGATTCCGTAGAGGACGCCTATCTGTGCGCCGAGGGAGAACTGGGGGTCGTTGCGGTCGAGAGTGACGTTGGGAGTTTCCATGCGTCCTTAACTGGTTTCGGCGTGGCGGGCAAAGTGATCGTGGGCCTGAGCGGCGGCCAGTTGGTCCTCTTGGCGGGCGAGTCGCTGGTGGACCCTCTCACAGAACTCACAGCGGTAGATTCCGTCCTCGCGGGAGGTCGCGTCGTTGGTGACGCAGATGTCGCAGGCTGGAATGTCGTTAGCCATAGTCCAGTGTACGTCACGGCGCCGTCAGTTGCGGCGCTGGTTGGCCTTTTTTGTGAGGTACTGAGCGTCTTGGCGCCAGACGCGGTGGTGGTTCTTGCGCCGCTCTACGATGTAGCCGATGGGAACCCACACGAGGACGAACATGACGGCGGCCAGGAGCCAGTCGATACCGGGGATGGGGGCGTACTGCTCAAGCATTGAAGGGGCTCGTGTTGTAGGCGTGACCGCCGTAGTTGCGCCGGCGAGCGGGGCCGTGGCAGTGATCCCAGTGACAGGTCCAGCGCGGGCGCTCGTCGTCGGGGCCGAGGTAGCGAGCCGACTTGGTGACGACGTTGTCGGGGCCGTCGACGCCGGTAATGACGAAGGTGCCGATTTGGGAGGGGTGAAGGTCCATGAGGATCGTCTTGCCGTTACGGGTCTTGGCCTTGGCTACGGTCTGGTCGCAGCGGCCACACAGTTCCGGTGCTCCGACCCTCGTGGGATGTTCGGTGGCGATGGTCATGGTCCTTGGTCTATTCTAGCCCGTCCCGTGACGCCGGGTGGGAGTGTAACATCTGGTCGTGCCTATTCTATCCTTGGTGTGCCTATTCTAAATGTGGACACCGGGGGTCTAAGGGGCCGTGTGGACAGGATGTATGGGAAACGGGCGCACCCTCTGACCAGGGAACAGTTATCCTAGTGACGCGGTAGTAAATAGCAGGAATCGTTTAGATCGTTGGCGACTGGCGAATACTGTTGACAGGGTGGTCTAGGATTACTTCGTCGTACTTGCCGCTCTCCTCGCCCTCCGGAGTTCAGGTTCCTAGTCGGGTCTTGCGATCCAAGAGTTGGCCGCCACAGCTGCCGCCTCGCTTCGCTCGTTGCCCTGGCGCGTCCTTCGGACTTGCCCGCAGAGAATTGTTCCACTGGTGGTATAAATAAGCCTCTAGCCTTATTCGTCGGAAACCTAGCCGATCCTGAATGAGAAGATGACTAGATACGCATTCTCTGACCCGTTCGAGTCGTCCAGAGTCGAAGTCTGATGCTGTGAACGTGCAAGGTGAAAGAGTCTGAAAGATCCTGCTGGCTGAGAGATTAGCGGTAACGAATCGGTCGAAAGGCTAGAAGAATAACGGAAAATTGGGGAGGGGGATATAACGCACAAGCGGTCAGCGCCGCGGTCACATGCCCGCTTCGGTCTTAGGTGTGTCTCACTCTCCGCTTCCCTCGCTTCGCTCGTGTTTGAGTGCTGGCGCGGCGCCTCCCGCTTGGAGGGATGCGACTCCCTTGCCAACACAAACTGACACAACGTGCCACAGGACAACAACACAACGAGACCCGCTGCGCGGGTCCCCCCTACCGAAAGCGCGCGCCTGACACAGCTGGCGCAGCTGAACAAACCTGGGCCGGGCGGATGCGCGGATCGCGTGAGAAACGCTGACCAGTGCCGGCGCTCGAACAGGTGTTCGTCAGGGTTTGTGTGAAACGGCCGAGACGTGATGGCTTGCCACCGGACCCAACCCGGCGACTTCGTCACCGATAAAGCGAACGCCTGTCCGTCAGGGTAATTGTCAAAGAGTTGGGCTCCTTCGACTGGACAGACTGCTTAGATTGTGCAATAATGACTGTACCGAAGTAATTGAACAGGGAGCTTAGATATGAGCCTTACATACGGAATGATTGCGGATCGACTTAGTGACCTGGTCGCCGAGCTCACCGAATACAACAGCGAAATGACCGACTTTCACAAGGCTAGTGAACTGGCCCGCGTAATCGGCGAACTTGATAACGTGCGCGAGCGTTGCGACCGAATATCCATCAACTACCTAGCGGCGCTCTAATGCCCTGGGTCTACATGCTCCTGGGTGCTTGGATGGCGGAATCTTTTCGAGTCTGCCGGCGCGGGGTTCGTGAAATGGATGCTCTCGACTCTTGGGGATCCATCATGGAACTAGAACGAAAAGAGGGTCGCTAGTCGAAACGCCGTGAGGCGTCTAGGTCAGATAGGCCTACTGAAGAGACTTAACATCAACTGAAAAGGGGAATTATGTCTGCATGGATCGTAAGTAAGTCTCACATTGACGCATTGGTAAGCGCGGCGCTGGTCGCGGCTCGTGAAAATGGCTCGTCGTTTCGCTGGTATGACTCAGACGGTAATCACAGCCACGAAATCACCTACACGGACACAATCCGCGCCAGCGAAGTCGGCATGATGCTATGGGGCGAAAACCTCGCCAGCATCAACGCTCGTTACCCCGACACCATCGAGGATGAGAGCGCGTGCCCTGGACCGTGTGACTTTGAGGGCTCAATCAGCGTGGCTGGATATCGTTTCACTCGCACGCCGCGCCTCGAGCCGGTCGTGATTTTGAAGGGCGTCTCCTGCTACGAGTACCAAAGCTGCGAGCATGAGGGCTGGAAG
>QGNH01000259.1_pt1 | contig 16752 bp, 13 predicted proteins | sample 1735481 | NCBI WGS metagenome assembly QGNH01 (sample SAMN09239004, study PRJNA386568) | Viral metagenome, whole genome shotgun sequencing project.
AGTTCGAGTCTCACCACCGGCACCACATCAATAAAAGCTAATATAATCAATGATTTTAAGACAATTCAGAAATTCAGAGACGGCTTGCATAACGCCAGCGCATAACGTGTTTGCCCGTGTTAAAGGCGTTTTCCCGTGTTTGCTTCCAACTTGCAATCTCTGGTTGGCGGCGCATATTCGCGCAGAAAACAAATGAGCGCGCCTGAGAAAAATTACTTGTTGGTCTGTGTGGAAAAGTCTGTGGTAGGGAGCAGTTCTGCCGAGGCACTTAGAAATTGGGCGGCGTTTGATGGCTTTCTAAGAACGTCACGGGATTCAAAAAATCTGGCCGAACATTTACTTAAGCCATGTGACAACGTGTGGCAATTTCCAGAAGACAATGAGCTTGCATGGGTGATTCCGCATTTTTGCCGGGGTCGTGACGGCGGAGTGCTTTTGCCTTGCAAGGTTTATAGGGTTCCCGGACAGCCTGTGGAAGTCACGGATGTTGCTGTTTAGCGTGACGCCTTGCGCTGGCTGGCCGCGCTTGGGACGTTTCGGGGCGGGTGAAGGAATGAGGCGTCCGGCGGTTCCGGCGCGTCCTGGGGCGATTACGGCGGGTTTGATTGCGCGGTGAATTTGCCCGAGACGGTGATTCTGTCGGTTTGAGGGTTGGCCGGGTGAAATCTTCGCGTCAGGATTCGATTGCAGCGGCATTTGCGGGTTGGTCCGCTGTCGTGAGACGCGGGTAACCGATTACTGAGTATGAATTTCGAGCCAATTGACGAAGCATTGAACCGTCTTGACGGTCAACTCCCACTATTTCCATTCCGTCGGGATGGGCATAGATCGTATATCGCTGATTCCAGTCGAGCAGCGCGACTTCTTGACCGAGAGCCACAAGAATTGGCTGTTTTAGACGACGCTTGCAGAAAATGGGCCGCAGGAATTGCATTGCCTGTTCTGGACGAAGAAGTCTTGCATCTGCTATATGCGCGATTCGAGCAGGCGCACGTTTTCGGCCATTGGATTTCCAGGCAAGCAAGTTTCCCAAATAAGTCCGCTGCCGAGATTTTGGTGATTTTTCTCGTTGACCACTGGTATTGCTATGGGCGTCCGACTTGGGCGACGCAGATACAGGCTTTTGTCCGAAGTTAGGTAATTTTCGTTTGCTCATTTATTTCCTTCGTTCTTTGTTGTTCCCGCTCGGTAAAACTGTTTCGTCAGTGCCAGCGGAATCAGCCCTGACGGGTCACTGAGCAACTGCGCCGTCATGTCGAATTGTCCCGCGTGGTCGTCCGGCCGTAAAGCACCGGCCTTGACCATTCGTTCAACGGCGGATTGTACCAAAACTTTCTGGCGTTTGGCCTCGATGGTTTCCGCCGCCGCCAGTTTATCTGTGATGACAGCGAGTCGGATTTGCGCGGTGAAGGCGTCACGTTGCGCCCGGCGTGTATAGGCTTTGGCTTCGGCAAGTTTTTGGGCGTCACTCATTTCTTTTCGAGTTCGGCGATCAAGTCGGCGGGAATTTCTTCCCCGCGTTTCAAGCAGGCCAACGCCCGTTCGTATGTTGCGCGGAGCGGGTGAACGTCCGGCAAATAATTCGTGAGAACATTTTGAAGATGGACGGCGATTTCTGCGGTGGAAATCTTGGTCCGTTTTTCGATCCGGTTGGCTGCCCATTCTGCCGCCACTTTTTCCAATTCCGCTGCTTCGCGGTCAACTTTCGCTTTCGCTTCGGCCAGATACTTTGCAAGGCGTGTAATTCGCGCCCGGTTGCGGCTGAGGATTGCAAACGCTGATTTGCACGCCCGCCAGGTATCCTTGAAACCGAAAATCCCAATCCTATCTTCGTCACTCAGTTGCTTGACCTGATGCCGGACCATCCCGTGCCAGTCCTTCAACATTTTTTTAGTTGGTTTGAACGGAGGTGCCCATTCCGGGGCCGTCGCAAACATACACTGCGCCATGATGCCGGCCCAACAAATCACCGCGTCTTGGAATTTTGTAATCGGGTTTTCCAAGTAACAAATGCCAGCATGGGCGCCGGGCGTTGCAGCCAACACACTGCGCCCGCCCGGTGTAACCTCCGGGTAAGATGGAATATGGAAATAATCAGCGGCCACATGATGACCGCTTTCGTGGACTGCCGTGGTGAAGTAATCAGAAGTGTTCATGGTTCAAAAGATTTCACCCGGCCCACCGACGCTGCCAGTTACGCGGCGTGGTCGAACCCTACCACGCGACAGCGTCACACGGGTCCGGCCCCGTGGGGACAATCCGGCAAAGAAGACAAACCCGGATTGTGTTCGCGTAGGCACGGGTGAAAAAAAGGTCATGCCCGCAAAAATTTCTGGATCGCGGCCCGTGCCAGTTTGAAGCGCACGTCCAAGCTACCCAATTCCGGGTCGCTGAAATCGGTATCGCAGCCGGGAATTCCTTCCTCGTCCACGATGACTAACCATTTCTCCGCGTCATCCTGATGGACGGCGAAATGCCCGTGTTTGTTTTTGATTTCAAGCCGCGCCATTTTCCCGGCGTAATTTTTCAGCACGGCGCGCTTGGCTGCATCTTCCGGTGAAGGATTTTTGATCATAGTGTTACTTTCGGTTGAGTTCGGTTTCAATGGCAGCAACAGCGCCGGATATTCTTGTGGGTAACGCGGAAAAACCAACATTGCTCCACGTCCTGCCGCCGGGTTCTTTGGTCATGCCGAAACGCTTTGAAAAAAGCTGGTCAACGCCGCGAATGATGCTGTTGGCGGAATTTTCCACCGCCCGGATTTTGCCCGGTGCCTCGTCGAGGTATCTGACGATGACGCGCTGCCTTGCCTCCATGTAAATCAGACTTCGGATTCCCGGCTCGTCATCCGGCATCAAATTCTTTTCCAGCTTCCGCAGTTCGCTGACGGTTTGCTCATGCGCGGAGCGATATTTTTCCAAGCCTGCCACCAATTCCGTATAACTCGCCTTCAGAGACTTCAAATTGATAGCAGCTTCGGCACAGGCTTCGCGTTCTCCCGGCAGCAAGCGGGGCAGCGTGGGTTGCTCCGGCGGAAGTTTGGAAAGGAGTTGCCCGGCTTCATAGGCACTCAAACCTTTAGCCAAAATCTTTTCACGCTCGGACATTTCCGGCGAATGCGTTTTATCCCATTCGGCGAGTGCCAGGGATTTGTCGTATGTCCCCAAAAGAGGGTCATTGAAAATTTCTTCCCTCGATGAGTATTGTTTTTCAGTCGCGGTGTTCATTCGTTTTGTCCTTTTGTTGTGAGTTGTGGATTGTGAATTTTAATCGCTGTCTTTCTCTGTGGTTTCTTCGTCCTCCGGCTCGGATATTTCCACGGCTGCGTTCTTAATTTTTTCCGAGTGCCATTTTCCGGCCTTGCCATGAAAAATGCAGGCATCCATGTGGGCTTTGGCGGCGGTTTCATGGGCTTCAAGCGCCGTGGTGTGTAGTTCATTCAGATTACAGCCCGCAGCGGCGTTCCTAACATTGGCGCTGGCTTCGGCGGCGGCGCACGATGCCAAATGCGCCCGTGCGCTTGTGGACGAATAGCCCTGACGCCTGCCCTCGATTTGCATGGCGACTTCGCGCCGGTCCAGAATTACGCCGTGTTCCAGACGCACGGTTTCAACGATTTGATCCAGCGTCGGATTCATGCCCCGTGCTTTCATCGCTTCGAGACAAGCGCGGGCAATCGGAACATCAGCCGATTTGGATTCGATTGTCAGTGTTGCCGGATGAAACTTCTTTTCGCAGTGCGGGCAAACGACCGTACCGGTCCCGTGGCCTTCGGCTTCGCTGGTGTCAACATCTTCGCCGCAATTCGGGCATGGCATGACGGATTCCGTGGCCGAATGGCCGGATGCGCTCGCGCATTGAATTTCAAAAGTTTTTTTCTTCTTCATTTTGTTCCTTTCGTGGTTGTGTTTGTGACTGTGACTTCATCCCGCGCCCGACAATTCAGGTGCGGAAAATTTGTCGAAGCCATGCCGCAAAACTGAATCGCGGGCGATGCCTGACGCTTCGTGCCGGTTCCGTGCCGGTGACGGTATCCGCTGGCAGATCCAAAACTGGCTTGACCGGCGGCGCGGGCGGGAGTGGTTTAACCGCCGGTTCCGTTGCCGGTGGTGAAGTGTCCGCGTTATCGCCCTGACGTGGCGTGAACGCGATACAAGTTTCACTGTCGCCGACAATCCGTTTCTTCCAGAAGCAAACTCCGTCCGCCAGGCGATGATGGCAGCGCACGCAAAAGCGTTGGGGAGTTTCATTCATTATTTCCATCGGCGTAAAGTTGACGGCCACGTGCCCATTCGAGACAGGTTTGGCGTGCCGGGAAATTGTCCGCCGGGCGTGAGCCGATACGGTTCGCGTTCGGCGGCGCGGTCCAGTTGCGTGGCCGCCGCCGTGAAAATTTCAGGATACGACGCGCGCATTTGAGCGACGGCGCTGGCCGTCCAGCCGGTGCCAGTTGGTTTAACCAGTGTGCCAAGCGCCGCGTCCGCCCGGTCGGGTGAAGGCAAGTTGCGTGAGCGCATGGCCTGTTTGCTTTCCAATTCCAATTTGCCCCTGCTGTTCGGCCAGCCAAGTCGGGAAGTCAGTTGCGCGACGAGTTGCGGGTCACGCGGCAAAATGATTTGCTGCTTTTCAATTTGTGTGCGGCCTTCAAACCAAATTTCCGCCCCACGGTTGGCGTAGTGCTCGGCGTCAAGCGCGGTCGAGCCGTTGTTTATGCGGGTGACTGGCCAGCCGGATTCAGCCAGCCGGTCACACACGGCAATTCCAAGCCCGCCCTCGTCGGCGGCGATTTGATGCGGCTGCAATTTTTGCTCCTGAAAATGGAGAATGAATCGGCCAACGGCTTTCATGGTGTCGGGTTCCCGCCACGCCGCGACGATCTCGACTTTGTTGCCGCGCCGGACGGCCAGCACGTTCTCGTCACCGCCCGCCGCGAAATCGCAAAACGCTTGCGCGGTTCCGTCGTCTTGGAATGTCGGCGGATTTGCCAGTAGTCTTTCTACGAAAACCAGCGGGATAACCGCGCCGTCCTCGCCCATTGACATGAACTCCGCGAAAATCATGGAGCGAACGAGCGGGTGCTGTTCACCATATTTTTCGATTTGCTCCGCAATCCATGCTGGCGATATGTGCGGGCAGATTTGCGCCGGGATTGTGTGCTGGCGAAAGAATTTCCGACGCTCGTTGAACGCTTGATAGAAAAAGCCGGAACATCCGCCCGGTGAACTGAGCAAAAGCAGGCGCGTCGGTATGCAACGCTCCACGCTCTCGAAAATCGCATCGTTAATACTCTTGCACTCGTCGCAAATCACCAGAAGATTTTCCGCGTGCCAGCCTTCAAACCGGCCCGGCTCGTCGGTGCTAAATCCGTAAATGCGCGAGCCGTTGTGCGCCACAACTTCCGTTTCGAGAAACGTCCAGCCCCGGAACTTGCTCGCGTGCGCCCGGATTGCCGGGAAAAGCTGCTCTTTCACCTGACGAAAAACGCCTGCCGTGCAAATCGTGAGCGAGCGGGGAAAAACCGATGCGTGCCAGAGCGCGACAGGCGCGGCCACTTGCTGCGTTTTCCCGCAACCGTTCGCGCCCTTCGCCGCAACCGCCGCGCCGCGTGCGTCCAAGTCGGCAAAGATTTCCTCTGCCCAGCCGTAAGAATTCACTTGAAGCACGCCGCGAACAAATCCGGCGCAAGTTGCCAGTGATGAAAAATCTTGTTCGTTCATGGTGTGGAATTTCCTTTATCGGTTTGCGGCATCGGCAAAGATGCCGGCGGACTGCCGTTCGTCAACTCGCGCTCATGCCGGGCGCGGAATTCGGCGATCTTGTCGAGCGTTTCTCGCGGGATTACAAAGGCGTGGTCAAACTGGCCGACAGCCTCGACTTGGATTCGAGTCTTGGCGAAGTGTTCCGGCTGGCAATGTTCCAACAGCCAGGCCGATGCCCGCCAATCGCCTTTGCTGCCCGCCTTTTCGATTGCCTTCAGCCGCTTCAGGACGCCTTTGGCGATTGCTGTTTCGATTTGCTTGCGGAAAATGGTAGAGCGGTCGCGCCAGGTGCAAAAAGTTTGGTAAGAGATTCTCGCAACTGAGCAGGCATGGACAAAAGGCAGGCCGCGTCCAAGCGCCACGCAAATAATCCGTGCTCGCTCCGGTGTCTGGACGGTTCGGCGTCCAACGGGACGGCGGCGGGCGGGTGGTGGTGCCGGTGCCCGAATTTCTTGGCGGTCAATTTGTGCTTCTGCGTCCATTTTAGGTAACTACGTTATGCGGTAGCGTTATGCAAACCGCTTCTGAATTTTCTGGTAGTCTTAAAGTCCCTGATTTCATTGGCATCTCTTGATGTTTCGGCGGTTTTGGACTCGAACTAAGCAGACTTTTGACGGTCGGGCCGCTGCTGGTTCCACGGAGCAGCCGGAAAAACAATTCTGCGTCCATCGTGATCCTCCACGGCGCGTTATTGCGCCGATGCGCCACAATGAACGGCTTGCCGCCCGCGTCGGCCTCAGCTTGGGAGCAGGCAGCGGCAAGATTGAGATTCTGGACGCGCTTGACCTCGACATGCAACCACGGGAGCGCGGCGCACGCCACGTCGGGACTGTCCGGGCTGCCTGAGAACTGCCGTCCGCGCCGGGCGTCGAATCCGGCTTGCCGTAGCACGGCGGCAAATTCGCGTTCACCTCGTTTTCCTTTTCGGTTCGCGTTCATGGTGTAGTCACGTTCATGGCTGGCGTCCAAAAACTCCGAAAACTCACCGCGTCCGATTTCACGGTTGCCGAGTGTGCCGAGTTTGTTTCACTGTTTTGCATAAAGTTCCTATGATTCTCCTTCGCGTAGGGGTTTTGGTGAAATGGCACTTTGAAACTCGGCAAAGTCGGCAGAGCCGGTTTGATGAGCGGCTTTGAATGTGAAAATCGTGAATCCCTTGCGGTCGTGCTCTGACTTGGCAGTTGCCAACGTTTTCCGCAGGTGCGGCATGATTTTCCCCAAGTGCTTGCCGAGTCGCTTCGCGGAAAGTCTGTCAGTGAGGTCACTGTCAACTGCGATCAACGGCTCGCGCAATTCCTTTGCCGTGCCGGTGAATAATTCGACCGTTTGCAAATACGCAATCAACGCGGACGCGACGGTGTCATTTTCAAGGCAGAACGTGCTTTTGTCGGCCTCGGCTGCCTGAAGCGCGGCTACGGCTTCAGCTTCCCGGCCAATTGCCCGGCCAATGCGAACCGCGAACGAAGCAAAATCCGGGTGCCGTGCATTGAGTCGCCCGGGTGTCGGCGCGGTGTCGGCCAACGCCTTTGCCAGCGTTGCGGCGACGTGTGACAGTCCGGCATCGCGGTTGGCGAGGATTTCGTCACCAAGCGCGGTGTCATCGGTCTGTGCGTCGTCACGGCGTGCCATGCGGAGCAGTAAAAGCCGGTCGGCCAGTCCGCTGTCGCCAGCGAAGCTCGGATTTGCACTTGTGACAACCAGCCCGGCACGCGGTCTTAGGGTGATGGTTTCGGCGTTGGTGTAAAGGCGGCGGCGTTGGCTGCATCCGTCCGTGGAAGCGGCGGCGAGCGTGTCGGCCAACCATCTGACGCGAGTGTCGGCATTGTCGAGTGTGAAAATCCCACCGGCATCCACGCACGGCCAAAAGTCATTTTCAGCGGCTTCCTCAGCTTTGTGCGCGACAAACGGCACGCCGTAAAATTCCGCCATGCCCTTTGCCAGTCGTGTTTTGCCGGACCCGATTTCACCAGACAAAACCAATGGCGGCTTGGTTCGCTGGTTCATCGGCAACGAATAAAGCCAAAGGCGCAACAAATCCGGTGCGTGCCCGGCAGTCGTGTGAGCGTCACGAAAAAGCTGGCAGGTCTCGAAAATGTCTTGCGGCGTGACAAACTGCCACGGCGCACACGTCTTGCCAGCCGCGAACAAAACGCCGTCCGTGCCGTTGTCCACCAGTTGTACGTTGCCCGGCGTGATCTTGACCGCCCGCCCGTCGCCATTGCTCAAATAGATCGCACCCGGCCTGCTCGCCCAAAAATTCTCCGGCAGGATTCCCGTTGTGTCCGCACTGGACAAACTGGCCGTTTCGACCGCTGCAAAGATGAAACGAAAAAGCGGCGCGGCGCGATTGATGCATAGCCAGTCGGACAGCCAGGACGCGAAGCTATCGGCACGAATTCGTTCCAGCCGTTTCGTGAAGCCGTTGAAGAAAAGTGCGGAGTCGAAATCGCGCAGCTCGACGTGAAAATAAAACCGGCCGATTTTCACCAGCCCGGACACAACACACTCACAGATTTTCTGCCGTTGCGATGCCGGCGCAGTGTTCTTGTCGCCAAGTGCTGCGAGAATTTCACCGCGCACTTGCGCCGTTACTTCTGCGAAGTCGCCGGCCTGAGCGGATTCCACTTTTGCCGATTCAAGCTTCACCGGCTTGGCTTCACGGAAAATCGCGGTTTCAATCTCGGCTTTGCCCGCGCCCGCCCGTGTCCAATCATTCGCGTCTTTGTGTGGCGCTGGAGTCGTAACGACGAGCACTTTGCAAAGCGCATTGCGGGAAATGTCTGCGAGCCACCTTTCACCCGCGTCATCATTTTGTTTGAAGGCGTAGCAAATCGCGTCCGGCGCAAACTGGCCATGAATCAATTTGCCATTCCCAGCGCCGCGAGTAACGAAACACGTTGCATCCGGCAATCCGTTCGCCGCGTGCCAGCCGAGTTTGTCCATGACGGCGAAAGCATCCCATTGCGATTCAAACGCGAGAATGAAGCCAGCGGCCTTTGCGTCGCCAAAGACAAGCGCGGCGGTTTTTTGTCCAGTTGGTTTGAAAAGCCAGTTTCCGCTTTCGAGACGGACGTGACACGAAACGACCTTGCTACCGCCGCCGTGATTCGCGAAAGCTGTCTTGCCGTCGAAAATTCCAAGGATGGCTTGCGCATGAAGCCAGCGGACAAACTCGGCAGACAGTCCGCGCCATGACGCCAGCCGTTGCGCGTGTTCATCCGTGAAGGCGTCAACGCACTTTTGCCAGTTGAAAACCGGATTTGATTTCGCGGGCGAGCCGTTGCGCTTGGCGCGGCCATTGGGCGACGGGACAGGCAAAAGCCGGGTGCCTGTCAGCCTGAAAATTTCTTTGCGGTGCTCTTGATCGTCGGGGTGAGTCGCGCAGCCGAATTTTCCGTCCGGTTTGATTAGCAGGTGGTCGCCAGTTTTGTCAGAGCCATCCGCGCGGCAGGCAGGACAGGCAGCCCGGATAGCGCCACCGTCGAGGTTTTTAACATTTTCCAACTTTGCCGGGTCAAGTGAAATTGAATCAGCCGCCGCGCCAGCGGCATTGGAAATGGAGTCAACCGCGCTCCCCACTGGCGGGCGCGTTGGCTTTTCCAAGCCGGGCGGAGCGTTCACTTAAACGCCGCCTCCGTTCGTGGACCGCCGTTCGTCCCGGTGCCGGTTTCAGGATTCGACCGGATGAAGGCGGCAAGACAGGCATAGTCCACGATTCTGATACCAGTTTGCGCGCCTTTTTTCCGAAGGCAGAAACTTTTGACGACCGGCTTGAAATTGTTGCGCGGCGTGCCGAGAATCAATTCATTGAGCGCACTCCTTGAAAGCCCGGTCCACGCGCAAAGTTGGCCGGGTGGCGGAAGTCTTAAAAATTCCGGCGCGTGTGATTGCGTGACGTTCGCCGGTGGAATTTGAACCGGGTCAACGGTCGTTTCACTTTTCTTCGCCTGACTTGTGCGTGTCATGCGACAACCTTCGATCAAGCGCCCAATTTTTACCACTAGTTCAAACCGAAGAATTGCCGCTCATTTTTTCGTTTGGCGGCGGAGATTTTTGCTTATTGAATCGCGGGCTTTTTCAACGTCGGCTTTGGTGACTTTCTGGTGATAGTCGCGGGTTATCCAATCAGCGATCTCCTTATCAATCAATTCGCAGACCTTTTTGACCTTCAACCGCCGTGGATTTCCGTTGCGTAGTTGTTTTGCCTCCTGCAAGGTCGGATGCCGATAGTCTGCATTCTCATTTATCAGTTTGGCGTTCCAACTGCGTAGCAAGATGGCACGAATCAGGCCCGCCTTTGTTTCGTGTTTTTTCCCGGCATCATATCTAGCACAACATTGGCGGGCGTAGCGCCAAATTTCCCCTGCCAAATCAGGCTCGTGTGCAAAGCACTTCCTGAAATTGGTGAAACCTGGGTTTTCGTATAACTCAATCTTCCCCGCAGAATCAAGTTTCTGGTCAAATAATACGTCCGTCACGTTCAAAAGCTGCGGAAAGCACGCGGCATAAACAACGTCCTCCCACTCCGGCGGCAGCCTGTTACCGAAATGTTGTTTCACGTCCTCAAAAACAGGCTCGCATTCCGATCTGTAACGCAATGGCTTTCTAATTTGCATGGCCTTTTTTCATTTCGTGATGTCCGGCAGTTTGTTAATGGCCGCACGTTTCGCAGATTCGTCAATTTTGGTGTAGCTGCGCGAGACGGAAGCGGTTTCATGGCCGACGATGTCCATTGCGATAGAGTCAGACGCGCCGGACGATTTCAACGCGCTGGTGCAATTGTGACGCAAGGAATGAAAACTGACAGAGCCGGTTTCGCGGCGTGTGTCCCGGCCTTTGCCGGTGCCATCGTAGTTTCGTTTCTCCACAATTCCAGCCTTCACCATGACGAGGTAAAACTGTGCTGAAAGGCGCGAAGCTGGTTTGCCTGCAAGAGTCGGGCAAAGCGCGGCGTCGGGATCATCGCCGGCCATGCCGGACAAATGGCGGGCAAGTGGTTCCGCAATCGGCAAGTCTTGCTGGCGTTCGGTTTTCTCAGTTTTGATGTTGATGATGCCGGTGTGCAATTGGACATTGCGCCAAGTCAAATTTGCACAGTCACGCAATCTCAAGCCAGTGTAGAACGCCGTCAAAATCATCGTGCGCCATTCGCCCTCTGCCGCTTTCAGCAGTGCCTTCAATTCCTTGTCTGTGAACGGGCGGCGATTGGCGTCCTCGACTTCAATGTTCTCGACATGCTCGGCAGGGCTGAATTCAAGCTGGCGTTTGGCGACGGCGTTGTTGAATGAAGCCTTAAGAACTTTTACCGCCTTGTTGACGGTGGACGGCCCGACGCGCTCGGCAAGATGCTGTTTGAAGTCCTCGACCTGTTTCGGTTGCAGCGTGGTGAGCGAACGATCTGCCCGTGCTCCAAGATATTTCAAAAATAAAAAAACGACATGGCGGTATTCAACCAGCGTCGCCTTGCTCGCATCCGTCCTGCCGGCCAGCCACGAATCAAGCCAGCTTCGCACGGTGTAACTCGTGAATTCACCGCCAGCGGTTCGGATGAACTCCTTCACGATGGGATTCAAAACGCTCTCGGCGCGGTCTGCCGCGAGTTTGCCGTGCGTCTCGGCAATGGCCGCGCACGTCTCGCGCACGAGCTTCAACGCCTTTTCGGGCGACAGCTTGCCTTGGCGCGTTAAATTGACAGCGTGTTCGATGTTGACGCAGATCGTGCGAGCGATTTTGGCGTTCTCTGTGTGGGTGCTGCGGAAGCGGCGGAAGCCTTCGGGGTCGTAAAAGGCGCAGAACCAGTTATCCCTGTCCTGTTGTTTATGGATGCTTGACATATCTGCATAACGGTAGCGCATAACGTCTATGGGTGTCAAGCGTGTTATAAATGTTGGATATTTGAGGGATTTGACAAATGAGCACGTCAAAAACGACGTGTGAGTTCGAGTCTCACCACCGGCACCAGCCGACGCTCGTTGCACGAGCTATCGGGAACAACTCCGCCGGGTTGGCGTGCTGGCCTGGACAAACCGATACTGATGTCCTGATTTTCCTCCAGAATACCGCCCCTCATCTGGCGCAATTCACCCCTTAAATTCCGCAGTGTGTCCCTGATTCGTTTCGTTGCAACTCATTTTATGTCAATCATGCTTGGGTTAAGCAGCTTTCACAGTCTGGCGATATGATCTGTCCCCGAAACAGCCGGGCAATTGAGCCGGAACGGACACAAATCCGGCTTGTCATTTTTGGGGAACAAAACCGCTTGCCTGACCCCGGAGTTTTTTCATAACGTCGCCCTTATTTATGCTGTGAATAACATGTGAACAGCTTGTGAATATTTTCCATCATTGGCTTCCTGCGCGGCATAAGAACTGCGGCAAAAAGCGTTCATGTCTGAGTTGTTCGCAAAAACATGCGTATGAAGTGTAGCTTTTATCGTCCGATCTGCCGGCTGGTAATGGCCGTTGGCGCGCTCGGTTGTCTTGCGCCGTCGGCCCGGGCGGTGAATCTGGTGCAGGAATTTTATCTGCCAATGCCCGAAGCGCAGATTAATCAGGCCAATTCGGCCATTGTGGCCGGCACCGGCCCGACCATCGCTTCAACATTTTCAATCGTGGTCACCGGCAACGGGACCATCATCTATTACGATCAATGGGAGGACGGCTACGAAACCGACTTGAGCAATCCGACGCAGCCGACGACCCAGATCTGGGGCGACGGCAACGACGCGCACGGCATCCCGCCGGGGTTTGCACACAATCCGCTTGGGCTGTCGGCCGGCACGGTTATCACACTGACGAACAATGTGACGTTGCCGCGAAATCCCTCGACGATTTTGTGGGATGCGCGCGATCGCATTGCGGCGACGAAGGCGCTGGTCATTACCCGCGCGGCATGGCCGATGCCCACGGGTCCGGTGTTCGCCGGGGCGGTGGGTGTTTTGTCCACCATGGATTACGGGACCAATTACATCAGCCCGGTCGGCCAGAACCTGCCCAACAACCTCTTCAAATACGTCGGCATGTTCATCATGGCGGCGCAAAACAACACGGCGGTGACGATTGATCCGAATGGCAATGGGGTGGGCACAACGAACATTGTTTTGAACCAGGGCGAATCTTACCTGGTGAACGGCGGGATTTTGAAAGGTGGCCGGGTCACGGCCACCAAGCCGATCCAGGCCGACATCATCATCGGCCACGTTGGCGCGAGTTACGCCAGCGACTGGTTCACGCTTTATCCCGTCAGTGAATGGGACAACAGTTACTACACGCCGGTCGGATCGGCGGCGACGGTTGCGCAGCCGGCTTATGTTTATCTTTACAACCCCAGTTCCAACGCCATCACCATCAATTACACCACCAAGGTCGGGTCGGGCAGTTTTTCCGTGCCGGGCACAAATGGCGTTTACCAATTTCAAATGCCGGTAAGTTCCGGGGCGAGTTTCGTGAGCGCGGGCGGACAAAACTTTTTTGCCGTTTGCACCGTGGCCGCCAATAACACCTCCGACACGTCCTGGAATTGGGGATTCACACTGGTGCCCAAAGGCGCGTTGACGACGGAGACGGATGTTGGTTGGGGGCCGGGCAGTGCGGATGGCACGGTGGACGGCAGCCCAGTCTGGGTTACCGCGCTGGCGAACACCACGTTGTACGTGGATTATAAGGGCGATCATCTTGGGCCCCTGACCGATCCGAACGGCAACCAATACGACACGAATTTTACCGTGACCGTGCTGCAATCGCAAAAAATTTACGATCCCAGCAAGAACCAGACGGGCATGCGGATTTACACCCTGGACGGCACGCTCATCACCGCGGCCTGGGGCGAAGACCCTGACGTAGCCGGGGCGGGCAATCCCTACATTGATGCCGGCACGACCGTGCTGCCGTTTCCGGTGCCGGTGTTGAAAAAATCCGCAGTCATCGTTACTGATACGCCGCCCGCCGGCTTGAGCATTGGCGACATCATTCAATACACTGTTGAGATTGATAATAAAGGTCTATTGCCGCTCGGTAATACCTTGATGTTTGACGGCCCGACCACGAATCTGACTTACATCACCAATTCCACCACCTACAACGGGGTTTCAATTCCTGATAGTGTTACCGGCACGCCTTTCCCGCTCGATCCTCCAGGCTACACCATTCCAGTCATTTTGAGCCAGGGCACCAGCACTTTCCAATACCTTGTCCAGGTCAACGCCAGCGGTGGGGTCAGCAACAACGTCAACATCGCCGGCACCTCCATTTCCGCCCAGACTTATCTCCCGCCGGCGCCGGCCAATGGAGCGTCGGTCACGTTGAATTTTTCCGACACCAACGGTGTGCCGGTGAGTCTCTATTCCGTCGGGGCGAATGTTTATGTCACGATGACCAATGCCGCGGGCAACACCGCATCCAACACGGTGCAGACGATTGCCGTGACGGTGGTTGACCAGACGCATGGCGATTTGCAGACCATCACTCTGACCGAAACCGGCACGAACACCGGCGTTTTTCGCAATATCACCGGCCTGCCAACCTCCGGCACGTCCGGGCTGGCCCAGCAGGATGGCATATTAAATGTCACTCCCGGCGATATTTTGAGCGTGAGCTACACCGACCCATATTTTGGCGACAGCGCCTCCAATACCGCCGCAATTCAGATTCCCGCGCTGACCAAGGTGCTCTACCTCAACACCGGGCCCCAATTGAACCGTGTCAATCCGGCCGCACCGCCGGTGCAGAACACAACCACGAACACGCCGGATTTGGTTGGCAGTTCCACGATCAGTTTGGATTCCGTGACAACCGTTTCAAACAATACTGCGGCCACGGTGACTTTTCCGCATACCACTTCAACCGGGACCAACCGCCTGTTGTTGGTTGGTGTTACGATGAATCGTGCCACCGCCGCGACCGCCGAGCATTGCACCAATGTCACTTACAACGGTGTTTCCATGGTGCTGGTCGGAGTACGGACGAACACGACTTCAAGCGAAGTGCTCATTTATATTTGGTCGCTGACCAATCCGCAGTCCGGCACATTTAATGTGGTTGTCAGTCTCGACAAAGCCGACACGGATGGCATCGTTGCCGGCGCCGCCACTTTCACCGGCGTCAATCAAACCACACCCTACGGCGCGTTCTTTTCCAACATGGGCACCAGCACCAGCGTGAGCAATGTCATCACTTCGGCGGCAGGTGAACTGGTGTTCGACACGGTGTGCTTAAGAAGCTCCGACTTCGGCGCGGCTGGAAGTCCGGGGGCGGGTCAAACGGCATTATGGAAACAATATTACAATGCGCGTGTCGGCACGGGTGCCAGCACCCGGGCCGGTGCCGCCACAGTGACCAATACTTGGACCTCCGCCAATTCGGTGGATTGGGTCATCGGCGCAGTATCGATCAAGCCGGTCGCTACGGCGAACACGGCGACATTCACGCAAACACCGGTGTTCTGCCAGAATTTTGCCCTGCCCGCCGGCGGTGCGGTGAGCGTCACGAATTTTATCACGGTCACCAGCGGTTCGATGCCGGCCAGCCCTGCCATTACCGCTCAACTTAAATATGGCGCGACGAATTTCATCACCCTCACCAATGCGGCCTACAACAGCGGCGTCAGCAATCTTGTCTGGAGCGGTGTCCTCAGCAGCAATGTTGTCATTCCAGCCGGGCAGGTCATCAGCCTGGTTGTTTCCAACGCCCAATCTGGCGTTAACTTCCAAATTAATTACGGCAGCGTTTCCAAACCTTCCGAGATCTTGTTGCCCACCACCACAGTCATTCAAATCAACAATCTCGGCGTTTACGACGCGCCGTATCCCGGTGGCAATCTTGTCCTGACGCCGGTTGCCGGTTCCACGGTTTACATCCGCGCCAACGTCAGCGATCCATTCGGCAGCTATGACATCACCAGCCTCGGTCTTGTCGTCACCGGGCCGAGTCCCGCCTCCAGCTTCACCAACACCTTGATTGACGCGAACGTGGTAACCAACGACAGTGCATCCAAGACCTATGAATTCCAATGGACTACCGGCCCGACGACCGGTGGTTACAACATTGCCGCCACCGCGAATGAAGGCACCGAAGGTATCAGTGCAGTGGCAACCGCCAGCATTTTCACCTATTTCCTCGATCTCGGCACGCCGAGCACCACGGTGTTCACCAGCGGCAACAATGGTTTAGCCACCAACAGTTACCCCGCCGGCAGCCAGGTCTGCATCCAGGTCAAGGATTTGAATCGCAACACCAATGCGGCCACGACTGAAACCGTCAGCGTCACCGTTACCAGCAGCGCGGGCGATTCGGAAACCATCCCGCTCACCGAGACCGGCACCAATACCGGCATTTTCGCCAGTTGCCTCAACACCAGCACCAGTGGTCCGGGTGTGACCAACGACGGCACGTTGTATGCGCCGGTGGGTTCCGTCCTGACCGCGAGTTACTCCGACCCAACCGACCCGACCGACAACACCAGCGCCACCGCCACGATTCAGCCCGCCCCCGGCGTGCCCGGCGTCTTGATGAACAAAACCATTCTATCGCCGCCCGGCGGACAGGTCGTTATCGGCCAGCCGGTCACGTTCAATCTGCAAGCCGTCAATGTCGGCAGCACCACGTTGTCCGGCTTGAGCATCACCGACAGTTTTCCGTCTGCCAAGTTGAGTTACTCCTCCGCCAGCCTCGCGCCCAACATCGTTGCTGCCGGGCTCCTGACCTGGACCAACCTCGGCGCGTTCACCCCCGGCCAGAGCACGAACATCACCGTCAGCTTTACCGCCCTCGCAACCGGTGCGGTGACAAATTCTGCCACGGCCAACGGGGTCTCGATCACCAATACCTCGTCCGTCTCGCTGTTGGTCAATAATCCGGCGTTGAGCGTCACGAAAATTTTGTTAAGCCCCACCAACACGCCGGTGGCCGTCGGCAGCAACGTGGTTTTCCGCATCACCGTCCAGAACGTCGGCAACACCGTCGTCAACTATCTGCCGCTCGAAGACACGTTCAGCGGC
>QGNH01001184.1_pt1 | contig 16714 bp, 22 predicted proteins | sample 1735481 | NCBI WGS metagenome assembly QGNH01 (sample SAMN09239004, study PRJNA386568) | Viral metagenome, whole genome shotgun sequencing project.
GCCGCTCACCATGGCGACCACAACCTCCGCCGCGACCAATCTCCAACTCTGGACGAATAACGGCAGCGGGACGTTCGCTGTCACGCAGACTCTCACCAGCGGTCTCGCTCCAAATTCTCTTGCATGGACGCCGAATGGGAATGAGTTGCTCGCTGGACTCGCCGCGTCAGGGATAAACATTTACAGCTATAATGGCACAGGGCTGGCATTCTCGGGCACCGTTGCGGCTGGCGCGTCTCCGACCACGACCCTCGCGATTACCCCAGACTCTCTCAACGCGCTCACGCTTCAGCCCGCTGCTAATACACTTACACAATTGCTGGTCTCCGGTGGCACCCTATGGGTGTCAGGGGCCACCATCGCGCTTAACTCTCCGCAGTCCATTGTCTCCACTGGACCAGAAACCATGGTGGTCGGATTTGCGTCCGGTCTCGCCACCTACGTCCTTGCCGGGTCTGCATGGTCTCTCGCCACCAGCGCAGAAATTGGTTTCACGCCATCTTATCTGGCTCTGGATTCCAATCTTAATGTCACCGCAGCGGGAACAAGCGGAGCATCGGGATACATTTACAGCACCGCGGCTTCCGCCGTCTCGGGGTCGTACACAGGGACAGTCAGCGGTTTGATCGTGGTCCTGGATCAATACGCGGTTCTCGACGCAGCCAACGGAAAGGTACGTGTATTTGGGCTGGACAACGGTGTATGGACACAGCAAACCAATAATCCATTCGCCGCCAATGGGGCGAATCTTCTCGCTTACGGGAGCGGGTTTGCATTTACATCATCCATCTCCGTGGGCAAGACTAAGCTCATGGTGTTCGGTGCGCCGTTTACGCTTAACGCCGCAATGTCAGGAGAGATCGGGCTTTACAATGGCGCGTGGACCACGACTTCGCTTGGACCAGGATTCCGCCCAACCGCCGTGACGTTTGATTCCAGCGGGAACATTCTCGCCGCGACGGAGAATAATTGGCTGATCACGGTAGCGAGCGGAGGAGGGATCACGGCTTCGGGTGTGATTACGCAACAGGTTGGACAAGCGCAGACGGTGCCGTTGGGGATTTCGTCGCTGCAATGGTTGAACGGACACTTGTATGGGGTTTCATCCCTGTGTGAAGCTTTCATGGTGTTAATCTGAAATGCCCGAAGTTCTCGCAAACCTCGGCATCAATTTCGGCACTGGCGTCAACGCTGGGCAGTTTCCCCTTGTCGGTTCGGGCGGGCAGGGACAGTCGTTCCAGACGATCCCGTTGTCAAATCAGAATCTCGTCCTTTACCAATTGTCGATCCGGGATTTCAACCCACCCTATTCTGCACAATATGGTTATACGTTTCCTTTGTCACCAACATCGGTGACAAAGGAATTCACGGCGTTGACGAACATTTATGACGTGGCGGATTTGGTTGCGGAGAATGGCGGTGTGCAACGGATTGTTGATCCGTATGGCTCGACTTTACCCTCGTTCAGCCTTGAAGGAACCACCGGCTGGCAATTTCATGGCACAGACGGTTTTGCGTTCAGCGGTTTACAGTCAATCGCAGCGGTGCAATCTTTGTTGACCCAGTACGCACAACTCAACCGCGCACAGCAACTCGCCAATAAACCCCTGTATCCACTGGAATATTACGATTTTTTCTCCAGTGAGTTCTGGCAGGTGGTTCCAATCGGCCCACAAACCGTCCGTCAAACATCCGTGCGTCCGTTACTGTTTGAATATGCGTTCAAGCTTGCCGCGGTTGGTCCACCAGTCGGAGGAGGGAACAGCGGTTCACAATCTCAGAATGACGACGTTGGAAATCAATTTGACATCCCCGGCCAACAGGGGATTTCAAACCTGAATGGGAACATAAACAGTTTTCTATCGGGGTACGAATGACCACAGTTTACACAGGGTATTCGTCTCAACTCTGGCAAGCTGTCATCGCCGGATTAAACCTCTACCAACTCCAACTCGCGCAATCTGTGGCAGGCGCGACCTCATCGGGAACCACGTCAGGCTCGACACTCACATCCGCGCCGATCTCCAATGCGCAGATCGCGTTGGAATCCGAGGCCATGTTTGAGACCCTACAAAACGGTGCTGAGGCGATCAATGTCCAATCGCTCGCACAGGCGTGGCAGACGGAGACGGGAAATCTCCAAGCCATCAATATCCTTGGGTTGACGCTGGACCCTGTGACACAAGCGTTCTTCACTAATCGTCTCACGGCGTTTGAAACCGCGACTGCCGCTCTTCTTGCACTCGTCGTCAATCCACCGTACCAACCCGCGAGTGTGATTCTCAACGGCAACCCAATCATCCCTTACTCCGGTTTGCTGGAATTCTTTGGCAACTTTGACTATGAAACTCCACCAGAATTCAGCAATCTCAGCACGTTTATCGCCGCCATCGCCGCGGAGACTCAAGCATGGGCGACGGTCGCCGCCGCTATCCTCGCCGCGCAAGGCAGTCAGGTCAACCAACTCTATGATGCTGCAATCCGGCAGATGGAATGTTCGGCCTTTGCCCAATATATCGTCAATGAACTTCCGTTGCAACAATTCATATTCGGCGGAAGTTCGGAGGAGATTCCGCTTGAAACACAAGGCGGTTCGCCGATCACAACGCAGGGCGGGTTGAACCTTCTCATTGAAGGTGGCCCTCCGATATTGTGGAATCAACTTGTCGCGTTGCCTGCCATGGCCGCATGCGGAGAGATTATCTCAGGTGCTCCATGGTCGAGTGTGAATCAGCAGAACATGGTCTTGAAGAACGCGATGCTCTCCATCGCAGCCCAAGTAGCGACATTGATAACCGTGCTGGATCGTCCAGTCGCGAAACAACAAGTCGCTTCCACGATCCTACGCAACAATGAAACACTCCAAGATGTCGCGGCACGGACCACTGGAAACTCCGACGATTGGGTTGAGATCGCGGCGTTGAATGGTCTCATTCCGCCTTATGTAGGCAGCATCGGGTCTCCGGGGGTAGCGCCGTGGGGAGCGTTATTGTTGCTTCCAACGCCGGGACTGCGCCCCTCAGCCGTCGGAGGGATGCCTAATTATTCCCGTGATTTCCTCGGAGTGGATTTGTATTTCGGCCCGATAAATGGCGTGTTTCCATGGACCGGGGAATTTCAGACCATTGCTGGATACCCCAATTTGCTCATGGCGCTTGGTAGAAGAATACAGACCACACAAGGCACGCTTGTGTATCATGTCAATTATGGAAGCAGGATTCCACCTGAAGTTGGGAATGTGCAGACGAATAAGACTGCGGGACATATTGCAAGCTATGGGATCAATGCTTTGAAGAGTGATCCGAGGGTGTCAAAGGTGCAAAAGGCCAGCGCGGTGTTGTTGAACAATGGGTTGATCAATTTCTCTGCTACGGTGCAACCGGGTGGGTTTAATAACACGCCTGTGAGCCTGAACGAGGTTATATAATAATGGCATTACAAACCCCAACAATCGCCGCCCCACCCTCGACCGCCAACGCCGCGAACCAAATCCTCGCGACCATGGCAGCGCTATCGGGCGTCCTCACCGATTACAACCAAGGCTCCCAAGTCCGGACCTTAGCAGAGTCCGTGGGCTCGGTCACGGAGATGCAGGGCGTATGGTCCACAGCGTTGGCATTTCAGACGCTTGTCTATTCCGCGCTGGCGCTGTTCGGTATTCCAGAGATCACTGCTCAAGTGTCATCCGGGACCACCACGTTCGCCACGACCAGCGGAGTCTCCCCGCCGCCTGTGTCACAGAACGTCCCGATTCCGCAAGGGACCATCGTCCAGACCAGCGCAGGGATTCAATTTCAGACCACCAGCGGCGTGACGTTGTTGACAGGGCAAGGTGCGGTGGATGCACCCGTGTCGGCGTTGGTTGGGGGCGCGGGGGGGAATGTTCCAGCGTTTGCGATCTCGCAAATCCTCACAGGTCTGAGCTATCCGTTGACATGTTACAATGCGAGCGGATGTTCGGGTGGGGCAAATGCGGGGACACAGAACTCGGCGTTGGCACAATTTGCCGCCACGGTTCAAAGCATCGGGTTGAGTTCGCCGGTGTCGATTGCAGATGCGGCTATTGGGGTGAAACACATCAATGAATATGTTGCATACGCACAAACATTCGAGTCCTGGATCGCTGCGGGAGCAGGGGCGGGATCAGGCACAGCGGGTTATACAGTCTTTATCGACAACGGTTCAGGCACGGCATCCAGTGGGCTAATCGCCAACGTAACCTCAACCCTGCTCGGTGGGACGACTTCAGGCGGTGCGAGCAACGCAAGTGGGGCACTGGGATATCATGACGCTGGCGTGCCGTTCACGGTCGTAGCCGTGACACCGACATTAGTCTATGTGACCGTCAGCGGCGCGGTGGCGGCGGGTTCCAATGCCGCAACAGTCAGCGCGGAGATCGTTGCGGCAAATGGGCAATATTTTACCTTGCCGTTCGGGGCGGCGGCGCAAGGTGGAATTCTCGATGCCAGCATCGCTAATGCGACGTTAGGGCAGTTGACGAGTCTTACGGTGACGCTGGCAACGGGCGTAGGTGGGGCAAATATGCAAACGATCACGCCGCCTGTGTCAGGGAGAATTCTTCTGGGTGCGTTGACGGTCAACGTGGCCTAAATGGATTACGTTACTGTCCTCCAACGCCTTGACGATCTCCCGCGAACCTTCCGAAGGTTCGACCCCAGCTACATCGCATGGGACAACTCTCTCGCGGCTGGATTAACGCTTGGAACCCTCGGCGCTGATGGAGAAGTCGCGCAAATCGAACCCTGGACTATCACGACCAGTGTCACTGGAGTTGCCGGTCAATCTACCATCTCTACCTTGGCGCAATTCGGCTGGCTGGATGTTTGGGGATTGTTGTTTGGTATTCCCCGGCAGATCAATGAGGCCGATGCGCATTATGTCACGAGGATCGCTTACACGGTCAAGGCGGGGGCTGGTCCGCCTGTGGCGATTGCAAGGTGGATCAAAATAGTCTGGGGGTTGAATGCGACGGTGCAAGAGAACTTCCCCGGCGTGGGTTATTCGATCACGCTACCAGGGGGGTTGACGCAGACTCAGCTTGTCAACATCGTATTGAGCCTTGCGAGAATCAGGCCAGCCGGGGTTCCGTTTTCGATTGTGGCTGGCGGTGGGGGGTTGTATCTGGACACGATCAATTTCATGGACACGCCGGATGTCACGGGTGGGTTTTTGACCGATGGGAGTCTGGCGAGTCTTGGGATTGGACCGGGGACGGATAACTCGGTGCCCCTTTTGCCTACGACGATGTTGACTGATCCAACCCTTAATGGGACCGCTTAAAACCGACACCTTCATAAAAAGCGGAATTCACGCCTATGGACGCCAACAAATCTTCCCTAGAATCGGCGGACAAATCTTTTTCGGTTTCTATGGTAATGGCCCCATAGGTGTCTTCTTCTATGTTCCACCTCCCGACCCAAGCATTGGTTCGAAGCCACGCCGCAACGCGATCCATACGTGAATTGGGTTTTATCTGTGATGATACTAACGGCTTGACCGAATAAACCACCGCCGTGGTCTTCCCAATCGGCCTGTCATCCTCCATCACGCCTTTCATTTCACAATCCATAACAATCGCAGCTGAGGCCATGATATGCGCCATGTGGTTGCGACCTGATTTATTGTCCATGCTCCCTGATGTGTACCACTCGAATAGATGGCGGAGGATTGCGTCGTAATAGGTTGACGCAACCACCCCCGCCTCGCCCCAGTTAAACGGCCCATAGGAATCCGCTCCGTCACGGCAGACCGACGCCATCTCAGCGATGGACGCCGGGGGGACATGGCGGAACGGTTGCTTGGCAAGACCAGCAGCGTGTTTGGGATTATTGACCTGCTTGGACAGCGTGATTCTCTTGTTGGCCGCGACGATAAGCTTCCCGAACGGGCGCGCGGCGGCGGTCCTGTTCAAGCTTTGACAGATGACGGGACCATTGGCAATAGCGGAGAAAACTGTTGATCCCACCGCAGATGTTTAGCACGATACGGAACTCCGAATCGGTCATGTCTCCTTTCTGATTATTACACCGTGAGCATGTCATGATAGCATTGCCGAGTTCCGTGAGTCCCCCTCGGCATTTTGGCGTCTTGTGTTCGAAGGTCGCACGATTTCGCCCAGTCTTCTTGAGAATGGTGAGTTCATTGCAGTAGGCGCAACGCCCATTCTGGAAAGCGTGCAGACGCGGGAGCCAACGCTGGGCGAAGAGTTGGGAGTTTTCATAGGACACGGTTAGGAAATCTTTATTACCAATTCATCAATATATTCATTTGATTTTGCTACGCCACCAAAGTTCCATACCGTATCTTTTTCCACGGATTCAATGTCACGCAGACAGTCATTATCGGCTGTGTCAATGCAGACGACAGAGAGGTCGCCATCAAAGTCTTGTAGTTTGGCAATCAAATCTTTCACGCGCATCTCAAGGTCTCCCAACAATCACAGTCGAACATCCCCGCATCCTTAAATCAAACACGTCCACCTTCATCCCTAGACCTTGCGCCAGTGCCGCGAGATGCCTGCACCATGGCTGGTACTCTTTGATTCCATGATACGCCGCCGCGCTTGGCTTAACACAGCACGGGCAAACCGCAAATGGAATTTTATGCCGCGCTGCGAATTTGATAACGTGGTCTGTGCCTTCATCAGGATGCATCCCTAACACGAGCCCATAATCGTCAGGCGCGGTTTTGTAGTCGAACCACTTGTACTTATATCCGTTCGATCTCCTCGGCATGGAACGGCATTTGTCCCATGTCGTGACTTGGTTCACGCCACGTTCATGCAAGGCGGTGCGGAGGAATCCCTTGCCACCGGCCACGTCCGCGATGGGGAGCGTGGAGGCGTGCGGGAATTGCTTGAGCACGAGGCCCGAGAATTCGTGGAAGCGGCGACAATCACCCATAAAGACTCCCACATGGAATATTTAGCACAGGTGGGGGCAAGAAACGTTCCACGGGTTCTATAAAACTCACAGCAATTGCGCCCGCATATCGTGTTCCATCCCAACGCACGGTTACGGGGTATAAATCTTTCCCATAGCGGTCTTTTAACACGGTAACAACGGTGCCCACCCTTAATCGGTCAACCTGTCGGTAGATTCCACACGCACGCCCATAATCAGAAACACGCACGCGGTCGCCAATTTTAGGTATCCACTGTGCCATCGCCAAATCTCCAAGTCCGATATCCTCAAATCCGCCGATCTCGGGCAAAATCCACCCCTGTTCTACCGCATAACCGTCACGGAATCAACCGCTTTGAAAACGCCAAATTTCCAGTCGAAGGAATTCGTTTCCGCCTCTAATGTCAACGCCGCCTTTGACACCATATCTGGCAATTTAGCCAATCTCGGGGCACTGTCTCGCGCACCCGGCCTCATCCACCCCGAAATCGCCACGCTGGTCACGGGGGCGGGCTTGGCGGTTACGGGAACCTTCACCTACCCATTCGGCGTGATCTTCGGCACGGGCGGGTCAAACGTCTCGGGCACGCTTGTCCATGCCCACGGGACCAACACCAACGCTGACACGCAGACCTACATTTGCGACTTCACATCCATCGTCCCGGCATCCGGCGTGCCGATCACCGCTTACATCGCGGCGAGCTATCAATCCATTCAACAGGCCCCCTATGTCGTCACTGGTCCTCCTCCCGGTCATCCCGACTACAATCCCAACTACGTCCCGGTCACCGCGTACCAGACCCAGGTTGACTCCCTCGCGATCACAGCAACTTCCGCTATCCCTGATGGCCAAACCCTGTTTGAGATCGCACGGACGACCTTGGTCACTGGTGCAACTGGAGTCACCGTCACCACGGAATTTCAAGCCCGTGCCGGGACCTACAACGTATCCCCGCTTATTATTACAAACGGTGTGCTCACACCAGCACAAGCCGGGAACCTTATTTATATCAATGGAGCCACACAGCTTCCTCCGTCACAGAGTTGCCAAGGTCTGGTTTTCACTATCACCAATTCAAGCACTGGCACGGCGCAAATTCTTTCAACGGCGGGAGGAGGAGATTTGATCTTTGGAGCAGGACCTAATCCTGCAAGCGGCTTGGCGTCAGCGACGATATATCCGGCAACATCGCTTTCATTGGAAGCGGGCCAGATTGGTTGGACGCTTTTGATCGGTGGTGGACGAAACACCGCGTCTCTTTATAGTGCCATTATCACACCGTCTGGAACGGCAGCTTATCCTTGGCTTGCTGCTGTGTCTGGCGCGATCACACCTGGAAACCTCGCGGTGTTTGCGGATGTCAGCGGGACAGTAAAAGACAGCGGATTCGGTCCAAACGGACAAGTCTTCATCTCCACTGATCAGTCATGGTTAGCAGGGGCAACTGTGGTCGTAGCGCATGGTTTAGGAGGAGTGCCCCAATATTTCCAATACAGCGCGCGCTGTAAGGTCGCTGAACAAGGATATCATGTTGGAGATGTAATACAGAATATTTCCGCTTCGACCATGACAGCGAATAGTTCTAATCTTTATCTGGTGGTCGGTGCAGCAGGTTTAGTGGCAGTTAAGCAGGATGGCTCTGGATTGGATTTTTCCCTGACGCCCGCGAATTGGGCGTTGGTCATGTCAGCCACATTGTTATTGCTGTGAGAATGACACCAATCACACCCGTTTTCCTTTCCGCGCTCACGCAAAGTGGGCTGGATCGTATTGTAGATGGATTGGCGGAGGAGTTAGAGACGCAACTGGATGCTTCTGATATCAACACCTTGCTCTGCCGCGCACATTTCCTCGGACAGATGTCGGAAGAGACCAGCGGGTTCACGCGACTGTCAGAATCCATGAGTTACAGTCTCACCAGGATCAAACAAGTCTGGAAAGATCGTTCCGATATCGTCAAGCGCGCACCACAGTTGGCATATGAACCTGAAGCGCTTGCGAATGCCGTTTACGCTGGAGTTAATGGCAATGGCCCTGAGTCCAGCGGAGACGGTTTCGCTTTTATCGGGAGAGGTGGGCTGATGCTCTCAGGCCGCGGTAACTACAAATGGATCGGTGATTTGATCAAGGTTGATCTTGTCTCCATGCCCACGATGGTCGCGCAGCCGAAACTCGCGGTTCAAACCGCCATCGCATTCTGGAACGCACGAGATATCAACCAAGCAGCCGATGATGATGACATCAGCGCGGTGACGAGATTGGTTAATGGCGGCGTGAACGGATTGGCGATGAGGGCCATGATGAAACATCGTGCTTTGAAAATGCTAGCGGCGAACGGATAATGGCTGAAAAACTTGATAAAGTTGTACCCCCTACGGGACTTGGTATTGATCAAGCCGGAGGCCCAGTCGTGGATCCAACGAAGAATGTTATTTCGCTTGTGGAAGCTGAAAAGCAACGAGCTGACGATCTACGTTCTGCGGATCGAATGCTTTCCACTGCCTCAATCTCGCATATTAGAGAATTGATCTGCCTGCAATCAGAAATTGCCAAGTTACGTGTTTACTACGATGAACGTCTGGTCAACGCTGAAGCCAAACGCATTGACGCTATCCGGGCAGTGGATGTGAACGCGGTGTCTGTTGCGAGTCAACGCGCATCCGATCAAGCGACTGTCCTAGCGGCACAGGTCGCCACGTCCGCCGAAGCCCTGCGAGCGCTCGTGGCGACCACGGCGACCACAGTGGCAAGTTCCCAGCAACAGCTGGCCACGACACTCTCCACCCGACTTACTACGCTTGAACAAGCACAATATGAAGGCAAAGGAAAACAGTCATACGCCGATCCTGCCATGCGTGATCTCGTGGAGGAAATGCGAAGCTTGCGCGAATCCCGTGCCACGGCACATGGGAAAGGACTTGGTGTGGACGCTAGTTGGGTCGTGATAATGGGAATTATCACGGCGTTGTCGATGGCGTTTGGGATTTACAGCGCGGTTCGTTCAGCATCCCCACCAACGCAATATATGTACACCCAACCAACGCCACTGCCTGCGCCAGTTCCCCTTCCAATACCAAAACAGACGATAAACTGATCGTGTCCGATAAAACACGACAGAGCGGCATCAACTGGGGCGCGTGGCTTAGTGTTCCAGGCGCGCTTGCCGTTATCATTGTCGCGGTGATCTGGGTGGGCAGCATAGCGTCACGAGTCAATGATAATGAAAAAGATATCACCGAGGCTCAAAGTGAAAGCAACGAGGCGTTCAAACAGATCAATTCGTTACGAGTGGAACTTACCCAGGTAAACGCAGCAGAGAGCGCCATTGAAAATCAGTTCTGCGCTTCGGATATAGTGCGTAATGAAGAAAAATCCGGCAATATCCGCAACGTCGCCTTACTGTGGAAAAAGGTGTTCGGGCAAATATTCCCGACCGATAGCGTCTATTACGCTAAAATCTGCCAGCCCAAAACGCAATAGCGAATAGGACTCAACGCACAGCCTCACAGATAGTTCCGTTTTCAACTGAGCAATTTTGCTCACATGCGAAAATATTTCCTATAGCCTAAAACGGATATATCAGGCTACCCGTGGACATGGTATGAATTTTCCATGGACATTGTTGTCATCATCTGGGCAATCGGTTACTGGCTCATGGCCTTGATCGGGGAACTCCAAAGCGGCCCGATGAACAATTGGAAGTTCGCACGGCTGCTCGTGATCGCGGTCACGTTGGTTTTGATTATTCTGATCGCGGCTGGCGTTCATATGCCGTTCAAGGAAGGATTGAGATAATGCTCGGTCTCATACTCGTGGTTGTCCTCGTCATGATTCTTCTCGGCGGGTTTGGTGGCTGGGGAGGCGGACCATTTTATGGAACAGGTTGGGGAGGCGGCGGAATCCTTGGAACGATTCTCGTGATCGTTTTAATTCTTTGGCTACTTGGAAAATTGTAAACCACAACGTCTTCAAACTGACACGATCAAGGAGTATATTGTATCATGTCAGAGGAACATTACGAACACCTTCTCCGTTTACTGTACACGCAGGACAGAAAACTGGAGCTACTATCTGCGTTAGGAGACCAAATTATGACTGCCATCAGTGACCTTCAAGCCGAAGTAACAGCCATCCAGACCTCGGCAACCGGATTGCAGACATCCGTTGCGGCCCTTCAAACCGACGTTACCGCGGTCCTCGCTGACATCGCGGCCCTGATCGCCGCAGGCAACAACGACGCCGCAATCGAAGCCGCAGTGGCCGCGCTACAAACCAGCGGTGCCGAACTTGACCAGTCCAACGCGAATGTCACCACGGCAAACGCATCCCTTGCCGCCGTGCTACCTCCAAAAGCTGGCTAAGTTGCGTCTACCTCAACGTTCACAGTTCAATAAAGGAAACTCTCCTATGCCGGAAACGCCACCGATTCTTCCGGGAATCCTGCGAACCCAAGAAACCTCGCATACTCGGGGCAAGGTTCTGGCAACGTCAGTGGCAATACCAATGCCAGCTCCAGTGCTTGGGTAAATAACCCTACGGACCCCCGGAATCACCCGGTTAGCGCGCAGGTGAACCCACCCGTGCCTGACCCGGTTCTGAAACCCGCGCCAGTGGTGGTCCCAACCCAGAACGGCCCTAAAGTCGTCGGCTGATCGCATTATTAACGATTGCGGAGCGCCGAGGCTGAGAGGCTTCGGCGCTTTCGCGTTGAGAGGTCAAGGGGTTGACGCGCAATAATATTTCGCTTACATTGCGGTGCAGCATCACCAACGGATTCCCACACAATGATTACGGATTTTCTCCTCGCCGCGTTCTTTGTCGTCCCAATGACCCTCACACCCCTGCTTTTGGGGTTGAGCGCGCTGGATCGGCGTTGATCGGGGCGCACAGGAGGCCCCGGAACGCGGCTGGCTATGAAAAGCCGTCAATGGATGGGTTAAGGTCACTGGCCCTCCCTGAGCCTCACAAATGACCCCAGTCCCCGGCGTAGACCTTTCCCCCCTTGCCACGGTGGCTAATCTGGCCATCACGACCTTTGCAGGCGTAGCAACCTTCGCCATCCCTTTTATTGCCGTTTACGCGCGGCAATGGTTGATTGCCCACACAGCCCAGATGAAGCAACAAACACAAACCGCCGCGGCGGCACAGGCCGATGGGGTGATTCAAAAGGGACTCGCGTTCGCCGCTCAGACTGGCGCTGACCCCGTCCATGGGGCCACGGCCTATGCGACGGTTCAAGCCCCAGACCTTTTCAAACGCCTCGGGTTCGATGTGGCCACCGAGGATGGAAAAGCCGCGGTGACACGCATGGTCACGGCACGGGTCACACCGACGCCGGTTCAGCCTGCCACGGTGAATCTTAACGTGGACGCGCCTCCTGTGGTGGCCGATTCATCCGCACACGGCCACAGTTGACAAATAACACGGTTCCCCGCTAAACCTTCCTTGGAACCCCATAGGAAGGCGTCATAGTGCCTGAAGCGTTCACCGACCTTGAACTAATCCGCCGCCTCAAACTCCTCGAAAAATACAACAACAATGCTGTCCTCGCTGCCAAGGCCGCGGGGATAAGTTCATCCACAATGCGCAATAGTCGGACTGTTGCCAGATCACGTGGATTGACCACGGAGAGTGTTCCAGTTAAAGTCGCCGACCAAGAAATAATTCCCGAACCAAAGATCAATCCTCTCACCGCAAAAATCCGCGAACGCTTAAAGCGTAGCCCGTGTGATCTTGGCGAATTGCAAAAACTCTGCGGCCTCGGTGAGAACGGTGTCCGTGGCTTGCTTACGGACATGCAAGCTGAAGGATTCAACGTTCACCAATTCGGCGACAAGTGGCAGATCACACACACGCCATTGCCTGCCGCGCCTGCTGAAGACTCCAACTTCCACACTCTGATCTCCCGTCCAGACAACACGTTCCTCGTCGGGGCCTCCAGCGACCAGCATTTGTGTTCCCGTTACCACCGTGCCGACGTTTTGAACGACCTCTATGACCGTTTCGCCAAAGCCAAGGTTCAATGTGTGTACAACGCGGGCAACTGGATTGACGGCGAAGCGCGTTTCAACAAACACGAGCTCCTTGTTCATGGAATGGAGGAACAGTGTCGATATCTGGCGCGTCACTATCCCAAACGGGATGGGATTGTTACCTACGCTGTCGCAGGAGACGATCACGAAGGCTGGTATGGGCAACGTGAAGGTGTTGATATCGGGCGGTTTGCAGAACGGATTTTCCACGAGGAGGGACGAGAGGACTGGGTCCATATCGGTTTCATGGAATCCTACATTAAACTGCAAAATTATAACACCGGCAAAACAAGCATGATGCTGATTTGCCACCCCGGTGGGGGTTCCTCTTATGCGCTGTCATACTCAATTCAGAAATTGATTGAGGTACTTGATGGTGGGGAAAAACCTGCGGTGGCGTTCTACGGCCACTACCACAAACTCTGGGCAGGGAATATTCGAAATTGTTGGGCGTTACAATGTGGCACTTGTAAAGATCAAGACCCATTTATGCGCAAGAAAAAGATCGACGCGCATGTAGGGGGAGCGATTGTGAAAATGGAACAGGACCCAGAAACTGGTGCCATTATAGCGTTTGAACCGAACATGATTCGGTATTTTGTGAAAAGCTATTACCAAAACCGATGGTCATATTCTGGAGACGTAACTTTGCCGGATAGGCAACCGTGAAACGTTTTTGGGCCAAAGTTAATAAAACCAAGGGTTGTTGGGAGTGGACGGCTTCGTGTAACATTGAAAGCGGCTATGGGCAAATTCAGTGGAAACGAGACGGAGAACGAACTGTATTAACCGCGCATGTAGCTTCGTGGCTAATAAACAAAGGCCCCATTCCTAGGGGGTTGTGTGTGCTTCATGTCTGTGACAATCGAAAGTGTGTCCGTCCCGAACACTTATTCCTTGGGACTCTCGCCGACAACAATGCTGACATGAAAGCGAAAGATCGACATGCGCGTGGGAGCAGAATGGCACACGCTAAGTTGTCGGACACACAGGTTTTAGCTATACGCGATGATAAGCGACAACTCGTGGATATCGCGGATGAATATGGCATGTGCATTGCGTCTATAAGCATGATAAGGAACAGAAAAACATGGAGGCACATTTGAGCCGCTGGTCGTATTCAGGCGATGTGACGCTTCCAGATCGAGCTGTGTGATGCCGTACATTGACGCCCCCAGTCGTAAAGAATACCAAGCCGCAATCGTCGCCCTCCCCGATTGCGCAAATCCTGGTGAGCTGAACTTCATGATCACGCAGTTGTTCATTTGGTACTTAAATTGCAAAGGGATCAACTACGCGCATTTGAACGATTGCGTGGGCGCGGCAAACTGTGCGGTTGCGGAGTTGACGCGGAAAGTCATCCGCCCTTATGAGATCAACAAGTGTAATGAAAATGGCGACGTTTACGACGCGCTAATAGGAGCTTGAACCATGATGTATGTTGGGACTCCCTACAGTCTCTATGAAGACGGCCTAGAAAACGCATTCGTTGAAGCGGCCAAGGTCACAGCGGAATTGCTCCGACGTGGCATCCCCGTCTTTAGCCCTATCACACATTCACACCCAATAGCCCGTTACGGAAACATCGACCCATTGGACCATAAAATCTGGCTCGCCTTGGACGAGCACATGATGCGCGCGGCGGATGCATTGCTGGTGATCAAGATGCCAGGATGGGAGGAAAGCTACGGGATCAAGCACGAGGTCGCGTTTTTCGAAGCGGCCCACAAGATGATCTATTACTATTCGTGGCCGGACCTGCGGATGGAAACCTTCGATGAACACGTCAAGGTCGCTTGAATGACTGTCATTGTGTACCATTGTAAATCACAGACCATGTGTTCCGATTCGCGCGTCTCGGACGAACACGGCATGCACCTCACCAACGCACCGAAAATCTATCGCCTATCCAACGGGGCCTTGCTGGGTTGTGCTGGGGACGATGATTGCCGCCTGTTGATGGAGGTCCTTGGCCGTCCCAAGACCCCCAAGCAAATGCCCTCGCGGCAGGAACTGGCCGATACCAAGACGAATTTCTATGGCCTTCTGGTGTTTCCCAAGGGCCATGTGTTTCTCGTCGGGGTGGAATTCCAACAGTTGTCCGAGAACGAGGGCGAGTGGACCGGATACGTCTCGGAGATCAATGATAAGTTCGCCGCCGTGGGGTCGGGGCAGCAATACGCCTATGGGGCACTTGAGGTCGGGGCCAGCGCGGGGGATGCGGTCAGGGCAGCATGTCGCAGGGATTTAATGTGCTGTCTCCCTGTTCAAAGTTGTAAACTGGTGGTAGAAAAGCCTGTCAAAGGGAGAATCAAGCTATAAACCTCCGCCACCTCACCGCAGACCTGTTCGAGCTATCCGAGCTGGAAGGCCCCGACAAGCGTGAACGATTCGCGACGTTTGAGGACGGGCCGACGATCTCACGGGCCAGGAAGAAATCCGGCTGGATCGTGTTTCTGATGCGCGGGGAGACGATCAGGGTGATCAGGGGTAATATGATGATGACGGGGAAAGAGATTTTGGAAGCGGTGGGGGGTATTGGTGGGATTTCACACGCCGCGTGAGAATTGGTTCAGGGACCCCGATTCGGACGGAGATAACGGACTTCAAAGGACCGCGTGTTACCAATTACACCATCCCTGAACAATTCATTTTGGAGATCGAAGGTATTATCGAGAAGGAACCGTTTTATCCACGGGCATAGAAGAATTGGAAAGCTATAAATTAACGTTGGTGACGGGGGAAACATTAATTTCTAGTTCGAAGTACCCGTGGCTTGTTACACGTATTACGCCAAAGAAGACCACGGGGACAACACATAGATGGGTTAAAACGAAAGACCTTCTTCAACCTCGCCCTCAAGGTGGGGGTAAATATGCACCGACCGCATTAGTGCGGGTAGCGCCAATATTCTTTCCAGACAGAAGTTATGAATCCGGGTTTCTGGCTGGTTCTTTTGATGGTGAGGGAAGTTTGTCAACCACGAAAGGTGGCATTAGATTCGCACAGAACGAAAATGCCATGATGGTAGCGGTTAAAAGGGCATTGACCGAGAGAAATTACACATTTGTACAATATAACAAAACAGATACTATTCTTAACAAACAGATATATTTGAACGGCGGTTTGAAAACTGTAATGCGTTTCTTAATGGAATGCCGTCCACCACGTCTACTTGAAAAATGGCAACGTGATAAAATGGGCGGCAGCCTATATAATATGGAGAAGGTTCAAATAGAGAAAGTTGAGTACATTGGAAAATTTCCATGTGTGACCTTGATGACTGACACCGGAACATATATTGCTGAAGGGTTTGGCGCGCATAACACCTTCAAAACCGTGGCGTTCATATGGGATAAAGGCCGCATGGGCATGGGATATTGGACAAGGAAACAGGCTGAAATCTGTTACATGTTCACACGGGGTAAACCCGTGCGTTTGAGCAAAGGTGTACGCCAAATGATTGTGGCCCCACGCAGAGAGCATAGCCGCAAACCCGCACAAATCCACGAGCGAATTGAAGCGCTTGTTGAGGGGCCATATTTGGAATGTTTTGCTCGCGAACCCACAATAGGTTGGACGATTTGGGGTGATCAGACAGATCGATTTAATTCTTCCGATTTCACCAACTTTACCCTTGCCAACCCACCCCGTTTCGCCGTAGAACATCCACCCGATTGGAGAGCCCGATTTGCCCAACGCGCGTGACGCCAACGAAACCCCGACACACCAGAAAATCCTCGTCCTTGGCAAAGGCG
>QGNH01000260.1_pt1 | contig 16699 bp, 20 predicted proteins | sample 1735481 | NCBI WGS metagenome assembly QGNH01 (sample SAMN09239004, study PRJNA386568) | Viral metagenome, whole genome shotgun sequencing project.
GTTTCGAGCATCCGCTTGATCTCGGCCGCGCCTTCGCCCGGTTCCAGGCCGATCGCCGATTCCAACATCCGGCCATAGACGCCGCCGCCGCGCTGTTCGAAATCCTGCCCGACGTAGCCGAGCCGGGCGTTCAGCGCGGCGCGGGCCTCGGCGCGCGGCGTTCCGGTGAGTTGCGCGGATTCAATCGCCACGTTCTTGAGTTTTTCGAAACGACCCGCGAGAACATCCGGCGACTCGCCTTTGTATTCGAGCGCGACCTTCAGCTTCAACTCGTCGCGGACGACGCCGGCCAACGATTCGACGCCTTCGGTCAGGCTCTTGAACGATTTATAGGCGATGCCGGCGGCAATGCCCGCCTTGGAAATATCGAGCGCGAAGCCGCGCCAGAGGTAGCGGTTCTGGTCGGTGATGAGGCCCATCTTTTCGAGGCCCTGCTGCAGCTTGCCCAACCCGACGAAGGCATTGCCTCCGAGGGTGATGACCAGCGCGGCCCTCATGATGTCCATTGTTCACCTTTCATCGGGCGCGACACGCCGCGCCCCTACCCAAGAAACGGGCAACCGCCTTGGCTGTCGGCGATCTCGACGAGGATGTTCCAGAGACCGGTCGGCAACTGAAGCACCGTCGCGAGCGACAGCCCGCAACTACGCGCGATCGCTGTTGCCGTTTCCAGCTTTTCCTTCAGTCCGGCCGCGAAAGGAGCTGTAGGCATCCGCCAATCTGTTCGCCGCGTTCATGATCTGGTTCCAGTCTGGGCCTTTCAGATCGATCAACGCTTTGTACGAGAGCGCGCCTTTCGGCAGCCCTTCGAACTGGATGCGCTCGGCGAAATTCGCGGCCAGCTTTTCGATATCGGTTAGGAGATTCAGGCCCTCGATCTTGGCGGCGAGATTGCCGTCATCGAGGCCGATGACGAATTTGCGATAGACGTTCCCCGCGACGACGGCGCCGCCCGCCAATTCGCCGGGCTCGGTCAACGAGTGCATTTTCTGGAGCAGTTCGAGTTCGGTCGGCATTGGTCCTCCTCGTGAATTCGCGGTGGGGGCGGTTCGCGAACCGCCCCCACCGGGTGGTTTAGATTTTGCGCGGCGTCAGCGCGATGAAGCCGATCTTCAGCGCGCGCGTCGCCGGCCCTTTGTCGCTTTGCCGCGGGCCGCCCGGATTGGTGACCACGAAGCCCTCGATGTCCCAGCACGGACCGACGCCGCTGGCCGGTTCGAGGCTGGCGACGACGGCGCCGAACGGAATCTGCCCGTTGAATTGTTCCCACGGGATCAGGTCGGCTTGCGGGATCGCCAGGTCGACCGTGCCGGTTCCCGACCCAAACTCTTCATAGACGCCGGAACCCATCAGCACGTCGTCGAGCCCCGCCGTGTCATGCGGTTCGACGGTGAAGTTTTTCACTTCGGGGACCGGAAAGCCGACGATCTTGAACAGGTATTTTCCGGCGAGCGGAATTCTGATCGCCTTCATGTCACATCTCCTCGCTGGCGGGCACGCTGGCGTGCGAACGCTGCTGGGCGTTGATGGTGATCAGCGGCGGCGCCGGGTAGACATCGCAGGCGATGCCGATCTGGCCGCGTTCGTAGCTGATGACCTGGTGTTGGTAATTCTTGAAGCCGAGCGTCGTCACGAAGTTCAGCTTCTTCTCGTTCTCCATCGCCTTGTCGACGCCGAAGGCGATCAACGCGAAGGCTTTCGATTGTTCGCTTTGCAGGATGGTCGTGTTGTCCGGCAGCGTGACCGTCGTCGGCTCGGTGACCACGCGGTTGCCCCAGTTGGCGTTCATCGTCCGCGCGGCCTTCCACGCCGCGATGACGCGCTTGTGCCGTTCGGCGAGAATGCCGCTGAAGGTCATGAACTGCGGGCCGATGTAGTTGCCGTCGCCGTCTTTGTGCTCACACCACACGTCGAGCACGAGGCAGTCGACGCCGCTCACGTCGGGCAGGCAGGCGGTGATGCCGCGTTGCAACGCCGTGTCGACTTCGCCGTCGGCGGCGCTGTAGCGATCGGCATCGGCGTAGGCCGGAACCCAGCCGGGAACCTGCTGCCACTGCATCGCGTCCGCCGGGCTGACCATTACGTCGCGTTTCGCACGCAGCGCGATCGCGCCGGCCGCGCGCACCCAGGAAGGCGTGACCGATTTCGGCGAGCCGACGAGCAACAGATGCTTGGCGTTGATCGCCCCCGACAAGGTAACCTGATCGCCGTACGCCGCGTTCGTGCCCATCGCGCCGACGCTCGGCTTGCCGGTCATGCCGTTCCACAAATCGGCGAGTAGGCCCTTGAGCAATAGGCCGTTGGCCGAATCGTCCGCGCCGCCGGCGAAATAGTTGCGGCCCGAGTTCTGGGCCGGCGAGATGGAGTTGGTGAAAGCGACCGTACCCGTGCCCGGAGTGCCGGCCGAGGGCTGCGTCGCCGTCACGGTCAAGCCGCCATCGGTGGTCACCACCGCGCGAAGCAGCAGCTCGTTGCCGAGCGTTCCGGCGTGAGGGAACTCCACGGTCGCCGTATAGTTGTTTGCGCCCTGCGCGACGGTCGCCATCATGTCGGGCTGCTTGCTGGCCGCAAGCGCGGCGATGACGGCCGCGCACAGATCGTCTTTGCCGTCGCTCGCGGTATGCGCCACCGTGACATGCACGTTGTCGCCCACGTCAATGTCGATCACGCCGTTGCCGGTCGCCGTGCCGCCGAAAACCAAACTGCCCTTGGCCTTCGCCCCGCTGGGGTCGGCCACCGGCAGAATCGCCACCGGCAGGCTCGGAAAGAGCCGCTTGGCTTCCATCCACATGCGCGCGGCGATCGAACCGCCGCCGACGAGCGTGCGGACTTCCGACAGACGCGTCGGTTCAACAACCGCGCCGGCCGTCGCCGCTTTGCCGGTCACCATCTGCCCGATTACCAGTAGGCGCGCGTTTTGGGTCGCGGCCCGGCTGAGATCGAAAATCGTTTCCATCCGGATCGCCGGCGCGACGACGGACGGATCGATCTGGTCGAACGCAATTCCTGGCATCTTATTTCTCCTTCTGGTCCGCCGGCGCCTTTGCCGACTTGGTTTCTTTTTTCGGACGCGGACCGATCGTGCCTTCGCCGCTCGTTTGACGGCGCAGGTAATACGACATGTTCTTGGCGTCGATCGGCGCGCCGGTCTCCGGTACATCGGCCTTCGCGTCGCCGGAGAGCGGCACGATCAAGCCTTTTTTCGGGAAGAAATACTGCTGTTCACCCATCGCTCAATCCTCCTCGGTTGACTCGTAAGTTTTCCGGCCGCCGACTTTCGCGGCCAGCTTCGTTTGTTCGATGGCCATCGCCGCGCCTTCGTCGTCGAGTTGGCAATGGACGACGAAGCGGCCGAGCATCACGACCAGGTTGCGTTTGCGCGAGGTGTAGACCAATTGCGCGCCCGTCCACTCGACTTCCTGTGCGTCGTCGCTCGGCGGCTGCCAATTGTGCAGGTAGTCGCGCGCCGCCTGCAGCAGCTCGAGCGCGCCTTGGCGATCGGCGCTTTGCCCGACCGCGCCTTCGTAGGCCGAACGTTGATTTTCGGCGAAGACCAGCACGGCGTAATGGATCGCGCTATCGGTGCTGGTCACCGTTTCCGGCGACACGTCTTCGCGGTCGAGGGTGATCCAGGCCGAAGGCGGAACCGGCGCTTCGACGGTCAGCTCGTCGAGCAGGTCTTCCAGATCGCCGCGATAAAAACCGACCGTGCGGAAGAGCCCGGCGGCCTTGCCTTCGGCCAGGCGGTTGATCAGGGCGCGGGTCAGGCTGGAATAGGTCAAACGCGCCACTTTATCCCTCCGACCCACTTAAAAATTGCCAAGAGGCCCGGAACCCCCTGTTAAAAACTCCGCCAACCCTGTTATTTTTCACGCGGGAGCCGGAAGGCATGTCCAGGGCTACTCGGAATCCGCGCGCGTCCTGGGGCATCCTGGGCGTTCTGGCGGTCATTTCCCGACCTCCAGCCAGCCGGGCACATCGACCTCGACGATTCCGCGTTGATCCTCTTCCTGGAAAACGAGGTACGGCCGCTTCGGAATCTTCACGCGATGGCTCTTGCGACCGGCCTCGCCGCCGAACTGATGGATGCGGGCGTAGATGAGGTTCGAGCCGATCTGGAACATCTTGTCGTCGCCCCGATAGGCGATCGAGCCGCGCAGCCGCCCGCGGCCGACGAGTATCTTGTGGCCGAGAATGTTTTTCAGGCCGGTCTTGGCGTCGAACTTGCGAGTGAAGGTCAGCTTGTCTTTGCTGCTGATCTTGCGCGTCCGGCGACTCAAGCCGATCAGCGTCGACCACGCCAGCGCCGGCCACGGATCGGGCCGGCCGCCGGTCTCGAAGTTATGGTCGATCGATTCGGACATCCGTTCGCCGATGCGATTCCACAAATCTTCCGGGTTGCGCCCCTTGTCGAGCGCCCGGCGGATTTGTCGCACCGCATCGTCGGTGAAAAACTGAATGTTGCTTTGGTCGCTCATCACGGTCCCCACGGGTCTTTCTTCGACCAGATCGATTCCTGCGCGCCGGCCGCCGCGGTCTGCTTCGATTTCGTCGCGCCCTGGTTGGTGATGCCGTCGAGTTCCTGGTCGCCGTCCGCGATTGCCGTGTATTTTTCGAGCAGCCGCTTCTCGGTGATCAGCATCTCGGCCGTCTCAAGGTTCCGCCGCTGAAAGAGGACGATGCGCACGAGCATCATCAGGTCGAGTTTCATTTCGCCCGTCGCCTCGGCGTCGGCAACAGTGCGCTTGATGCGCTTCGCCAGCAGGCTGCTGAGCGTGCCCTGCTTGCCGTCGATCGCTTGCTGCACCGCGTTCCAATCCGGCGAGTAGACGCCGTTGACCGGTTCATCGCAGGTCAATTCCTCGATCTGCTTGACCGTCATCACGCGCGTCATTTCTTGCGGCTGTATCCAACTCACGTTTCAGCCTCATCGGGGCGGCGGGCGGTCGCCCGCGGGTTCACGCCCGCCGCCTGCTCGGGTGGATTACTTCTTCGCCGGATCGCCGGGCTTCTTCTCCGCCGGCGGCTCCGGAACCTCGGTCACGTCGAACAGCGCTTCCGCCTTGATCTGCTTGAGCTGCGCCGGCGTGAACTCCTTCGAATCCACGACGGTCGAGCCGGTCCATTTGCGGCCGGCGCGCCAGAGCGCCCGTTCGCGCTTCACCGTCACTTTGAGCTGCATCGCTTTGTCCTTTCTCGCCTAGCCCTGGCTCGGCGGCGCGTCTTTTTCGTGATAGTTGGTGCCGTCGCTGAACATCAGCGTGTCCCAGGCCCCCGGATGCAGGCCGACCTTGCCGAAGGTGCCGATGCTGATCTTGCGTTTCTCGAACCATTCGAGAATCGACTGCGACCAGGACAGTCCCGGACCGGCGGCCGGTTCGAACGCCGCCATCGCGTCGGGGCCGACGTTCACGCCCGCATCGTAAACGCCGAGGATCGGCCGCTTCGGGCCGCTGGCATCGACGATGGCGAACTGATCGTCGGCGAACGTGCGCCACAGCACCGGCGTGATTTTTTTGATGTACATCACGTTGCTGGTCGCCGCGATGATCGCCGCCAGCATTTCAACGAGCGCCTCGCGCTCGATGTTCGGCGCGTAGAGCACGTGGGTCGCTTTGTTGTACGCCGGGGCGCCGCTGAACGGGTCCTTGAGCTGCTGGAATTTCTGAATCGCTTCCCACAGCGCGTAGCGGCCGAACTTGTACTGCAGCAGGTTCGACTGCGGATCGCCGCCCTGATAGAAGCTCGGGTGATCGGCGTCGGCGAGGTACTGCCCGTCCCAGCACAACAGCGTGTCGGCGTTGGAGATCACCGCGCCGGCGTTCATCGCCTTGAACTTCGCCCAGCCCGAAGGCCAGCCCTGCATCTTCAGGCGCCAGCCGGGCAACTTGGCGTCGAGTTCCTTCACGTCGTCCTCGTAGAGGTCGAGCGTGTGGGCGTACTTCTTGTAGCCCTTGCGATACGATTCGAGGATGAGCATCGCGCGTTCGCGGCCGAGTTCCGTGAACTCCTTCGGCTGATCGTCGAGGCCGAGAATCGCGGCGTCGACATTGAGCGCGAGCGCGCCCATCCAGCCGATGAACTTGAGTTCGTCGAGGTCGGCAACGTCCAACGTCTTCTCGGCGTTGAACAGTTCCGCCTGCAGCAGCATCGTCTGATCGATGAGTTTTTGCAGGCCGATTTCCATTCCGGGCATCTTTAATTCTCCTTTCAGCCGCGTCTCGCGCGGCGGAAAAAGTTAGTCGGTGTCGTCATCGATTGGCGTACCGGCGCAGACGCAGATGTCCGCGGTCGCATCCGTACAGTTCACGAGGGTTCCCGTGCCGGCGTCATCGTCGGCGGTGACATGCACGTCCTGGCCGCAGATGCAATTGTCCGCGCCGCAAGTCGTCACGCACTGTTGATTCAGGTGCGTCGAGATGGTAGTGGCCGTGCCGAGCTTGCGAGCCAGGTAATAGGTGATCGTATGCCCCAATCCGGCGAGACGGCCCATGATCGTGTGAAAGGTAGTCGTCACAATCGAGCCGGACACAGGGTGCTGCGACGCGTCGATTTCAGCGACACGGTTGGGCGTCTGCCCGCGTAGCGTGAGGTTGTAGCCCGAAGCGGTTTCCGAGCCGAACTCAAATTTTACAGGCACGTTGATATCGAACTCGCCTACCACGTCGTCGTCGGCCACCTGCATCAGGTCGAGATCATGCGTGCCGGAATCCATCTGGAAGTACCAGAGGTGTTTCTGGTCGGCGATGAAGCCGAGAGTGTGTCCAGCGAGAACATCCAAGCCGTTGGGAAACATCGCGCCGCCGTTAAACGACACGAAGGGAGAAAAATTCCACGGGGCGGGTCCGCTGACGGTCACCGAGCCGGTGGCGTCGTCATCCGTGATCGTGTCGTCGTCGGCGTTGTACTCGATCAGCGCTTCGCTATTGGTTCCGATGTGAATCGGGTCGCCGGTTTTCATGTACAAACCGGAGTCGGCATAGAGGCTGCCGGAGTAGCGCCAGGTCCCGGTGACCACGCCGGCCGAGGAAGAGGTGACGTAGGAGTAGCAATTGGTCGACCCGGAGCCGAAACAGATCGTCTTATCGGCCGGGAAGGCCGCACCGTCGAGGAACTGCGGCGGCGGACCGGCGGCGGCGAAGCGCATGGGGCCGGTGACTCCGACATAATCATCGTCGACCACCGCCTCGATCGAGCCGAGGTTCGAATCGCCGAATTCGAGCGCGATGTTGTTCTTGAACTGCAGTATCTTCGCCTGCACCTCGACCAGCGCGGTAACGGCCGTGCCGGGAAAGGCGAGGCAAACGAAGGCCAGGACGAAGAGGATCGCCAGACCGATGATCACCAGAGAGCGTTTCATGACTTATCCTTTCTCACGCTCAGGCGTGGCCGGCGGCGCGGGAATCTTCAACCCAGGTCGAGCCGTCGTAATGAATGATGAGATTGGCGTAGTTGGCGAGGGCCAACGAAACACCGTCGACCAGTTTCACATTGAGTCCGGCGGTGATCGTGGGCACGTTGGTATCGCTCGTGCCCTGAATGATGACCTGCTGCCCGGCGACGCCGGCGGGCAAAGCGTGGGTCAGCGTGACCGCGCCACTGTCGGAAGCGATCTTGATCAGTTTCGCGGTCGAGGCGATCACCAGTGCCGTCGCCGCCGCGAGCGTCTGCAGCGTCGGCATCTGTGTCGCGGTCGCGGTGTGAACGATCTTGCCGTTCGCATCGAGGCCGAGGCCCGCGCCGAGAATGTCGGCGGGAATCTCGCCGGCGGCGATCAGCAAGGTTTCCTGTTTCTCGACCCAGACCAGCGCTTCGTCCGAACCGTCGACGAAGCCGCGGAAGACGCCGTTGACCGGGCCGTTGCCCGCGAGACCGACCGTGTCGTCGTCAATCGCGCGGACCTTCTTGCCGAAGTCGGCGGCGACGAGCGGCGTGCCGCTGTCGTTGGTGTAGGCTTCGACGCGCCCGGTAACGAGCGTGACCGACAAAGCGCCGTTCGCGCCGAGGGTGTTGTCGGCTTCGGTCATCGCGGTGTAGCCCGAGCCCTGCAAGTTGGTCGGCGAGCCGGTCGAGACCTTGGCGTAGCCGGCGCAGATCATGACGTCGGAGCCTTGGAAGATGTGCTGGCCGGCGGCGACGAAAGCATCGAATGTTTTCTCGCGTCCGCCCGGAATGCAGCGGCGCGGGAGGTTGGAATCAAGGGCCATTTGCCTGCTCCTTTTCGCTCACGCGCCCATCGCGGGCGGCGGCACTTTGACGTTGTCTTGCAGGAACTTTTCGTCGCGGCCGGCGTTCTTCGCGGCGGCGACCGCGCCGGCGGTGAACATCTGGCCGTTGGCCGGCGGCGAAGCGTCGGGCGTCGCGGGCGCGACCGGCAGCTTCACGCCGAACGTCGCGAGGCTGTTCAGCACTTTTTCCGCCGCGTCCGGATCGGCCTTGGCGTCGAGGCTGAACTTTTCGAGGCCGGCCGGCGTGACCAGGCCTTCGCTCTTGGCGCGCTCGATCAGCTTCTCGGCCTTCATCGTCTTCACGTCGGCGGCCGTCGCGGCGAACTTCGTGGCGAGTTCGCTCGCGTTCGACGCGGCCAACGACAGCGCGCCGATCTTCGCCTTCAGCTCGTCGGCGGTCGCCGTCTCGGGCATCTGGGCGGCCAGGGCCAACGGCTTGATCGCCTGGGCGGTAAAGGCCGCGCCGATCTGCTCGACCGTCGCCTCCTTCAAGCCCACCTTTTCCAGCACGGCGGAAAACGCCTGCGCGCCCTTTTGCAACGCCTGCGCTTTCTCCACCGCCTGGTCCTCGGTCCCGTCATCCTTCAGACCGAGGAGCGCAAACAGTTTCTTCGACATCTTTCGTTCCTCCTGTGTTTGCGGCCCTCCTTGCGAACTGGTCAACGCAAGATAGGGACCGATGTTTCTCATGTAGGGGCTGGCGCAGAGCGCGACGCTCGCCAGAATCGGCTCAGTGCCGAGAACCGGATGCTTCGCCAACAATGCAATCGAGATGTAGGGCAGCCCGCCGCCCGTCGCTTTCTGCGCGCCTTCCGCCGTCCAGTAACGAACGTGGCCGGAGAGCAGGCGCGAGCCGGGTTGGCCTTCGAGCTTCAACTGATCGATCATGCCGAGCGCCTCGGCGATATAAACTCCGTCCATCAACGCGTGATTCTGGTCGATGGGGCAGAACGTCTGATGGGCCACGTCGTAGTTGAAGCCGGCGATGATGGCGTCGAAGCGCGCCTGGTCAAAAATAATCGTCGGGATTTCGTCGTCCCCCTGGCTGAAGTACGTGCCCTCGATGACGAGCGGCAGCCACTCCGGCGGCTTCTCGGCCGTCTGGATAATGCCGTCGCCCGAAAGAGCAAACATTTCCGCGCCCGCGCCGTTGCGGTAGCGAATAAAGGTGCGGTGCGGTTTTTCCAAGATCATCTCGTTTCGCCGACTAGAACCGGACGGCCGCCGGCGGTGCTTTCGATGACGTTGGCCGGAATCTGATAGCCGTTTAGCAGGCTGTTAGGATTCTGTGTTTCGGCGCGCAGCGCGGTCATGCGTTCGTCGGCCGAGGCCTTCTGCGCGGCGGGAACGTCGAAGCCGGGGTCGGCGACGTTCGGGGGCGACTCCTCGTTGATTTTCCAGCCTCGCCGATCGATGGTGTCTTGATCGAGCGTCGTGCGCGTGCAGCGACAGGCGTAGGCGAGTCCTGGGTTGTTGATCGACCACCAGGGATCATCGAGCGGCAGAATCGTTCCGTTGATCGCGGCGTGGGCCGGGCGCACGCGCGAATCGCCCATCGTGACGTAGCGGCCATAGGGGCGCACGTCGCGCGTCCGTTCCTGGCGCTGCGTGCGGCCGTAGGCATAGGCGTTGGCCACGTTCTGGTCGAACAGCGATCGCAAATAGGATCGGCTATAGCTCGGCTGACCGACCGGACCTTGCAGCCGTTGGCGCAGCGTCTGCACGACTTCCTGCGTCGAGCGCCCTTCCTCGATGCCGCGCAGCACCTCGTCGTAGGCGACGGACATTTCATTCGCCGTGCCAAGTTGCGCGGCGTAGAAAGCGCGGTGGCGATAGTTCTCGGCCAGCGCGTCCCACTCCTCGGCCGAGACGATGCCTTTGCGTTTGAAGTAGTCGATCGCTTCCTGGAAGGGGACGTTCGCCCACTGGTCGATGACCGTGGCGAAAGCCTGGGCCGAACCGCCGTTCGCCGCATTCATCGTCCAGAGCCGCGCCGGGTTGAGCAGAGCCAGGCCGCCGGTGGAATGCGCGGCGTCGGCCGGCAATTCGTGGTGAAGCGCCATGTCCTGCCAGATTCCGGCGAAATGGCCGAGCGCCTGCGTGCGGTAGATTTCGTAGGCCATCCGCTCGGTGTGCTGCCGCGCGCCGTGCTGCGCCAGTTCGCGCAGACCGACGATCGCGCGGTGCAGCGTGTCGGCGTTCTCGATCGCCGAGATGGCCTGGCTTTGCAGCGCATCGTCGGAGGCGATGATTTCGCTCGGCGCCGTCGTATCGCCCGGCGTCGGCTCGCCGCCGTCGGCCGAAAATTTACGCATCGACATCGGCACGGGCGCGGTCGGATCGACCGCTTTCGGCGGCGCGCCGGCGAGCACATCGTCGGGCGCGTCGGCTGCCGGCGCGGTGCGGCCGTAGCGTTCGTACAAGTCGTTTTTCGACAACGGCAGGCCGATGGTGTGCAGGCCGTCGTCGACCTTGATTTCATTGGTCAGGTCGGCCGGGTTGTCATGGTAGATGACCGCGTACGGATAATTTTTCTGCGGGCCGAAATTGAAAACCACCAGCGGAATGATGAGCTGATCGGTGATCGTTTCGGCCAGGCGCTCGGCGTCGCCGGCGCGCAGATCATCGAGCGCGTCCTGCTGCATCGTCGCGACGCCGCCCATGCCGAGCGATGCCTTGCCGCCCGTGTCGGTCATCCGGGCGCCGGTAATTACTTCGGTGATCGCGCCGTTCGCTTCGCGCAGGAAGTCGAGGAAGCCCGCGTTTTTGCCGTCCGGGAATTCGCGCTTGATCTCGTAGGCCTTCTCCATTGCCGCCCAGAGTTGGCGGCCGGTGGTCGACGCGAGATTCTTGGCGTCGATCAGATTGCCGCCTCGATCCTTGTCGAACGTCACATCGGTAATGCCGCAACCGACCAGATCGAGCAGCCGCCCCCATTGCGTGAGGTTCCAGCTTTTCGCGAGCACCGGGAAAACGCAGCGCAGGAGCAAACCGCCAAGGAGCAGGTTACCGTCGCACTGGAACGAATGAACAACGTAGCGGAACGGCTCGAGCGGCGCGCCGGTCCAGCCCTGGTCGGTGTATTTTTCCCAATCCCACGCTCCCGGCATCGGCCGGAAGTTGCGCGTCGGCCGCGGCCGGATGACGAGCGGAACAAAATAGTTTCCGTCCCAGCCCCATTGATTTTCGGCCATGCTCCAGCCGGTCATACGGGCGTGGCCGAGGTGAACGCGGGTCGAGGTGAAGCCATGAATCTTGTTGATGCGATCACGGCAGAAGTCGGCGATCTTTTTCTGTTGCTGTTCCTCCGCCGACTTGCCTTCGCTGTACGGCTTCACGTCGAATTTGTAGAGCGCCAGCTTGCCGACGCGCTTCTCGGTGTCGGACGTCACCCGCGCATCGAGCGAGATGCGGAAAAACAAATCTTGCAACTGGAAGGTGTAGCCGATCTCGGCCGCGCGAATGGCGCTGTAAACGTCTTCGGGCGTGATCGCGTCGGTGCGCAGCAAGCGCATCCGCTGCCAGAGCCATTGCGACTCGGCGATGTCCGGGGCGAGCGTCCGCGCTTCGACCGGGTGGCCGTAGGCGTCGACTAATTTCTGTTTCGCGGCCATCAGAACCCCATCGCCCGCGGCTTGTAATCGCCGACCGCCGCGCCTTCGCCCCCGCCCACGTGAACCTGTCGCGCCGCCCGCATGGCTTTTTCCCAAGCATCGGCGAGATCGTCGTGAACGCGGCGGTTGCGCACGTGCTTGAGTTCGAGAATGAGAATTTCTTGTGCCGGATCATTGCGCCGGAATTTCACCTTGCCGGTGTTCACGGCGGTGTCCCAGGCCGTGATGCGGTCGATCTTGTCGCCCTTGACTACATCGGGATCGACGCCCGGATACATGCCGCGTTCGTGCGCCGCTTCCAGAAACGTCTCGGCGAACCACACTTGAAAAACGTTGGCCTCGATGCGCACGCGTACGAGCGGATCGATCGCAAAGAAGCGGGCGTAGCGGTCGAGGGTGTAACCGACCATCTGGGCCTTGGTGCATTCGCGTTCGCGAAACGCGTCGTAGACATAGAGCAGCTTGGTGACCAGGCCCTTCGCGACGGTCACGCTGGCGTAGTAGTCGGTATCCTTGCCGCGCCGCTGGACCAGATCGTTTTCGCCCGGAATCAAATCGACGCCGTTGAACAGGCGCAGATTCGCGCCGGTCAATTCAGCGTCGTCGTAATAATGGAACGTGTGAAAGTCGCGGCTCTTGCGCGAGCGCGGTAGGTGGCGCATTTCTTTGTCGAAGCTGCTCTCGTTTTCTTCGCGGCTCGCGCGCAGCTTTTCCACGGTGTAAAGCGGGTTGCCGGGCCAGTTGGTGTGCGACACTTCGGCGTCGCAGGCTTCGATCATCACCAGCCGGAAGCGCAATGACTCGACGGCCGTCTCCGCGCCGGCCAGGGCGCCGTCCACGTCGCGCAGCAGTTCCGCGCTCTCGATCAACTGACAGATCGCATCGCCATCTTCGAGGATCGTGCCGACGACGATGACGTGGCCGTCGGCGTACAGTTTGCAAACTTCGTCGTAAATCCACTCGACGAGTTCGGCGCACCGCTCCGGATTGCGCCCCTCCTCCTTCGTCTGGATGTCGTCGAGAAAAACGTATTCGGGCCGGACGTTGATGTAGTGCGAGCCGCGCAGGCCGCCCATGCCCTGATAGATCGCCTCGACGACAATGCCGTCGGACGTGACAAAAAATTCATCGGTCCACTTGCCGGCTTCCGTGCGTAGATCGCCATAGTCGCGCCGGATCGCTTCGTTCGTTTCGAGTTCCGTGCGCAACGTGTAGACCATCTTGAGCGCGTTGGCGCGGACGTACGAACCGATCATCGTGTAGCGGCTGCGCTTCTCACAGGTCAGGTAGAGCGGGAAGATGACCGTGCAGATCGTCGACTTCGCCCAGCCGCGCGGCAGCACCACGAGGTCGCGTTTGTAAAATAGAAGCGCGGCGAAGACCACGTGATGAATCGGCGCGAACGGAACTTCGTTGCCGCTCTTCTGGTCGCGCAAATAATGACCGCAGTATTTTTTCGCCCAGCCCTCGATCTTCACCACTTCGTCATAGACTTCGAGCAGCTCGCCGATGTCGGGCACGCGATCGTGCTTCTGGTCGGCGAAGTCGATGACGGCGAGGAACAGGCCGATGGCGTTCTGAATGCGCTTGTCTCGCGGCGGCCGGCGGTTGCTACTTGCCATCGATCACCTTCGACCAGTCGAAGCGTTCGCTCTCGGTGCCCATACGTGTGGCGATGTTGCGCGCATACTTATCGAGCAACGGCCGCAGTTCTCCGAAGGTGCGCAGCACGCCAAGAATCTGCCGGCCCACGAGCTGGTAGACTTTGTCCGGCGGCGGCAACGTGAGGTTGTTGTCCTGGTTCAGTTTGGCGCGGTAGACCTCTAGCTGATGCTGCAGGCGCTGATAATCCTGATCGAGCCGCCGTTCCTGTAACTTCAACTTTCGTTGTTCGTTCTGGGCCTGCATTAATTTCGATTTGGCGATGACGAGACCGACCGTGCCTTCGGCGGTGACATCGGTGGTGTTGGCCAGAATGCCCGCATCGAGCAGGGCGATGATTTCGGCGGTGAGCGCTTCCGAACCGGCAGGCAATAGCTTCTCGATCTGCTTGCGTTGTTCGATGCCCATGAGAATGAGACGCCGATTTTCGGCCATCTCTTCTTCAAGTCCTTTGTGGTAGTAACGGCTGAGAGCGTTGTCGGACAGAACGTATTTGCCTTCGCTCTTTTCTTTCACTTCCCGGATGATCTGCGCGGCGGTATAGCGCGGCGCTTTCGAGGCCAGCCGTTCGCGCACCAGGTCGCGCAGCCCTTCCGGCAACCGGTCGATGGAATTGTCACGGCGGCGACGGCCGGGCACGTCTACCAGATCTCCGGATCGTTACAGCCGTTGGTGGCCATCTCGATGCCCTTGGCCGTAATCCGATGTTGAAAACGCGGCGAACCGGGCAGGCCCTTGTCCTCCGATTCGATCAGTCCGCGGCCGCGCAGATAATGCACCACGTGCCGCAACTCGTCGTCGGGCGGGCAGCCGGCTTGCGAGTGCAAAACGCGTTTCAACGTCGATTCGAACAGCCAGTCCGGATCGGCGGTGTAGAGCGCGCGGAGCACCGTTCCGCGCCAGCCCCGAATAGTCTCGATCGCAAAAGCCATTGTTACCTCGCCAACAAGCGGTCAAGTTTTTCGCCCATGCCGCCGCGCATTTCGTCGAGCGCGTTTTTGACGGCCGCCAATTCATCGCTTTGGTGCACGACCTCGCCGTGCAGGTTGTTCACGTGCTGGGCCACGCCGCCGAGCGCGAGTTGTAAATCGTCCATGCACCGCTGGCTCGCGCCGTCGCGCTTGGCCAACGCCTCGGACAGTTTCGAAACGGCGTCGGCCTGTTTGTTCTGTGCGTCGACGATTTTCGTCCCGAACATTTCCGCGAGGCCGAAGAGCCGCGCTTCACGCTCGACGAGTTGTTTCTGCCGTTGCGGCCAGATGCGAAAATACCCGACGAGCGCGACGAGGCAGAGCAAGCCGAGCACGCCGAGTTCGGAATAGCGACTGAGCACGGTGGCGAAATCCATCACGCGCCCTTCGGGCCGTCAGCCGGCGGCGTCATCGTCTTCAACAGGTCGAGGATCGCGTCGGCGTCGACCTTTGGCGGAGCGTATTTGCCGACATCGGCGAGGCCCGTCGAGCCGACGAATACGGCGGACAAACCCGCCAGCGCGAGGCCGACCGGCTTCGCCCACGGAAACGGCAGCAGCGAGAGCACGGCGCAGACGCCGCCGATCACCGTGCCCCAGAACTTCTTCGATTCCCAAATTGACTTTTCCGGCCTGACCAAGGTCGCCGTCGCTTCGCTCATCGTTTTTTCCTTTCGAAAGGGGGCGGGCCGAAGCCCGCCCCAGGTCCCTGTCTCACACCACCACAGCAAAGAGGGAGGACACGAGGGGGAAATTACCGGAAGATGCGGGAAAGGCGGGAGCGCCGTTGTCGCCGTTGTCGTCGGTTGTCAGAAATAATTTTTAGTCGGGTGATAACACCGAATTAGAGGGCGTCGCCTACGGTGCGTAGCTCGTTTTTGATCTTATTGTAGATATTCGAGGCGGTCTTTCGCTTTTCATCGTCGGGCATTTCGACGGGAAGGCTCTGCCGGATGGCTTGCTTGACAACCGCGATGGCTGCGCGGCGCGCGTTGAATTCTTCGGGTGTGACGTGATCGGTGCGCGAGGCCCGCAGGAAGCGGCGCAAAGCGTTCTTTGAAATCCAGATTGACTGGCCGCGCTTGGAGGCGACGAGAGAGCCGTCGTCGATCCAGCGTAACACCGTGCGATCGCTGACCCGCAGATACGCCGCGACCTCTTCGACGACGAGGTTATCGCGCTTGGGCAGCTTGAACGCGGGCACGGCGTCGAGCACCAGGTCTTTGTGCCCCCAGAGGTCGAGTTGAATCACCTTGCCCATATCAGCCCTCGGTTTCTGGTTTGGGGCCTTCGACCGGGCTCAGGCCAGGGTTTGAGGGTTGAGGCTCGGCCAATGGAATGCCGTGGCGATCGCAGAGGTCGGCCATCCACAGGATGCCGCCGGGCGCGAGGCGGTTTGGATTGGTCTCGCGCAAGAAGTCGCCGCGTAGCGATCGCTCATTTGCGTTGAGGCGTGCGGGGTCGAGCAGCGCGGCGCGGTCGAAGAGTTGCAGCTTGATACAGACCATGCTCTTCAACGCTTCGATGACGCTCGACGCCTGCGAGATGGTGTGCGGGCGATCGTGGCCGAACTGCCGGCGACAACTCGACGCGGCCTTGCGCTCGCCGTCGGGGATTCGCGCGGCGAGATTCTTGATCAGGTCTTTTTGCTCACCGGACGGCACTGAACCCGGATGCGCTTCGTGCGTCGCGCGCGGCGGATGCTGGCCGCCCCGGAGCGCGTCGATCCGCTCCTGCAATGCGACGAGAACGTGCGCCCAGCCCGCTTCGTCGAGGTCCTTCGATGACGGACTGCCACCCGCGTAAACGGCCACTAGATCGCGTTTAACCCATTGTTCCACGTCGGCCGGATCGACGCCGGACCGCTTCGCGATCTCGGCGACCATGCCGCGACGACGTTTGTTGTTCGCGTTGAACACCGGCGCGGGCACGCGAGCAGGAATGGCGGGCGCGGCGTTCAAAACGGCATCCACCCCGGCGGGATGAGGCCGAAAAAGATTCCGGCCTGCACCGCCGCCAGCATTCCGAGCGCGCCGAACGCGATCGCGACAATGATCTTTCCCTCGCGCTCGAGCCGCCGCCATGCGGCGTTGCGCGTGTCGCCCCTCACCCCTAACCCCTCTCCCACGCGGGGGAGAGGGGAATCGGCGTCGCTCCCCTTCTCTCCTGAGTGGGAGAAGGGGTCGGGGGATGAGGGGTTGACGAAAATCACGCTCATGATTGCT
>QGNH01000849.1_pt1 | contig 16686 bp, 22 predicted proteins | sample 1735481 | NCBI WGS metagenome assembly QGNH01 (sample SAMN09239004, study PRJNA386568) | Viral metagenome, whole genome shotgun sequencing project.
TGGGCGCTTCATACGGAACTCGACGATTCCTTGCCCTCGACTTGGTAAGCGGGACCGCCGATGCCGGCTGCGGGACTGGTTACGTCAGGCCGTAGCAGGGAACCAGCTCGTTCCCTGATTTATTTCCAGATAGCAAAAAAGAAGCCGGAGCGGAAGCTCCGGCTGTCTAACAACTGGGGGAAGGGTTGTATTTACCGAGTTAGCTTGCGGCGCAGGACGCCCGCCAAGCCGAGGATGCCAGAACCGAACAGCAGGATGCTGCTGGGCTCAGGAGTCGTTCCGCCGCCGCCGCTGATCGTGAACGCTTGTGATTCAGTTGTCGGACAGCCGCCGCTCCCGCTGGGGTTCATGAAGTAGCAAGACGCAAGGGGACTTTCGTTGACGTCCCACGCGTCTTCCTGGGTGCCGCCGGCGTCATTGACATTACCGATGCTGAGGTAGTAAGGGGTCAATGCGGTCAAAGGGGTGGGGGTAATGTTGAATGTGGTCTGGTAGATGCTGTACCCGAAGGAATTGGTAAACAAGAAAACGTTCGAGAGGCTAGTACCGGCAGCAAGGCCGGGGCCGCCGAACGACGTGGAGCCGATCTCATACGAAACAGTCGTCGGGGCGCCGCCCAATGTCCAGAGGCCGATCGAAACCTGATTGGCCGTGCCGGACGTGGTGTCAACAAATCCGTCGGAAATCCACTGTTGAAATGGACCGGAGTTAGGGCCGTCGACAAAGAACGCATTCAAGTTGCCATTGATCGAACCAGAAGTAAATAGCGTCGTCGAGGAGTTAGCGGTCAAGGCAAGACACAGAATTGTGAGAGACAGAGTAGCGATGCGAATTTTCAAGGGGTAAACCCTCCTTCTTGTGTGTCAAACCGCAACGAACCCAACTGGCCTCGTAGCGAGGGAGACTGCTCCCATACGTGCAATTTAAGTGCCACCGTAAACCATTTAGAATGTTGACTTGTGGCTCAATCCTGTGCACTCGTTTGCGACATCGTTCTAGGCAATTTCCCACAATCTGCCCTCTCTACCCCTCCCGGTCGGGCAACCCAAGTCAGCTCTACAGGAGTTCGACAAAGGGCCACGCCGCCCCTCAGGCGATGCCCGCTAGCGGCAACTGGGGACCCCGGCGCTGAAGCGGTGCTTCACTCTATACACCAAGCGTAAAACTGCTTTAGACTTGTCATGGCCGGGAGTTGAGCTGCGCAGGTCAGCTCTGTTCATCGGTCGTGGTTCAGCGAAACCCGCGAGAGTGGCGGAATTGGCAGACGCACCAGACTTAGGATCGGCCATCCGCCTATTGTGCTGAGTTGTCAGGAATAGTAATACGCTGTGATTTCAGTAGGTTCCGCAAACAGCCCCAACTGGGAAACAAACAGATACAGGTATTTACTCCCCCTAAAATTCCCCCTACTCGATCAGCGAAGAAAGGGCGAATGAAAAGGGCCGCCCCGAAGAGCAGCCCTTGCCGTTGGCGCGTCATCGAAAAAGCCACGGCTGGCTATCACACATCACTGTGACGCAACTTAGCCGCATGTATCATGGAGGGCGTGATCCGAACTAACATCTTAGCTTACGAAGAGAGAAAAGAAGCTGCTGGAGAAGTGGGCGCGAGAACTGGGCGTCTCGATGAGTGAACTCGTGAGGCGCGTACTCGACACTGCACTTGAGCAGCGGGAGAAAAAGCCGTGACCGCTATTCTGCTTTGGCTGCTCCTCGGGATCCTGCTCGGCGCTGGCGGAACGCACGCCCATCACCACGTGCGCCGGAACTACGGGGGTTGGAGCATGGCTCGGCAGGTAGGTGCGTCGGCTGTCAAGGCGCGCATCGGGCTCGCGATTGGCGTCCCGCTCACCGCGAGTGGATGGGAAGGTCGCGACCAGCAATTTGGGACTCGCATTGGCACAGTCTGGAACCTGTTCCGAGCCCTGAGCCCGGCGAGAATATTTATGCGCTGGAGCACCTAAAGGGGTATTTAGTGGGGCTGTTGGGAACTAAAACGGAAATTCCGGTTCGGAAGTATGTACCTTGAACAACCTGCTGAAACGGTCGCAGTAAGAGTAAACTTTCTTCGGGAAGCGCTCCCTCGGAGAAAGAGCATGGAAAAGTGGGAATATTGGTGGGAAATAAATCCCGGTTCTGACGACGGTGACATCATTGAAGTCCTGAATGGGCTGGGGCAGGATGGATGGGAACTTGTGACAGTGAGTCCCTGGGGCAAGGCGAATGTTGACACCGTATTCTTTTTCAAGCGAAGGGTCGCGTAACAGTCCTAGCCAGTTTGTTGACAGAACCCGCCGGCTAGGTGGATTGTCAGTGCAGCCGGGGATTCCCAGGTGCGTCGTGGCCTTCCGACTGAGAGCAGTCCATGGTGCCAACGGTCGTAAAACGATGCAGGAAATGCGGCTCGGAAAAGCCAATTGAAGACTTCTCGCGCAACAAGCTCACCAGAGATGGCAGGGCCTCTTGGTGCAAGACCTGCACGTCTGCTGCTACCGCCGCATACCAGAAGACAAGTCGAGGCAAGCAAGCTCTAAAGCAAGGTCTCAAGAAACAGCAGGACAAGGGTTATTTCCGCTTCGGTAGAGGTGCTATTTACATTCTTCGGCAAGGAGCACTCGCTCGTGGCCTGACGTTTACGCTCACTCCAGAATCACTCGGTAATTGGTGGCGGGAGACGCCTGACATATGCGCCTATTGTGGCATCACGACAGCGGAGTTCATTCGACTCCGCGACTACGTCAATGCATACGCGGGTTCGGATTACGAGATAACGAAGTTTAGGCGTGTGTTCAGGTCTTCCAAGCAAGCGGCTATCAGATGGCTCACGCTGGACAGGGTGGACAATGCGCGAGGTTATGAACTCGACAACTTGGTGAAATGTTGCTGGTTCTGCAACTACATCAAAGGCAGCTTGCTGACTCACGCGGACATGCTATTGGTAGGGAAGTCAGTTATTGAAAGGCTCAGAACCCGAATCGCAGCAGACTGAATCAAGAGGGATCGACGCATTTCCGGTGTAAAACGTTGGAGTCACGCCTGCAATGGAAGCGGGGCTGACAAGAACCATGTCTGGTCGAGTTGATACAAGCAATTTTCTACTGCGCACACTTGATCTCATGAGCTGCTTTCCTCTTCGAAAAGGTCGCCCCACGTCTGCCGGGCATCTCGCAGCCGCGTGCTTTCGACGAAGAGACTGCGCTGTTCCTCTGTGACGGACTGCCTGATTTTTCTCATGCCGCTGTTAAAAATGTTCCACGCCTGCTGTGGGGAAACGCCGATGCTTTTTGCAATCAGATGGAAGGGCATCAGCTTTTGATCCTTCGTCGCCGCGCGCATCGCAGCGCGTTCTGCTTTTAGTCGCGCGGCGCGAGCCAGCCCCTTACCGGGATCGTGATAGCTGAGCGATGAGGAAAATTTTTGACATTCCTTGCACCAACTCGCGGGTTGGCCGTCTCCCCGCGAGTAGAAAGCGTCTGTCGGCAAGGTGCGACGACAATGCCTGCACCGCTTCGTCTCGATCTGGTGCAGAGCAGAGGGTTTTGTGCAATCCGGCAACTTTGCCGTTTCCGACAAAACTTCATTCACAGTGACATGCGAGACGCCTACGGCTTCGGCGATCTCTTCCACGGTCTGCGCTGAAGTCGCCATGTCAACTCGTCGCCGCCTCCGCCATCACATCGTGCTCGACCTCGGTTTCCTGCTCGTGCTCGTGCTTGATGCGCGCAAGATGGCCCTCGGCAACCGAGAGCTTATACAGACCCCAGCTCGTTAGATCTGCTCCGCTCACGTCTTCCAAACATCGGATCGCGCGGCCCAGCGCCAGGTCTTCTGGTGATAGGTTCTTCTCCTCCGCAAACGTCGGTGCTTTCGGCTTCCCATATCCGCTGTTGAAGTGATGGCCGTTGCCGTTGCCGGGCTGCTGGGCGAGATACTTCTTGGCTGTGGCCAGGCAGACTCCGGTGACGGCGGCCACCCGTGCTGGCGTTTGCCGGATCCTGCCGCCTCGCTTTCCCCGGCGTGTATCGTTGGACGGCGGCAAGGTCGCCAACGCTTGGGCGATTGCAGGCCCAACGCTTCCCTGCGGACGGTAGGATCCTTCTGGCAAGAGATCCCGGTTGTCGTACACGCTAACCTTGCTGAGTCCGGTTGCGGTTGCAATCCGGGAAACCAGTTTCTTGGGATGGAAGTCCGCGCCTGCCTGCATCGCTGCGAGCGTCAACTGAATTTTTTGTCTCGCCGTCAGCATCCTGCGATGGACATTCAGGCCAACGATTAAAGTGGCGATCTCCTCGGCCTTGCAGCTCACGACCGTGGTGTGCTCCACAGACGGCTTCAAGCCAAGGCTTTGGAGCGCGCGCAATCGACTTCGGCCATCGACCAGAAAAGTAACGCCATCGGGGCTGCACCACAGCTTAATTTTTTCCAGTAGGCCGTCGCGTCGAATATCGCTGGCAAGGGCCGCCAGCTCTTCGGCACTCATGGATGGGAAGACCGCACAGGAAGGATGCACAGGCCACATGAAGCCAGTGTACGAGGCTCGTCAAGATCAGAACAACGCGAGTTGCGAGTGAATTGTAAGAGGAAGGGCCGGGAGGGCCGGGAGGAAAAGCGAAAACTCCCGACCCTGCAACCGCTGAACGCAGGGTGGATGCGCCCTGCTTCCGAAAGAGCCAACCTTAGCTCTCGGAACTTTATGCGCGGGGCCGCCCAGCAGCTTGGTTGTTAAACGACCCCGCGTTCACCCGCTCGCAGAGTATCGCGGACAAACCAAGGCGAAACCTTCGTGGTGGCCTCGGAAAAAACGGGGCCGGAGCTTTTTGCGCTTCCAGCCCCATGGCGGGAGGGCCACCAAAGAAAACCTTGTCACCGCATCGAAGCCGCCGCGCGTGCTCGGCGCGCGTCGAATAGCTTCTCCTCCAGCTCCCGGTCAGCGAGGCGGTCACCAAGATCGGCCACCGGACTTATAAACCGGGCCACTGGCGGATCCGGATACCTGCGACGCAGGCGGTTCTCCGCGATCTTGGTTTTGACCTTGGCCATTGCGTCCCTCACAAACGACGTTTGCGCTCGAAGTTCGGCGACCAGTTGCCGTTTTCGTACTGGTGACATCCGACGTAGTGCTCGTGGGGTCGGGACTGCCTCCCGCAGTTCCCTAATCTCGTTTGTTAGTTTGCTAAGCTCGTTCATCGTGAAGTCCTTTCTCCCTCGGCTTCAGGCAGGTTACGATCCCATCGTCAGGACGGCGAACGGCGCGTCAGCAGGCGAGAGCGTTGTGTCGATGGCCGCAGCGGCTTGCAGACGCATCATCGCCCGGTAGTAGTATTGACCGTATTCCGGCCTCCGCTCAGCGGAAACAGCCAACGTCATCTCGCCACCTTGCCGGATAACCAGTCGGCTTAAATCGCCGAATACAACGGGTTTCTTGGAAGCACCGAGGCCGGGCATGGCGGGAGCGAATACGACGCGCTTGCCGAGCAACAGTGGGTTGCCATCGTCGTCAAACTTCTCATGGAAAACGCGCAAGCCAGGGGTCGCGCCCCGCAGGCCGAGGATCGCGAGATATGTCGCGGGCCGCATTACCCACGAGGCGCGTTCCAGGTAAGCGCCGTCAATGCTCGCCGCTAACGTAACGAGATCGTCACTTCCAATGCTCGTGCTGGCGCTGCTCGATCCCTGCATCGTTTGATCGCTTCCGGTCGCGCCCAAAGCCGTCGTGGTAGCCGCCGCGCCATTCACTAATGCCGCGACCATCACCGGGCCAAAGGCGCGTTCGAATCTTGTCGCGAATTTCTTGCTGAGATAGGTGTCAAGAGGAATACCGCTGTCACTGACGAGTTCTCGGGAAACAAAACAGCTTGCCCGAACCGTTGGGCATTCCGGCAGGGCCAAGACGCCCATCAAGGGATCTTGGTCGGCGCTGGTGCCAACGGCGTTCTCGGCAATAACGACGCCCTGATTGTCAACGTCGCTATCCAACGGAATGGCAAAAGCCGATCCCCGTGGCGTTTTCAAAACAGTGACCAGGTCTGGATCCCACAACTGGTCGATCAGCTTGAGTCGCGAGATAACCGCGCCGTAGAAGCCGACCGGAACGAAGCCGCTGCCAGAGCTGCCGGGAAATGCGCCGTCGCCCTCGGCCAGGTCTCGGGATAAGTATTTCCCCGTGGCAATCCACTCGCGGAAGGAGCGTTCCTCGCCGGGGGACTCATACTCGATAACACCAACCTTGCGCTGGGCCTCGCCACCCGCGAGTTCGGCCAGACGCAACGCGGAGCGGAAACGGGCCTCAGTTTCCTTGCTGAATGTGCCTGCGGTGATGAATGATTCTGCGAGCGCCAGATAATCTGCGCGTGTTTTGGCGGGCATTGTTCCTCTCTCTCTCTGCCCCGGTGGGCCACTCTTGGAGTTGCGGATTTTCTCTTCCGCGATCTAAGAAGCACTCTAGCATGAGTTATAAACTCTTGCTCGTAAATTGGGAAATGTTCCCGACAGGCGTCTCAATTTGCGACTCCGTACCTTCGAGGGCGTCTCATTTTGAGACTAGTCACTCGGAGCCAACCTATCGTTTCGCCCTGTAAACAAGCCACCCCTGCCTTATTGTCAAATTAGTGGAAATTCGGAGAAATTCATGGGCTGGCGATAGGTTGAGAGCTAGGAAGGCGGATAGTCTGAGCTGGCGACCCGGCATCACTTTCCCGGTGTCGGGAAGGTGATCGGCAAAGGGGCGGTAGGTGTAACTTCCGTGGTTCCCCCCTCAAATTCGCTCTAGGACGCACGATTTTCGCTTGGGAGGGGGTAAGGGTAGCCTCCCCCAAGGTTTAAGGCCCACAGCGAAGCCCTAGCGCTCAGGAATGCCACTCTGCTGAAAGATTAGACGCTTCCACCGAGCTGAGCTACCAGATTTTCCCAAGTGCGGCGATCCGCATCGAGCGCGGCAGTGAGTTTTGCGTTGGCGCGCATCGCAGCCTCATTCCCTCTCGCCGAATAAAGCAGGCGTACCACGCGGTTGAGTTCACCCAGACGCTTATCGCGCTGAGTCGGTAACGGATACAACCGGACAGCCTCGTCGCTCATCGCTGCACCTCTGCTGCTTCTCGACTCGCTTGCAAGCAGGCAGGACACATCGTCTCGTACCGCTCGCGCCAGGTTCGACACTTAGGGCTGCCGCCTTCGCAATGTACAACAGCATTTGGCGCTGCCCAGTGATCGAAAACGCCACCTTTGCGCGAAGCTGGCGGTTGCGCGACAACGACGGCGACTGGATCCGGTGCTGCTGGATCCAGTACTGGGACGGGACGGTCGCTGAAAGTGAACGGCGCGTCCTCGAAGATGCTGTGGTACGGCTCTTCTGGCGGCGCAATAATAACTCGCACGAGCGCATCGCAGAGCGCGGCGATCCCGTCGATCTTGGCACTGCTTTTCGCTTTGTTGGGCTTTATGTTCCCCGCAGGATCTTCCAGAATTACTGCGTTCGCAGCCTGCCATCGAGCGATGGGGTTCCCGCCGTGGGTGAAGAGCTTGCCCACGACCAGGCGTTCAAGCTCCTTTGCGGCTGCGGAAATTCCGAGGAAGCCCTGCCCTACCGGAAAACACTCGATCCCATCACCTTGAAGTTGGGTGACGAGTTGGTTCGCACCGTAGCGGTCATAAGCAAGCTCTGCGATGTTGAACTTCTGCATCAAGCAATCCTCTTCCTGTTGCACTCCCGCAGGTGTGACATAGACCCCACTGATTTTTCGGCGGATGGCATCGAGATCCGTGCCGTTCCCTTCCGTCAAATGCAAGAGGCCGTCGCGCGCCCAGCTTTCATAGTCAACGTGATCCACTTCCGAGCGCTCTCGAATCCGATCTTTGGGTAGCCAGAAGTACCAGAGCACAGCCCACAGTGATCGGTCACCAGCAGGCGGAAAGACCAAGCACAAGGCGCACATGTCTCGGGTGCGAGCTAGATCCAGACCCGCGTAACACGTCTGCCCGGAGAGTCTGGTGATGTCGATTGGTGCGTTGCAGGCGTCCCAGTCTTCCATCGGAAGCCACCGCGTTGCAATTTCTGTCCATTGGCAAAAGTTGAGCCGCAAAACGTGATTCAGGGCACGCGGAATCTGGGAAGCCTCCTTGACTCGCTCCTCCAGATAGGAAACCGGGCAACTTACTCCGAGGTTCGGGTTGGCCTTGATCCATACTGCCGGATCTTTCCAAGAGTCCTTCTCATCGAGCGCGCACACGTACGCGAACCAGCTATCGTCAACCTCCGTACCCAGCAGCACGCGCTCGGAATGCTGGCGATGTGTCCAGCAAATTGACTCGCGGTCATGGCCTGCGTTACTCGTCTCGATAATCAGGGGTTGACGGCGGCCTTTTGTTCCGGCCCTCATTTTGCTGACGACTAAATCGTTTTGATGATCGCAAACTTCATCGAGAAGGACACAGTGGACACGCTTGCCGTCCAACCCCTTGTGCTCGGCTGACAGAGGCCGAAAGAACGAGCCACTCTCGCGCACGAAAAGATTGTTCACGCTCCGTTGCACCATACGATTGAGCAGCGGCGAAGCTGCGACCATCTTCTCGGCGTCGTTCCAAACGACTTTTGCTTGGTCGATACTCGTCGCAGCAGAGAAAACCTGCGCCTGTGGTTCGCCTTCGCAGATCGCGAGTAGGCCGATCCCGGCAGAAAGGGGCGATTTTCCGTTCGACTTCGCAGATTCCAAATAGAGAGTTCGGAAACGGCGCACCCACTGCTCCCCGGCGCGCATCTTCCAGCCAAACATCGAGCCTATAACGAACCCTTGCCACGGCTGGAGCAGAAATTGCGTTCCGACTTCCGGCAAAACCAATACTTCTTCGAAAAATCGGATCGCCTCCTCAGCGGCCTTCGGGTCATACCGCAGGCCGCGAGCTGGGCCAGCCTCAAGATCCTGAAGGTGTCGCGCACACGCGGCCCGAACCCATGGCCCGGCTATGAGTGCTCCGTCGCGCACATCTTCGGCGTACCGGGTCGCGCGATCTTCAGTTGGGCTTGTTGGCGTTGACATTGGCATCCAGTAAAGTTCCCAGCGCACTCTTCGGCTCTTGCAGCGGCGTGTGCTGCGCAGCTCGTCTAGGCTGTGGCGTTGCGTGAATCTTTGGCCTCGATGCTGGGGTCACGCCCAGCTCGCCCGCGAAGGCGCGCATCTGGCGCATCATCTCGATGGCGATCCCGATGGCCGGGTTTCTTTGCTCCAGCGTAGTGACATTGCCTTTGGAGTCCACCTTCGTGAGCGTGATCGTCGCGCCCTTCTCCTCGATTGCAGCTTCAGCCTGACACCAGCGCTTGTAACACTGGCAATATGCTGCGAGAGTCGGCCCATCGAGCCGAGTCATCACGCCGAGAGTCAGCAACTGCCGCCCGGCGTCGCGGTACATCTTCCGCGCGGCCCCGGTTAGCCACTTCGGACAGGGCGGCAGGCTCACTTGCGGAGTAGGTTCCCGCTCGTTTCTCGGCCCGTGATGACTTCGAGCTGTTGTGAAGTTTCGAATCGCGGTTGGAATTTTCGGTGCGCTCATCGTTTTAAAAGCCTCTGATCTCAATGGTAATCCAGCCGCAAAGCGCCACTCAGAAACCCGAAGGCGCGCGGAAGCCCTTTGAATGCTGCCGATAGCTAATCCATCGGGGCGCGTGTTTTGTGCGAGGCAGGCTCGGTCGGATCAGCACTTCGTCGGTCTGAAAAATGACCCCTATCCCCGTCTGCCCGAAAGCCGCGCCCCTCGCTGGTTTCAGACGAATAGCTCACATTGCACATGATGCTTGAGCCTGAACCTCTCTCATATTCTTCCCGTTCTGCCGCCCAAACTTCCATGGCACCGCGCACACAAGCCTTGACACATTGCCTCATCGAAGAACGCACTTGGATCGTCACTGGCCATGATCTCGCGCGCTGACTTTACGCAGTGATGAACATGCAAAGCAGCAGGTCTGAGAAAACCCTTCGCCCGGCAAGCCTTGCTTTCGCAAAGGAGATGCCGACGAAGAAACCATAGCCGGAAACGTTCCCAGCGAGAACCATACCCACGCTCGCTAGAATTACCCCGCCGCAGATCCAGTTGCGCGTGCTGGGCACTCCTAGCGCTTGCGGCATCCTGCTGGTGCGCCAGGCAGAAAGAATTGTCCTGCGATGCATGGGCACGGCAGCCACGGACTCTACAACCCGGACGCGGCAAGGTCGGCATCGTCAGTCAACTCGCTTCGCAGCAGGCCAGCGATCAATAGGCGCAGCGATCCTTTCGAGGTAAGCAATCGCCATGTCGCGGTTGGTTGACTCTGGCTCCGGAACGCCGAACAGATCGGCAAGGCGGTTGAATACAGCAACCGCAACGGCGTGCGCGCTGACGGTTTCACCAGCGGCGACGAGTCGGTCGTGCTCTTCTTCGAACAGCTCGCGCATCCCGTCGCGTTCGCTGCCGAGCTGCTCAAGAATTTCTTGCTCCCTTGCAACGAGGTCTTCAATTGTCGGTAAGATCATGATTTCTATCTCCTTTCGAATTGTGTGTTGCACCACATGTTATGCTTGCGGCAATGGAACTGTGTGAGCACATCTTCGTGCCGCTCGACGTATCGGCCAAATGGCCCGACCCGGCGATCAAGGTGTGCCTGCTTTGTCACGAGATCCGTCCCGAGGAGGATCGCGCGGAGAAGCACCCGGCTGAACGCGATTTAGTGGCCGCTTAAAAGCCGAGGCCGCCTTCGCTTTCCGCCGCCGATTCATCCGCTGTTGCTCCCACGTCGCCCAGCGTACGTTGCCTGGTTCATAGTCGCCGCTGGGATCAGGGTAGCGATCCAATGTCATTCCGGCTGGGGCGCGGCCCATGTCACGAAGAAACGCGTCATAACTGTCACGCCAGCGCTTGCAGACCCTCACGCCAAGCCCACCGTACCAGCGAAAGCATCGCACTCGCGGGTTAAGGCAGCGCTGCTTCATGGATGCCCACGCGGAATATTCCTTCGTCCGTGAACGCGGGCGCTGAAACATGTCTCTGCGCGCACGCGCTTTCGAAATCTTGGCGCGGGCTGCTGTTGAGTGGTGCCAGTGTCTCATCCCTCTTCCTCCAGGGCACACCTATCGAACGTGATTTGGTCGCGGCGTAACCAGGGTGCCGCTGAATCCCGATAGAGCCGTCTTGCGGGGCTGCTTCGGCTGTGGCTCGTGACGGCCTTCTGGTTTTCGCTCCCGGCGCGCCCGGTCTGGTGCAAGGCCGAGATTGAGCTGTGTGGTTCGCTTCCGAGATCCGCCGCAAAATAAGCAGATCCGCATCGGCATGAACAAGCCATGAACCGGGCAGCGATTCTCGGCTATCCAACTTCTCGGGATCAAAGCTGAAATCATGTTTTACCCTGCGAGTCCTCAATCCCTTTCAGACACACTTCGAGCTTTCCCCCGTGAATCTTGCTTCTGGCTCGTCAATCAGCCAAGCAAGCGATCACAGAACTGCATAGACCCCGTGCAGGAGCCAGCCCCGTTTGTTGCTTCTCTGGCTCCCCCGTACTTCCCCGTTTTTGCTTCCTCTTCACTAGTGACCGGGACGTAAGCTCGAAATGTCGCATCTTCTAGCGACCCGTTGCCCGGAAAACCAGCCTCTCGACTGGAACAAGGTTTGGTTGCAGGAGTTGAAAACAAACTAGTCCGTTTTTTTGAGGGTGCTGTACTAGGAAGTCACCCATCGTCCTTGACAAAGACGTTCTGTCCATGCGCCGGACGCTGGGCACAAAAAAGCCAACCTGCCCGATCTGGGGGGTTGACTGGCGAGGTCCGATCTGTTTACACTCGTGGTGCGTTTTACGGCGCATGAAAGCATCCAGAGAAGCTCGGATTCGTCCTCCGGGCTTTTTCTCTTTTTGCAGAGTACGTCGCCGTTGCGCGATGTCAACTGCACTAAACCTATCCCGAGGTTAAGTGCATGCACGAAACCCCCTCCGAGGTTTCGTGCAGGTGCAAAGGTGGTGGATTTGTTTAGCTCGTAGGTGATGACTCTTGCCGCTTGAGGTAGCGGCTGAGCGAGTTCCTGTACGCAGTCATAGTGCGAGTCACTCCGGTTTCCTCATCCAGCAATCGCTTCACGTCAGGCCAAGATACCTTGGCGGCCTTTAGTTCCTGAATCCTAATGGCGATCTCATCTTCGGCTGGCCTGCCGCCACGAGCCTTGGGCAGCGGCGAAAGCAATCCGGCCTTGCGTAGCGTCTCCTTGCGCTCGGCCCACATTTTCTCAGACCGCTCGCTTTGTTTTTTCTTCCGCTCCGGTGTCCAAGATTTACTAATGCCTTCGGCATGGGCCAAGCGCACGTCCGGATCCTGATAGCTGCGGCGAATGCCCTTGGTGCGTGCCCGTCGCACTTCAGGATCGCTCCAGCTTTGCTTGCTGGCCGCGCTCAATCGTTCACTCGCTCCAGGATCGGCAACCAAAGCCGCGCGGATGGATTCGCTGGCACGCGCACGCGCTTCGTCGGTACGCTTGGCCTCCGAGATGGCCTCCGTCATGCGCTGGCGTTTTTCAGGATCGGCCCAAGCCTTTTCGCTCGCCTCACTCTTTCGCTTTTGCACTTCGGGATCATCGTTGCTGCGTCGGATGCCGTCAGTTCGGCGCTCGCGTTCCTCGGGATCGGCCCAACTCGCTTTACTAGCCGCGCTCGTGCGCTGGCGCGACTCCAGTGACTGCCGTGCCCGGCGAATGGCCTCGATTCGACGCGCACGCGCTTCGGGATCGGCCCAAGCCGCTTTAATGGCTGCGCTCTTGCGCCCGTGCGTTTCGGTCGAATCGCCCACGGCTGTTTCCGCTTTTTCGCTATCGGTCATTGCCTTGATCTTTCGAGCTGGCACTTGCGATCTCAGTCAGCTTGAATGCTAGCTTGACCTGTCCCGGATCGTCCGGGTCGAACAGGAACGCGCGACCGCCAGAGCTAAACTGCGGAAAGCCATCCTCGCTTCGACCACCAAAAGGCACGAGCGCTTTGCACTCGCTCTGATATTTTCTCCAAACGTCACTGCTGCACCATAACAACAGACAGCCACCGCAGGCACAGCTCAGCCCGATGATCTTGCCACCGCTGCCCTGAATTTGATCGTGAATTTGATCGTGCTCAACCTCAAGGCTGTGCTTCTCGGCAAACTTGTTTAGTAATTTCATTGTTCTGTCCGATCTGCCGCGCGGGAGCACGGCTGCTAGAATGCCATTATTGTTTTCTGTCCGAGGCCAGCTCCCGTGTCTCACCACGTGGACTGGCTTCTTCTCGGTTCAGAGCCTGTTTCAAAAATTGAGACTTTGTTGCACGGCTTCAGCGCTGGGTGTGCGTAATCATGCTCCAAGTTCCTTTCGTGCCTGAGCGCGCGCGGCTACGATCTGCTCGTATCGTTCGCGATTAGGGTTGTGTCCGCTTTCGTGATAGGTGCGCACCAGGGATTTGAATCGGGTTTCGACGATGTCGAGATTGATGAGCTGATCGGGCGAAAAGTCGAGCGCCGCGCGCCAGGTTTCGACCGCTTTCTCCGGCAGTCGCAGAAAACCTTCGAAGGCGCGTTCCATCATATTCGACGCGCCCCATCTCTCGATACCGCGCAAAGCCTCGATGGTTTTGGCGATGGCCAGCATGTTGTCCTGCACGCGTACAAACTTGTCGCAGGCGAAGACGTAGCTCTTCTTTTTCCGGGTGAAGTAGACGGCCACGCCAGTATCGTGCGGCGTATAGTTGGCGCGCGGCTGCCCATCGCGCATTAGCGGAATGTTGGTAGAGACAATGGCTTCAGCGCCGCCCATGCGCCGGATCTCATCAAACAGCAGGTTGCGGCACTTCACAAAGCCCGTGTCGAATTTCGAGTGCTCCTGACGTTCGGCGCGTGGTTCGCCTTCCGGCCAACTCAGTGGAAAGGCTTCGATGCCGCGTTTTGTGCGTTCGGTGGTCATAGATAAAACGGTCATGCCGCGCACATCTTCGATCAGCGCTGCAACCGGGAGAGTTCCTTTTGCTGGCTCTTCTCGGCAAGCTCCCTCCGCCGCCGCGCCCGAGCAATGAGCCGAGATCGGGTTTGCTCAATGTGCAAATTGAGACTGCGCGGTACTGCTAGTGCCGAGACGTTCCATCGCCTGCTCTTGCACCGGGAGCATCTCTTCGGCGGATCCTCGCCAGCCGATAGCCATACGTGCGAGCAGACTTCGCATTGCCAAGCGTCAGCCGTGACTTTCAATTCACCCTCGAATGCTGCACGGATGCAGACACGCAACGCTTCAGATCGTCAACGAGTGGAATGCCGCCGTTCGAGTCGAGTTCTATTCCTATCCGTGCCAATCGGCGACAGACCTCTTCCCAAGGAACCTCTTCCCGTTTGCCATAAAGTTCGGCCAGTTTGCGTGGCTTGCAGTCTCGAAAACTATCGACGATCCCTTCAACCGCCAAGAGATCCACATTCGGATCGTCCAGTGTCGGCTTCCAGATCTTGCCGCATTTGTCGCAATAGCAAGCAATCCAGAGCTGGTGACTCACGTTGCCCTCGCGTCCTTAATTCTTAATTAGTTTTTTCAACTCCGACTCACGGAGCACGGTGCGGCCTCCGATCTTGGTTCGCCGAAGCTCGCCCTTCCGCAGCTTCCCCCAGATCGTCCAATTCGAAACTCGCAGCACTTGAGCCGCTTCGTTCACGGTGTACAACTTCTCAATCGCCATTCCAGCCTCCCTGCCAAGATTTCCGTTGCATAGTCTGCAATTCGCTGTTATCGTAGGGGAGACTCCGAGACATCGCAAGTCTCAAATCATGTCTCATATCGCCAACCACAAATCGCTGGTGAAGCGCCTAAGCCTTCCGCTGGAAGTACACTTCTTTCCCAACCACGGCAGCTACGACATGGAATCAATGTCGCGCTACGGCATTCCGCTCTGGCGAGGCGGCATTCAGAATCGCCACTGGGAGTCTGATCCCCAAGGCGAGTGGGAGGCGCGGGAAGAAATCAGCCCATGGGAAGTGCGGGAGCGCTTTCTCGACGAGGGTGACGATGCGGCGCAGTGGGACGATTTTACCTACGAGTTCGGAATGTTTGGTCGATCCGGCGATCTGGTGAACCGCCGCGCGGACAAGAGGAGAAACGACCTTTCAGGAGAAATCGGCCTTGAAGAAGATTTCCGCCAGTGGCGTGAGCTGCTGCGCACAGCCATGCTAATGCCACGAAATAAGTGGCACACTCTCGAAAAGCGCTTTCCAAAATACAAAGTACGGCGGTTGTTCTATACGCCGCAATTCACCCTGCGCTTGCAGGATGGACGGCCTATTGCAGTCCTTAGGGCACGCAGCGCGCTCGACGCGATTCTCGCGTCGCTCCATCTCGACGAGTTGGATGGAATCAAGTTTCAGACCTGTGTCCGGTGCGGAGAACTCTTCGAGGTTGACAATCGCCATGTCCACAAGTTTTGCAGGTACGAATGCGCGCATTACTTTGCCGTCAAAGCCAGCCGCGCAAGAGCTGCATTGAAGAAGAAGAGGAAGAAGAAAGGCAGGTAACATGTCGGTGTTTAAGGTTGGTCGTTTCTACTGGTTTGAGTTCATGTACGATGGCACGCGCTATCGCAAGTCCACTCGGCAGCGCAACGAACGGGCGGCCATCGAAATCGAAGCGGCCCGCCGTACGGAGTTGGCCAGGGGAGAATCCAACCTCGTCCCTAAGCCGCCAGCGGACAAACCGGAAGTGCCCACCTTGCGAGCGTTTGAAGAAACCTTCCTCGCTTGGGTGCGAGGGGATCGGGACAATGTTCGAACGCAGGAGTTCTACGCGACAAACTACACAAGGCTGCTGCAATTCAGGCCGTTCGCTGGGGCGCGCCTCGATGAGATCGACGAAGCCATGGTGGAATTGTTCAAGGCCAAGATGCTGACCACTAAATCACGCGGAAAGCCGCTCAGCAGAAGCACCACCAACCGCTACTTATGCACGCTACGCAAAGCACTGCGGTACGCATCGCGGAATCTGAGGCTGTTTGATCGGCTGCCTGTAATCACCATCAAGACCTCGGACGAACGCCAGCGGGAGTTCATCTTCAACGATGATGACTACCAGCATTGGTTGAATGTGGCCCCTGAGCCACTGCGCCCGGCCAGCGTGCTGGCGCGGGAGTGTGGCATCTGCCGGGGTGAAATGCTGGCCTTGCAACGCGACGCAGTCATTCTCAATGATGAGCCAAACGAGAAAGGCTTGTACGGGTACTTCAACGTCAAGCGCGGGTTGAAGCGCGATTCCCGCAAGCGCGAGCTTCCCATCACCGCCGAGATGCGCGCTGTCCTTCTGCCCCTGTTGGACGAGTCACAGTGCCAGTACGTGTTCACGTCGCTGACCGACCGAACCCAGCCGCTCTCGCCTTGGACGCTGGAAGATCAGATTGGCCGGACGCGGAAAGAACTGGGGCTGGATCCCGACGCCGGACTGCATACCCTGCGTCACACCTTCCTGACGGAGAAGGGATTGACGGTGGACGCCTTCACCTTGCAACGAATTGCCGGACATGCGAACATCACCACGACGATGCGCTATGTTCACCCACAGCGGGCAGCCATCGAGGACGCTTTTGCCACTCGGAGGGAAATAGTCCCCCTAAAATTCCCCCTACTGGCGAAGCGGAAAAAGGGCAGGCTTGCATAGTGTTGAAAACAAACCTGCGAGAGTGGCGGAATTGGCAGAC